>Ga0302188_10004108_pt1 | contig 9855 bp, 11 predicted proteins | sample II_Bog_E2_1_FD_198783 | JGI IMG/M metagenome (GOLD analysis project Ga0302188, IMG submission 198783) | Peat permafrost microbial communities from Stordalen Mire near Abisko, Sweden - II_Bog_E2_1 | ecosystem: Environmental > Terrestrial > Soil > Wetlands > Peat | place: Sweden: Abisko, Stordalen... | reverse complement strand
ATCCCCAACCGTTTCTTCTCTGAGATAAATCAGGCCAGTCTTCTCAGGAAGATTCCATGCGATATTAATGTTAAAACCCACCCCATTCTTTTCCCCAATATTAGTCGGACCTGATTATTTAATATGCGGAAAGTACTTACCTTTATCAAATCGGTGCAATGACAGATAGAGGACATCACTATGAGAATAGAACAACTTTTGAGTACCTTCCCCGTGATGCGCGTCCCAATCTAAGATTGCAATTTTCTTGATCTTACCGCTATTTAGAGCGTATTGTGCTGCCATAGCGATGTTGTTGAAGAAACAGAATCCATGGGGTTGACCTTTCATGCCACTATGGTGGCCTGGTGGTCGCACTATTGAGAAGAATGAGCTGTAGTTCTGCTTAAGTAGCTGGACAATGCTTGCAATTGTGACTCTGACTGCTTCAAAAGCTGCTTTATAGGTGTTCAGTCCATAGTAGGTATCTGAATTGATGAAAAGTTCTGTTTTTTTGCAATTAGTATCCCACATTTCCTTGACAAATTCATGATAATGTTCTCCCTGCACAGAGATGATTAGCTTTTCAATTTATTCGTCTGTTGGCAGATCTAAATCATGGGCATCCGCTGGCTCGTCGCAATCTACTATCTTTATGTTTGACAGAGTTCTCAGCACATCAATTATGCTTGTAATTCGCTCCGGATTTTCAGGGTGTTTGCGAGAAGATGCATGCATCTCATGCAAATGATTATGCAGAACCAAGACCGGTCTAAGCGTCAGCTTATTGATTTCTGCTGCTAGGCTTTACATATAATAAATCTAAAGTATGAGTAAACTCTGATGATTTGTTGGTCAGATTTCAATAATATTGGCTGCTCCGAATATTAGACATAAGTTCACATTTTCTATTGTTGATCAGCACCGATAATATAATTCGAGGGATGATCGTTCCGTAATTCAAGCTGAAGCAAACCGACAGCTGTCTGCAGATATTCATTCGACTGCCTTACATCAAAGTGTCAGCTTGTGAGTTTTACATCGAGGCCAATCTATTTAAATTTTATCTCAAACCCTATCTCCTCTCTCTTTCTTTTGAGCAGAAACTTAAAGAGGCGGAGGAACCCATTAAGGCCGTCTACTATCATGATAAATACATCTTGGAGGTGCATGTAGAGAAGTAAACTTGTGGAGAAGCCTTCAACAATTTGGACCTCATTGCCAATCTGCTTAATAAAAAAAAACAGAAAAAACAGGCCAGCAAAACCTTGGTTCAAGTCATCGGCGAGGAGACCAATAATTACGGGGTGGTTTTGGAAGAGGGTGATAAGGGCGAGGTCAATACTGACTATTATTATGGATTTGGTCTCAACTATCACAATGTCTTTGCTAACTTGGAGGAGGAATAGATGGAACTGTTTTCGTTCAGTCCCAAGACCACTCCCTACGCTCAACGCCTCGCTCTCAGTTCGAGCATCATTAGCAAATAGTTCGACATTGAAAGCTACCTCTTCGACAAGTACGAGAATCAGTAATAAATATCTTCCTTAATCAAAGGCATGGAATACGACGCCTACCTCCTTCAAATAGAGTAGGACAGAAAGGGTGTGGTTTTAAACTACGAAGATTTTAAGACAAAGCTGAAGCTAACTTCCAAGTAATTGCTTGTAAGCATCACAAAAAAGGCTAATATCAGCAGATAAATCGCAAGTATCATGTTCAGCTATTTTTACGAGCTCATTTGCATGAGTGGGGACTTCGGAACGGAGAGTGCCAAGACCATCAATAAGACATCGATCGTGCTGAGTTGTAATTATTTGTATTATGGGGATAGTATGAAGCAAATAATTGTTGACTGCTGCAGACGCTGCATGACTTACTCTTTGTATAAGACATTAGCCATCTGTCGAGTAGTACAGAGGTATCTTACCGATTATCTCACAGTAGAAAGGGTGCGGTTGATACTTGAAGACTTGAAGAAGTTGATGGATAAGAGCGAACCGAGATATCTGTTGAACCGGATTTATATATAAGATTACCTCATCTACGCCTATTCTATCTGTCAATAGGAAGAGTTATTGTCACTGAGCAAGGAATTGAAGGATGTAGTCATTGAGGAAGACGACCTGAAGCTGGGAATAGCCGAATACGAGTAAGGCGAGGATTAAACGTAGTAGCAACAATAACAAGTAGATATCAAGCAATTAGTGCAGGAAATCTAACAACTCTAAACTTTAGATTGATTTTTCAGCAGACTCATAATTTTACCCAAAAATTTGATATTCAACCGTCATAAATGATATTAAGAATTATGGAGATGCGCTTCACCTCAACAAAACCACGCAGAAAGCAATGCTGATAATGGTAGTGAAGCAACCAAACACGTAAGCATCTCAGTTTCTCTCCTGTCGTGAGCCATCAATTCAGAAGCATGCTCTTGCGTTAATAACTCAATAATTTTATTTGCCATAAATGAAACATTCTAAAGCCAAATCAAAGTCATCAACTGGAAAAAGCTACGAGAAGTATCGCTGCCAGTACAAGCACAAACCTATCCTCACCAAACTCAACGAAGACGCAGGCTACCCCCAATAAATTCTAGCTCTCACCAACCCCTCCCCTCCTAACTCCACCGACAACTTCGTCGAGTAGAACATGAAAAATCTTCATAACTTCTTCAAAGACCGCATCCCCGTCGAAAACACTCTTCTAGCCAAACTGATGAAGCGAGAGGTTAGCATGATCAATCCGAAACGCATTTCCGAAATGAAGCAGCTGCAGTACGACCTAAAAAGCAAAACTAAAATGCAGCTGCCACACTCCATCGATATGCTTGCCTCGCAGAAGAATAGTCTCGAATTCAAGAAAGTTAAAGATCACTTTCAGATCAACGATAAAAACAGGGAGCTCAAAGAGATGTACGGCACCAAGATCAATTTTAATCACTACGAACATGATAATTTTAGGAGGGGCACGCGATCGTATATCTAAAAACGGTCTAAGATATTGAAGAAGCAGGCCTATGATAACGTGTTTGGACCTGATCCCAGTTCTTTCTCTAGGACTATCGTCACCAAAGATAGCGAGCCTTCGAGCAGTTCGCCAATAAAATCGAAATCTATCTCTTTGAGTGCTCCTTGTGAACAAGTAAGTCCTCGGAGGCGACTACGTGAGTTAATAGTCAATTTGAACGATTTCAAAAACAAATTATAAGACAAGAGCGAGGTATGCGAATTCGGTGTCTATGAATAGGCCCACAAGCAAGGAGAGGAAGCTGAGATGGTGTCTCTCATCCAAAATTTGGCCCAAACATACAAAGTCAAAAGTATCAACAGGAATGCCCATAAAATAGAGCATCTCCACGATCTGAAAAAAATCAATTAACAGTTTTATAGCGACATGCTGTAACACAAGAAACATCGCCTCAGCAAAAGAAAGGAATTTATCAGTAGTCATATCACAATGACTCCACAATCCTCCGAGTATCGGCTCGAACTGCCTTCCTACAATACGACTCGGTTTAACATGTAGAATGAATCTGAAATATCAGTCAATGAGTAAATGGAAGTGGAAGTGTAGGAGTCGCCTGATAACTTAGAACCAGAAACCAAAAAGGTAGCAAACACTGTGAAGAATCGGTTCAGTTCGCTAAAAAAAACACTGGTGCGATGGGCTGCTCTGATCTACATCTACGGCATCAAAAAGTCTAACCTATTCATTGCTTTTCAAAATAATAAAAATCCCTATGAACTCGAGGGCTCTTATGCTTTCTTCAAGTGCATCAAACAGGGTGATATCTAGTCAGTTCGCACCTTTATCAATGCCAATCACTAGTATGTATTTTAGGTAGATTTCCATGGCAGGTCTGCCCTCTCCTACGCCTGCTACTATAATCAAATTGAAATTGCAAAGGAGATCCTTGAAATCGGCGTCAATTCAGACAATCTTTGCAGTGCCCGTAAAACTTCCCTCTACTACGCCCTCGCCAAGCGCAATGTCATCCTTGTGAAGTAACTACTGCAACGAGGTGCATCTCCCTGGAGTACAAACTAAAATCCCTATAATGAGATGATTCCCTCCGGCTAAAATAGGTAATAGTTGTAATGTCTGTTCAACAATTCTAAGAAAATGTATCTTGGCATGCAGATTCAACCTACCATCCTGTAACGGAAGGATTTTTGGTCTCGAAATCGATAGAGGATTGTCGAAGATCACCGCATTACCTATGATTATTGATGAGTTCAACTTATATTTATTCATTTTTAGCAATATTATCTTCCCTTGACCAATCATCATTAATTTTAACTAATTTGGTTGGTTTAATGATGGGAGGAGGCGGGAATCGTGGAAGATTATTTTAGAACATAAATGAACAAATTCAATATAATGGAATAATTTTTAATATAATTAAACTCTTCTTTCAATTATTGTAATACTTATATGAAAAGCGGCTTCGATCAGTGTTTGGATGTTGATAACCTCATCCATGAGTGCCACGAGGAGTTGACATGCATGATCTGTCTGCAATTCATGACCCACCCTCACTACGCCGATTGTGGACATGTTTTTGGCATTAATTGTATCAAACGATGGACAAAATCAGATTGTCCCCTATGCAGGAAGAAGGTCACATCTCTCAATCTTCACAAAGAACTGAAGTAAAAAGCAGACATTGCGTAGGCTATTTGCAAATAGTGTGAAACACGACTGCCAGCTGTGCAAATGGTTGAGCATCTCTCAATTTGCGCCAAAAACAGATCCAAATGGTTGGCTATATTACACAAAACAGTTGTCCAACAAAAATATTTTCTGGATATTTAAATAAATCCTCATCTCTTCGCGGAGCATGGGGAGATATACGATACTTATGTAAAGAACTGGGAGTGGCTTATTTATGATAAGCGGGAATGGAAGTGGTGGTGGTGGGCAACAAATCCTTGGTGGGGTAAAGCGTGCAAGAAGTGCAATTAACTTTGGCATACTTATGAACGCGAAATCGATTAGCTTGAAGGCAAGAGAGTGGCTATTATTTAGGAGCTGCGCATTAGCACACTAGAAGAGACAGAAATTAAATAGGAGTGAAGGATGGAAGATATGTATCCTAACTATTATCATTAACCATTATTGCTGTTTGTAACAGATTTAATTTTGTTGACGTTAAAGCTTTCCCACGTAAATAATTACAAATTTATAAAATTATTATTTCTTTCCAATAGATAGGTGATTTAAAAAACTTTTACAGCAACTCCTCCTTGCCTTTAATACATGATTTTTTATCACTAAATAATTCTGAATAAAAATGATCAGTATAAGTATGATTATAAGAGCTTAGCGTTAATTTTTTACATCATCATTACATGGAAAATACTTGCAATCAATAATGTCTGGATGTGGAGTACCTCACTTAAAAGTGCCAGGAAGATTTAACCTGCATTATCTGCATGCAGTTCATGACTTAGCCTCACTATGCCAACTGCGGACATGTCTTTGGGTTCAACTGTATTAAAAAATGGAAAAAAAGCTGTCCCTTGTGCAGAAAGGAAATCACGTCACTTAAACTTCACGAAGAACTAAAGCAGAGAGCTGATAACGTTGAGGCTAAATGTAATATGTGCGGTGTCCATCTGCACGCCTGCCTAATGACTTAGCACCTAAACATATGTCCTAAAAACGAGCCGAAATGGTTAATTAAATTTCGCGAAATCGTGTAGAAATAAAAATAAATCATGGATATCTAAATAAATCCTCATATTCATGATGCCCACGGAGAAATATACGAAATCTACTCGAAGGACTCGAGCTGGCTCATCTATGATGACCAGGAATTGAGGTAGTTGTGGAACAACAATCCTTGGTGGAATAATCAGGCCTGCGAGTAGTGCAATTTCCTGTGGCATGCTTACTAGCACCAAATCAACTCCCTCTAAAAACAGAGATTAGACATCATTGCCAACCACGCATATGAACTTGCTCTGAGAATATCTTCCCATCAATGAAAAATGATCGTTTGATATTACTATTTGTTCATTATTGTGATAGGTTTCATACGATGAGTCGTCATAGTGAAAATTATTATTAATAATCTGGCTCATTATCATGGCACACCATTTAGAACGCAGATTAAATTTTATTTCTTTTACAAATTGAGAAAAGCAGATAACCGCAAATCTTATTGTAACTATGATATAGGGACATGATGACTGTGCAAGTGCCATAACAATTCCCAATCATTTCTGCACTGCAAATATGGCAGAGACAGTTTCACATTTTAAACTAATTAATTCTGAATAAAAATGATCGGTATAAATCTCAATAAGAGGTAAATATTATACTTTCACAATACAATCAATCGGACATGGAAAAAACCTTCAATCAATGTTTGAATGTCGAGTACCTCACTCAACAGTGTGACGAGGATTTGACTTGCATCATCTGCTTGCAGTTCATGGCCAACCCCTATTATGCCAACTGTGGGCATGTCTTTGGGATTGACTGCATCTAACAATGGAAATAAAAAACCTGTCCAATGTGCAGAAAGGACATCACCTAGCTTAAAATTCACGATGGACTAAAGTAAAAAGCCACTACTTTCGAAGCCAGATGCAACAAGTGTGATGTAGAACTGCCAGCCTTTCTCATGATGGAGCACCTGCAGATGTGTCCTAAAAACTATGTGAAATGGATTAATTAAATGCGCGACATTGTGCAACAATAAAAATAAATCATGGATATCGAAATAAATCCTCATATTAATGAGGCTCATGGAGAAACATACGAAACCGAGTGGGAAATTTTTGATAACCATGGACAGAAGTATCTGTGGAACAACAATCCCTGGTGGAACAATCAGGATTGTCAGTAGTGTAAAGATCTTTGGCATCTTTACAAGCACCATATCAACCCACTCTAAAAACAGAGACAATCTATCATCACTAATCACAAACTGCATATGAACATGCTTTGAGGATATCTCCCGTCCAATCAAAATGAATGATCATTTGATTATTTTATATTTTCACTTTCTTTCGAATAGATTTGAAGATGACTTTGACACTCATTTTTGATTGCAATTATTATTATTCATGAAATCATTTAAATTTCCCAGAATCAGCTTTTTCTTTGAGGAGAAGAATCTTTCCCTCAAGAACTTCAGCGAAATCAAAAAACTTGGAAAGGGTACTTTCGGCCAAGTGGGTCTCTACCTACACAACTCAACACAAAAACCCTACGCTATAAAGCGAATTTCATTTGTTCTATCCGACAAATCATCAATCACCCGCGAATAACTCGAATCTCAAACCAGGAAATAGCTCTAAATCCTATATAAAATTGACAACCCCAACATCATCCAACTCTTGGATCATTTTTAAGCGAAAGACGCCATATTCCTCATTACCGAATACATCGAAGGAGTACCAAATTTATTATTTAGAGTAACCTCTACGATCAAACTCTGAAAGTAGGCAGACGATTTGCTGTCTAGACAATCGCAAGCATCATGCATCAGATCTGTGAGGCATTGTAGGAGTTGCACAACAACCACATTCTCCATCGCGATATGAAGCTTTAAAACGTGATGTACAACAACGAAATTGCTAAAATTGTAGATTTGGGTTGTTCTAATTTCTATGGCGATAGCATCTCACGGCAAACGATGATCGGCACCAAATGCTACTGGTCTCCTGAACTCATTTCGCGATAGGAGCAAAACGATAGACTGGATGTTTGGTGTGTCGGAGTGATAATGTTTGAACTTCTATTTCTCGAGTAACCTTTCGAGATGGAGAACATCTAAAAGAATATTCGCGTATCTGATGTTTAACTAAGAAATGCAACTACAAATTCCCAGCCGATGCCAAGGTCGAGCCCTAATTAGAAGACCTATTCAAAAGAGTGTTTGTTTACAAAAACTCAAGAATGAGTATAACATAACTAAAGAACCATGCTTGGATTAGAAGTAATGAACGATCAATTTAGAATATCGGAAGAAGTTAGACACGATACGAAAAGGTCGATTTTAAGACCATTTTACGGAGTTATAAACAATTTAGTATAAAAATATGCTTAGCGATTCTGTTGATAGTAACTGGAGGTTCATCGAGCAAATAAAATCAAAATCAGCGCAGCTGTAGGTCTTACTGAAGGAGAGTAAGAAGGAATTGAGAAAACGGTGAGTGAAAAAAAGTGTGACCAGCATCGTGATTTGAAAGAGTGAATATGTATTAATGTCTAATTTAACTTCAATTACGATACAGCTTAAGAGTGTTGATGATCAATTCAGTCAATTTAATATATTTCCCTTTAACTTCTTTCATATCTATCAAAAACAATATCCCTTCCAATTTAGTTCATTAATATTATTATCACTATGTCACTCAAAGACTTTCAGTTCATGGGCAAGTTAGGTACCACAACCATAACCCAGGCGAGGGCGCATACTCCAGTGTGTACAAAGCCAAGCGTTTGATTGACAACGAAATATACGCCATAAAAAAGGTCAAGCTGAATAATCTAAACGAGCGTGAGAAGGAAAACGCCCTCAACGAAGTGCGTATCCTCGCTTCGATCCACCACACCAACGTGGTCAGTTACAAATAAAGCTTTATCGACCAAAGCACCAATTTTCTTTAGTATTTAGACGATTATGCAGCATTATTATGGACTTTGCACAGAATGGAGACCTCTATGAAGCAATCAACCAACACACTCGAAATAATACCCGCTTCACTGAATAGTAAATTTGGAGCATAGCCATTCAGATAACCAGAGGGTTGAAGGCGCTGCATGATTTAAAGATCCTTCATCGTGACTTGAAGAGTGCGAACGTGTTTATGTTTTAGAATGGAGTCGTCAAACTCGGGGATATGAACGTTTCTAAAATGAGCAGGAATATGTGCAAAACACAGACAGGCACACCCTACTACGCCAGCCCCGAAGTTTGGAAGGATCTTCCCTACGATAAAAAATCAGACGTTTGGTCCTTGGGGTGTGTGATTTACTAGGCCGTGTGTCTGAAGCCTCCATTCAGGGCAAACGATATGTAGGGTTTGTATAAAAAAGTGACAAGAGGTTTCTATCCGCACATACCTCCAGAATATTCATAATAGATCAGTATTGTGTTAAAGATGATGCTGCAGGTGACTCCACATCTACGCTGCACCTGTGATCGCATCCTCGAGCTGCCCATAGTAATGAAGCACGTGGGTTGTCTCCCCTAAAAAATACAAAATCTCGACGACGGGCAAGAGAATAAACTCCTGCAAACGATTAAAATCAATTTCAACAGTAAGTAGAAGATGAGCATCCTCATGCCAAAGCCCCAATATTATCAGTAAGGTCCCGATAAAATAATCAAAAAACCATCAGTGTATTAAGAGATTGAGGATAAGGATTTCCATAATATATCGCTCAAGAAGGAATTGCAGGAGAAGGATAAATTGCCCAAATTATTTGATGATAGGAAGAGGGATAAGGTGTACAGCGAAATTGGGGCAAGAAGTGGGAGGGATGACAACATCGTCGATAAACTGATGGATGTCAAGATGGAGGAGGCGCAGAAGATTAATAAGAAACGAAATCGGGATAAATTCGATAGATTTGACCTCAACTCAGAGAGGAAGCTACTGCCTCCCGTATTGCAGGGCCGACTGCGTTCGATCTCCCCTTAAAACCTCATAAAGATCCTCAAAAAGTAGAGGGAAAAGCAACGCCTCTATAGCATAATCGGCAACAACTGATATTAATAAATTTGACTGTAAAACAAGCGCTAATATGTAAAATTAATCAGCCCTTAATTTGAATAGATAGGTATTATCTTCAATAATAAGATAGTATCAATCGAAAATACGCCTTCTCCTCTGCGGCGTCGTCGCATAG
>Ga0302188_10004103_pt1 | contig 9862 bp, 10 predicted proteins | sample II_Bog_E2_1_FD_198783 | JGI IMG/M metagenome (GOLD analysis project Ga0302188, IMG submission 198783) | Peat permafrost microbial communities from Stordalen Mire near Abisko, Sweden - II_Bog_E2_1 | ecosystem: Environmental > Terrestrial > Soil > Wetlands > Peat | place: Sweden: Abisko, Stordalen... | reverse complement strand
TGATAAGCAGCAAAAGCGTCGGCTTGTAGGTGAGGACGGAGAGCGCAAGCCCGCTGCGAAATGGCTTTGAATGAGTCTCCTCAAAAACTGCCATCCCCACTGAAGCGACTGCTATTGAAGCAAGCTGACCATTGGCGAGAGTAGAGATAATGAATGGACTGAACTCCAGAGCAAGGCAAAAAATCAAAGAATTCTGTAGTCGTTTCCCCGGGAAAACACCCCTGAGTGTTGCTCCAATTCCTGCGGCGTAAAGAATAAGCGAGGTTCCCGCCCAAAGGACGTAGGCCTGGTTGAAAGGGAATCGCGCAAACAGACTGAAGAACAGGGCCACAAATGGCGGGTAGGGACTTGGTCCATACGTGCCTTCGGGTGCCGGGTGGATCTCGTTGAACACCTTTTTCTGGAGGTCGTAGTTGTAGAGATGGGTGGTGGAATACTCGTTCGCGATGTGCCCGATTCCATAAATAGTGATAAAGTCGCAGCGCCAGTCGCGGAAAAGACCCGATTGATTCTTGATTTGTGCGCCAAAAAGGACAAAGAAAACCAACAGCAATGCAATGAATTGAAACCAGCAGGCGGCGTTGATCTCCTTCATTCCTGGAGGGGGGCCGAGGAACTGGTTGGGCCACCGTAAACGACTAGCCTTGTGGTGTTCAAGACCCACGTTCAGGTCTGCATTGTCCATATGATCTCCATCGCGAGGCGAAACGTTCGGTGCAATCGAGGATCGCCGATCAAGTTCAGAATGAGGCGCTTCCAGCCAATGGGGACTGCAAAAGTCCTGAAGGCGCCCCCAACCCGGGGCAGCAGATCAAGATACCACCTATACGCTAACAATACATTGACAAAACCCTTCGCGCTAAACTGCAATGAATGCCCTGAAGAAATGCAGCGGCAGTGGCTGATCTCCATGTGGGAAAGCCGAATATTCTTGCCTTTCTTGTCATAGTCAAGGCCATTTGCATCGTCTGTATCGCCTCCTTCCAATCGGGTGGCATGCCATCACCTTTTTGGGTCAAACAACTTAGATCATGTGTACGATTTCGATCTATTTGACCTGGAGTGTATACGGGAGTTTACACTTCAGGCCGGTTCCCATGGCACTTCTCTTTCCGTAAGTTATTGATTTATCAGTTTGCACCCTGCCAGGCGAGAATGGCACGCCATTTGCAACAAGAAGGGTGACCCGGCCTGAAGCTGGGAAAACCAACCTACGGAGAGAACACAAATGAACAACATGCTGCTCAAGATGTACGTGAAGTTCCAGGAACTGAAGAACCGTGAAGAAGGTCAGGATCTGGTGGAATATGCACTGGTCATCAGCCTGATTGCCATCGCCGCCGTTGCTGCCCTAACCGTCCTTGCCGGAAAGATCACGGGCGTGTTTTCCACCATCGACACCAGCCTCTAACTCCAATTGGGATCATGCCTGCGATAGCAATATTGCAGCGTAGTACATCACAGTTCCTCCACCAGCTTCGGTCCGTCGCGGGAGAGATTAATACAGCAGAGCGGGCGCTCTGCTGTATTCCCTCCCGCAAACGATCATCGCAGATACCAATTCACTTGGGGAAGGCCATTATGAAGACTCTGTTCTGGAGAATTCGACTGAAACTGCAATCGCTGACGATGCGGGAAGAGGGCCAGGATCTGGTCGAGTACGCACTTGTAATCAGTTTGGTCGCCATTGCTGCGGTCGCAAGCTTAACCGCTTTGGCGCACCATATCACTGGCGTATTCAGCACCGTCGACACAAGTCTTTAGTCCAGGAAGAAAACTGGCCTTGCGAATGCTCCGCAGGGCGGATTGCTCACCATAAACACCGGTGCAGAGTTGAGGCGATTCCTTCTATGCCTGATCGTCCCCTCGGTGTCTATCTCGAATTAGCGGCATAATACAACTATGCCCCTGTCCTCTTCCCCTGCGAGTGGCCCTTCCATCATTGTGATCGAAGCCGGCTTGTCCGCGCTCGCGGCAGCGGTCGCGTTTGGGTGGCTCCGCCTGGGTTCCTCCTCCTTCTTTTTGCGTATCGAACGCGTCTTCGCTCGGTTGGCGCGCAAGCAGGGTCCGTCAGTCATCGCAGTCGGCCTTGCCGCCCTCTTGCTGCGCTTGGCCCTTCTGCCGCTTTTCCCGATTCCTCTATCATTTAGCCCAAACAATTTCAGCTTTCTGCTGGCGGCGGGCATCCTGGTGAGCAGCGCGCTGATGTGCGGCCATCTGCTGAATGCTGTAGGCGTGGATGCCGCCCACCTGGGCACTCACACCTTTAGGGCATCCACCTTTGTGTCATGTATACGATTTCGATCTGTTTGGCCTGTAGTGTATACGGGAGTTTACACTACAGACTGGTGCCCTCTATACCTCCACCTCCGTAAGTCATTGATTTATATGAAAATCCCTCGCCGGATAAGATTGGCACGCCGTTTGCAATAAGCAGGGTGACCCGGCCTGAAGCTGGGAAAACCAACCTACGGAGAGAACACAAATGAACAACATGCTGCTCAAGATGTATGTGAAGTTCCAGGAACTGAAGAATCGTGAAGAAGGTCAGGACCTGGTCGAATACGCGCTGGTTATCAGCCTCGTTGCCATCGCAGCCGTTGCTGCCCTAACCGTCCTTGCCGGAAAGATCACTGGCGTGTTTTCCACGATCGACACCAGCCTCTAACTCCAATTGGGATGATCCCTGCGATAGCAATATTGCAAGGTAGTGCATCAGTTCCTCCATCAGCTTCGGTCCGTGGCGGGAGAGATTAGATAGCAGAGCGGTCGCTCCGCATGTATTCTCTCCCGCAAACGATCATTGCGGATGCCAATTCACTTCAGGAAGGCCGTTATGAAGACTCTATTCTGGAGAATTCGACTCAAACTGCAATCGCTGACGATGCGGGAAGAGGGCCAGGATCTGGTCGAATACGCCCTAGTAATCAGCTTGGTTGCCATTGCCGCGGTCGCAAGTTTAACCGCTTTGGCGCACCATATCACTGCCGTGTTCAGCACCGTCGACACGAGTCTTTAGCTCAGGATGTAACAGGCTTTGCGAAAGCTCCGCAAGGCGAATTGCTCACCATCAACGCTGGTACGTTGCTGGAGAGACGCGCAAAGCGTTTGTTTTGCGTGTATTCTTTTCTGACAACGATCTGGAAATGGCTTTGAACCGGGGGACACTCGTATGCCGTCAGCACTTTGGAAGCTTTATTTCCGATTTCGTCGACTCGCAACACAGGAGGATGGGCAGGATTTGGTTGAATATACCCTGACAATCTTTCTGGTTGCAATCGCGGCGGTGGCATCTGTGGGCGGCGTTGCTTCCAAAATCCTTGCCATGTTCAGCTACATCAATGCGAACTACCCTTGACGTTGCTTGAACCTGTTGAATAATTTGAACGGTGCAAAGCATTCCTTTCCTTTCTTGGCGGGAGAAATTCGCAAAACAGAGCAACTCTTGGAGCGGTTTCTCCCACGCCTTTCAATCCGATTTCGGACCCGAAATCGAGACGCATTTCATCCTATCCCCTGTCATTTACAGAGTTGAGGCGGTTCCTTCAATATTAGATCGTCCCCTCGGCGCCCACCCCGAACTAGCGGCATAATACAGTTATGCTCCTGTCTCCTTCCCCTGCGAGTGGCCCTTCCATCATCATCATTGAAGCCGGTTTATCCGCGCTTGCGGCTGCGGTCGCGTTCGGGTGGCCCCGTCTGGGTTCCTCATTCTTCTTGCATATTGAACGCGCCTTCTCCCAGTTGGCGCGCAAGCAGGGTCTGGCAGTCGTTACCGTCGGCGTTGCCACCCTCTTGCTGCGCCTAGCCCTTCTTCCGGCTGTCCCCATTCCACTGCCATTTATTCCGGACGATTTCAGTTTTCTGCTTGCGGCAGACACCTTCGCGCACGGACGGCTGACCAATCTGGCGCCTGTTATGTGGATTCATTTCGAGAGCCTCCACATCACCATGCAGCCGACGTATATGAGCATGTACTTTCCCGCGCAGGGGCTTCTGCTTGCAGCGGGCAAAGTGCTGTTAGGGCACCCATGGTTCGGCATCCTGGTGAGCAGCGCTTTGATGTGCGGCGCCATTTGCTGGATGCTGCAGGCCTGGCTGCCGCCTAACTGGGCATTGCTGGGAGGAATGCTTGCGGTGCTGCGTCTTGGCCTCTTCAGTTACTGGATCAATACATACACCGGCGGCAGCACGATATCGGCTTGCGGCGGGGCTCTGGTGCTGGGTGCACTGCCGCGATTCATGCGATCTCCTACGCTTCGCCATGGCATGCTGATGGCGGTTGGGATTGTACTGCTGGCTATGTCTCGTCCCTACGAAGGCATGCTTCTTTGTCTCCCGGTGGCCGTTGTCCTGGGCCGGTGGGCGCTATTTGGCAAGAATCGCCTGGCGGCAAGTGTTCTCATGCGGCGTACGGCCTTACCGCTGGCGCTCATCGTCGCAGCGGGCGTCTGGATGGGTTACTACGATTACCGGGCCTTCGGCAGCCCGCTTACTTTGCCTTACACCGTTGATCGCGCCACGTATGCCATCACGCCCTATTACATCTGGCAGTCGAAGCGGCCCGCTCCTGTCTACCGGCACGAATCTCTGCGCAGGTTCTATTGCGATTTTGAGCCGCAAGATGCTGTGGGCATGCAATCCTTCTCTGGCATTATCGCAAAGAGTTTGCATAAAGCCAGGGAGGGGATCCTCTTTTTTGCCGGCGCCGTGTTGCTGCCGCCCCTCATCATGATTCGGCGCGTGTTTCTCGATCGGCGCATACGCTTCTTGGTATTGTGTGTGCTCATCCTCGTGGCCGGCATGGCCATCGAGATCTATATGATCCCTCATTATTTAGCGCCGTTTACTGCCGCGTTTTATGCGATAGGTTTGCAGGCAATGCGCCACCTGCGGGTCTGGCGTCCAGAGGGCCGTCCATTTGGCTTGGCCTGGGTTCGGCTCATCGTGGCCATTTGCGTTGTGCTGGCCGGATTGCGAGTATTCGCCGGCCCCCTGCATCTCACTCCACCCAAGTACCCGCCTTCGGAATGGGCATGGCAGTGGTATGGCCCAGGCCATTTTGGCGGTGAGCGTGCCCAAATTGAAGCTCAGCTGGAACAACTCCCCGCCAAACAGCTCGTGATCGTTCGCTATTCTGCAAGCCACTATCCCTTGAATGAGTGGGTTTATAACGCTGCCGACATCGATAACTCCAAAGTGATATGGGCAAGAGAGATGGATGCCGCCAATAATCTGGATTTGATTCATTACTACACGGACAGACAAGTCTGGCTGGTGCAGCCGGACTTGGTGCCGGCGACAATTTCTCCCTACCAGGCTCCCGTGCAACCTGCCACTGTTGCGCCCTGAAAGTCTGAATCGACAGCGGGATTACGGCATGAAAGAATGTTGTTTCAGGAGTCGAAGCCATGATCAACGGAAAGCGTATTGCGGTTGTGATGCCGGCGTATAACGCCGAGAAAACCCTTGAGAAGACCGTTCTTGAACTCTCCGATCTGGTGGACATCAAGATCCTTGTCGACGACTCCAGCAAGGACGGGACAGCGCTTCTCTCAAGGCAACTTGGCGTGCAAACCTTCGTTCATGACGCCAACTACGGGTATGGCCGCAATCAGCAAACATGCTACCGCGAGGCCCTCGCGGCCGGCGCCGACATTGTGGTCATGGTCCATCCCGATTATCAGTACACGCCTTCCCTGGTGCCGGCCATGGCGGGCATGGTCGCCAGCGGGGTCTATGACATGGTCCTGGGTTCGCGGATTCTGGGCGCAGGAGCGTTGAAAGGGGGAATGCCGATCTATAAGTACGTTGCCAACCGCCTCCTCACCGCATTTCAGAATGTGTTTCTCGGCGTAAAATTGTCGGAATATCACACCGGGTTCCGCGCTTTTTCAAGGCAATTGCTTGAGACTCTTCCTTTGCTCGAAAACTCCGACGATTTCGTATTTGACAACCAGATGATCGCTCAGGCCGTTATGTTCGGATTCAACATAGGAGAGATATCCTGCCCGACAAAATACTTTGCGGAGGCATCCAGCATTAACTTCAAACGCAGCGTGAAGTATGGGTTGGAAGTACTCGGAACCACGGTTAGCTTCGTCGCGCATAGGCTGGGCATTGTTCATGCGGCGCGCTTCACAAAAAGCGGAAGGAAAGTAACTCCTCAGTACTATTCCAAAGGAGCGCAAGGCTCGTGAGATACTAATTTCAAAGACGCTACCACTCAATTCACCGGGCAGACTGGTTGACTCTCAATCTATTCTCCAGAGTTCGAAACGGTCATATTTACTTTCACCAAACCCCCACAACCAAAAACCAGCCCCATTCGAATAAAGCCCAATTCCCGACCCCATCGTCCTTCCGAATCGATACTTGTGAGTCACGGACTCGACGAACGTACGACGTGGAAAGCGCTCTAACTGCTGATCGACTGGCCCCCCCGCCAATGCATCGACAACCACCAGATCTCCGGATTTCGGCTGAGATCCGCCTGGATTGGTAAGTGAAGCTCCATCGAGCGGCGCGTACCAAAATGACCAATACTGGCCGGGGAACCACACTTTTTCGCCTGCAGCGACCTGCGGTGTAATCAATTGGTACAATGCATCTCGACCAAACTCGGCAAACTCTGCGTCCGAGCGAAGAATGAGGACTGAGTATGCAGTGCTGGCTATAACGAATAAAAGCACTGCGGCTCTAACGAACCGAACAGAGTATCCATCTATCCAGCGAAAGCAAATAAAAATGACGGCCGGCACGCAGGGTAGCAAATACTTCATGGGAAGGTGAACGTAAAAAACGAGGGGCAGAGGAATTAGAAGCCATAGCAACACAAACAGACTGAAATGGTCGCGACTCTTTAAAGTTTCAAAGATTAGATAGCAGAAGGCTCCGACGCCAAAGATTACGAAGAATGGCACAAGCGAATGGCCTTTCAAGAAAAGACACGGCAATGCCACGGCAAGCACGCCGCAAATGTGAAAAACGCGGCCTGCTTTGAGCCGGTTAAGAAACCAGCAGATTGCCAATGGGAGAGGAACTGCAAAATATAGTTGACATGCTAACAGATTGCGTAATATGTGCTGCTCGCCAACGGAGTCGTGTGCCGGGGATACTCCGAAGTTGTGTTCGTGAGTTGTCAGAATGATGATCGAAAGTAAGCCGAAGCCGGCAATCACTGGAGTCCACAGCCATGGTCTTCGACGGATCTGTGCCAACATTTCCCTGGGATAGATACTGTCCAGGAGGAAAAACACAGCAAGAGGGAGAAGAAGCACAAGGTGAGACCGAGCAAAGCCTGCGAGGCCCAGTGCAATTGCAGCCGCCACGCCCTGGCTCGTTTTCTGCTCGGCCTTCCACGCTGCTAAACGCTCGATCGCCACGAGCGTGAGGGCCGTCGACAGGATATCGGGCATAGCCGTACTGGCCATGGGAAGAAAGGGAGCAATGGCCACCAGAAGCAGAGCGCCTGCCAATGCATGCCACCGGTCGAATCCGAATCGAAGGACCAGCGAGGACATGGATACGATTGCAATCCAGACAAGCACCAATTGGGTTAGGTGAGCCATCCACTCGTGGGCGCCACCTAAAACTGTCGGCACGAGTACATAGCCTTGCCCAACTTGTCCCATCAGTGGATTTCCAGACGCGAACTGAGCGGCTTTCATGCAATTTCCAGAGAGCCACGGGTTGTTCCAGCAGATTTCGAAATCCATTGGATGCGAAGGGTGCCTGACGATCTGCTGCGCCATCGTGAGATACCACGGATCGTCGACAAGAAAAGGCTTGTTCAGGAAGGGGAGGAGGCAAAGGGTGGCGAGAAGCAATGCGGGCCAAGCGCAGATCAGCACAGCGGCTGCCGAAACCGTCTGTGATGCCTCCCGATCTGCCGTGAATTCCGTTTTCCCCGATATTTCCATTTTGGCAATCCACCTTCAAGTCAGCCTACCCCGACCGCCTTATGAGCGCTGTGCGCTCCGTGATGTCTCCTGCCCGCAGGTAAAACATATTGAAATTTGCGATAAGGCCCTGAGGAGTGAACGGGTGTTGAACCCATCACCGGATACATTCCAGAATCAGGTGTGTGTACGGAATACGCAAGAGATCGTGGCGGACACTTGGTCTGATATTGCTGAATACCTGAGACGCTATTCCCACGTACTCGCGCTCGCTCCTTACGTGTTCTCCCCGGTCTCTTGCCAACAACCACCGCGCCGCGGGGGACTGACCTGCGGTCCACGCGCCGTCGAAGGTAATCAGCTTGCCACCCGGTATTAGAGCATCGTGCGCGATTTGAAATAGTTGTCGGGCTTCTGCATCTTCGAGGTGGTGCACGATCCCGATCGCCAGCACCATGTCAAAGCTTTGCTCTTTGGCGAGTGAGAATTCACTCACTCGCTCGCAGACAAAACGTGCCTTTGGAAAACGCCTCTTGGCCAGTTCGATGTACTCGGGACTTAGATCGAATCCCAAATAATCGGACGGCGGCAAGTAACCGACGATGCTCCCAGGCCCGCACCCGATTTCAAGAATTCGGGCGCCTGCAGTTGGTTGAACATATTCATTCACCAAAACTTTAGCGCATGCATGTCCGCCAACCAGATTCCGCCAGAGCTGGTAAGCGGCCGGAATGGCCAAAACGCGACGAAGGTACTGAGTCATCTGTCTATTGTCTCCTGTATTGCCTGGCGAACCAAAGACCGGACTCGCGCTGCTCCAGAGCCGGCGCAAAGGGCCAGCGCTGACCTACTCCTTAACGGCAACGCAAAGGCAACTGCCTCCAAATGGGCAGCGCTTACCGGCTCGCAGGAGGCGCAACTCGAGGTCGAGCATGCGATCCATCACCCAGGCGGCAGGCCCCCCCGGCGCGTGTTCTGAGTCAGCAATCTCGTGTTTCTCCTCGTGACGCATGCGAAGCCATGTCGGGATTGTCCTGCTGAGAAGGATCAAAGGCGGAAGTGGTGCAAAGAAGTAGGAGGAAAATTCGATCCGGAAGTGGCTCCTGGCCAGAACACGACGCAGGCGAGGGATCGTATAGCGGCGAAAATGACCCGCCACGCGGTCTTCGGAAGAAGATAGCACTTGATAGGCCGGTACGGTAAGGAACAGATGCCCTGATGGCTCCAGAACCGAATGGATGAGCTTCAGAGCAGCAGCCTCGTCCTCGATATGTTCCAGCACATCGAAAAGGCCGACTGAAGCCGCGCACCCAGGAGGCAGGTTCAGGTCCTCCAGCCGCGCACAGATAACGGGTTCAACCGCACGCGCACGGGCAGCCAAAGCGCCATCGACACCGGGCTCGACCAGAACACAGTCGATGCCTGCAGCGATAAGAGCCTTTGCAACATAGCCATTGCCGCCGCCAACATCAAGAAACATCCCGCGGCGATGGAAGCGGCTTACGAACTCGGCAATCACGCAGTTCCGGTGCCCAAACCAAAACGAGCGATCCTCAACCGCAAGGCACGCCGCATTGCCGTGCGCCGGATAGGATATCGGCTCGTGCATCTGCTTGACGGACCAAAGCCCGGGCTCGCGCTCTTCCAGGGCTGGCGCCAGAGATGCGAGATCGAACTGCATAACTATAAGTTGCTCCTGTTCTTGTAGAAATCGAGCACGGTCTCGGCAACTTCAGCCACGTCCCGATCGCTCAAATCATAGTACATCGGCAGCCGGAGCAGCCGGCTGCTCATATCGTCCGTTACTGGCAGATCCGGCTGCGCCACGCTGAGAGACTTGGCGAAGGGCGAGGAGTGGAGCGGTACATAATGAAAGACCGCGAGAATTCCGGCTTGACATAGATGCTCGATAAGCGCCGTTCGCTCCGCGAGATCCGATGCCAGCAAGTAGAACATATGGT
>Ga0302188_10004087_pt1 | contig 9901 bp, 8 predicted proteins | sample II_Bog_E2_1_FD_198783 | JGI IMG/M metagenome (GOLD analysis project Ga0302188, IMG submission 198783) | Peat permafrost microbial communities from Stordalen Mire near Abisko, Sweden - II_Bog_E2_1 | ecosystem: Environmental > Terrestrial > Soil > Wetlands > Peat | place: Sweden: Abisko, Stordalen... | reverse complement strand
TGAAAATTATAAGTTTGAAATTGGTAAAGGTGAAGTTTTATCAGAAGGAAAAGATGTTGCTATAATTGCAACTGGATTAATGGTGGCTAAAGCATTAGAAGCAGCAGAAAAATTAAAATCAGAAGGAATCAATGCAACTGTTGTTAATATATCTACGATAAAGCCACTGGATAAAGAACTAATTATCAAAGTAGCAAAAGCGACTGGTAAGGTTGTAACTGCAGAAGAACACAGCGTAATAGGTGGATTAGGTTCTGCTATTTGTGAAGTGTTATCACAAGAATTACCTACAAAAACTAAGTTAATTGGGCTGAATGATGTATTTGGTCAATCAGGAACTCCAAATGCATTATTAGAGCATTATGGTTTAACAATAGAAAATATAGTTGAAGTTGTTAAATCTTTTTAGTCAATGATATAATAATCCCCTTAAATTAAACATAGTATAGGTGGGTGAAACAGATGAAAATAGGAATTCTAACAAGTGGAGGAGATGCTCCAGGAATGAATGCGGCTATAAGAGCGGTTGTTAAGTCGGCAAACCATAATGGAATAGAGGTTTTAGGAGTAAAATATGGATATGCAGGTTTAATAAAAGAGGAATTAATTCCGTTGGGTCTTACTGAAGTGGATGGGATTGCAGAAAAAGGCGGAACTATATTAAAAACAGCCAGATGCCTGGAGTTTATGGATGAACTGGGAAGAAAAAAAGCTTTAGAAACATTAAAAAAATTCGAAATAGATGGGTTAGTTGTAATTGGAGGGGATGGCTCTTTTCAAGGTGCAGAAAAACTTAGCAAGCTAGGAATGAATGTTGTAGGATTGCCTGGAACTATAGATAATGACTTAGCTTATACAGATTACTGCATAGGATTTGATACGACCTTAAATACTGTGTTGGATTGTATCAATAAAATAAAGGATACGGATTCATCTCATGAAAAAACCACTATTGTAGAGGTAATGGGAAGATATTGTGGAGATTTAGCTTTATATCCTGCTTTGGCTGGTGGAGCAGAAATAATATCAATGCCTGAAAGAAAATTAAGTTTTCAGGACATATGCACAAGATTGCGTGAAAACATAAATAAAGGCAAAAACGATAACGTAATAATAATTACCGAGAGAATGTACAATATTGAGGATCTCCAAAAGTATGTAGAAGAAGAGTTGAAAATCAGTGTCAGAAGTACTGTTTTAGGGTTTGTACAAAGGGGAGGAATTCCATCCGGTTTTGACAGGGTATTAGCAAGTAAAATGGGCGTAATGGCTGTAAAATTGTTAATGAATGGATCTACAGGAAGATTTGTCGGAATCAGAGATAACAAAATAATAGATATTGACTTCAGTGATGTAAATACTCCAAATGCCAATAAGAAAATGGACTATGACTTATTAAATGAACTTTTATAAAATATCAAGAAGATACCCGGGTAAGTGATGAAAATTGATTTGTTATGAAAAATTATAAAATGGGTCAGATATTAGAGGAATAGCTATTGATGGGGCTTGAAAGAAAGTTAATCTAATTCCCGAAGTTGCAAAGTTTATAGTTTATGAATTAGATATAAATAGTATTAGGTGATTAGAGGTGAGTAATGTGATAGCACTAGGTTGTGACCATGGTGGATATAGATTAAAAGAATCAATAAAAAAACATTTAGAAGCAAAAGGAATATGTTGCAAAGATTTTGGAACATACAGTGAAGAAAGTGTAAACTATCCTAAATATGCATTAGATGTGGCTGAAAGTGTTAAATCTGGAGAATGTGAAAATGGTATACTTTGCTGTGGTACAGGGGTTGGAATATCCATAGCTGCAAATAAAGTTCCTGGAATAAGAGCGGCAGTTGTTGGAGATTGTTTTACTGCTCAAGCTACAAAGGAACACAATAACTCAAATATTATTTGTTTAGGAGAAAGAGTTATTGGTGAAGGTCTGGCTCTAATGATTGTTGATGCGTGGCTTAATGCAGAGTTTATTGGAGGAAAACATCAAATACGATTAAATCTAATAAAAGAGATTGAAGAAAAGTACAGCAAATAATATATACAAATTTAGATTATAATATGAGTTTTAACTATAAATAATTGGATTTGTTATATTTTTTAATTTTTACACAAAAATATATTTTTATGGAGGTTTTATATGTTAGTTTCAGCAAAAGAAATGTTAAACAAAGCAAGAGAAGGAAAGTATGCGGTTGGTCAATTCAATATCAACAATCTAGAATGGATTAAAGCAATTTTATTAACAGTTCAAGAAAACAATTCACCAGTAATTTTAGGTGTATCTAAAGGTGCAGGAACGTATATGACTGGATTTAAAACTGTAAGCGCTATGGTTTCAGCAATGATTGAAGAATTAAATATCACTGTACCAGTTGCTTTACATTTAGATCATGGTACTTATGAAGAAGCTAAAGAGTGTATAGAAGTTGGATTTTCATCAGTAATGTTTGATGGATCTCATTATCCAATAAATGAAAATATAGAAAAAACTAAGGAATTAGTTGCAATCTGTAATGAAATAGGACTTTCTTTAGAAGCTGAAGTTGGTTCAATCGGCGGAGAAGAAGATGGAGTTATCGGTGGCGGTGAAGTTGCTGATCCAAAGGAATGTAAGCAAATTGCTGATTTAGGAGTTACAATGTTAGCTGCTGGAATCGGAAATATTCATGGAAAATATCCTGCTAACTGGACTGGATTAAATTTTGATGCATTAGCTAAAATTGAAGAAGCAGTTGGAGTAGATATGCCATTAGTATTACATGGTGGTACTGGAATTCCAGAAGATATGATCAAAAAAGCTATATCTTTAGGTGTTGCTAAAATCAATGTTAACACTGAACTTCAATTAGCTTTCGCAGCAGCTACTCGTAAGTACATTGAAGCAGGAAAAGATTTAGAAGGTAAAGGTTTCGATCCACGTAAAATAATAGCTCCAGGTTTTGAAGCTATTAAAGCTTCAGTTAAAGAAAAAATCGATCTTTTCGGTTCTGTTAACAAAGCTTAGTTTCTAATAGAAATATAGGTTTTCAGTGATGGCTGAAAAACCTATATTATTAAAAAACTAATTTGAAATTTATTATTAAGGCATTATTTTTAGAATATTATAAGAAATTTTTTGGAGGGTATGAGGGTATTATGTTATATAAAAAAAAATATGATTTATGGGTAAGTTCAGAGTATTTAGATGAGGGAACTAAGGAAGAACTTAAAAATATAAAAGATGAAAAAGAAATCGAAGATAGATTCTACAAGGAACTTGAATTTGGCACTGGTGGACTTAGGGGGATAATGGGTGCTGGAACTAATAGAATGAATATATATACTGTTGGTAGAGCAACACAAGGATTAGCTAAATATATTTTAAAATATTATGGAGAGAAAGCATCTGTCAGCATTGCCTGTGATTCCAGAAATATGTCTAAAGAATTTTCAGAAAGAGCAGCAAGTGTATTATGTGGAAATAATATTAGAGTAAACTTATTTGAATCATTGAGACCTACACCAATGCTTTCATATGCAGTAAGATATTTAGGAAGCAAAGTAGGTATAGTAGTAACGGCATCACATAATCCTAAACAATACAACGGTTATAAGGTTTACGGTGAAGATGGAGCACAATTTACAGATAAAGGTTCAGAAGAAATATTATCATATATAAAAGAAATTAAAAATTTTTCAGATGTTAAGGTTTTGGATTTAGAAGAATCTAGACAAAAAGGATTGTTAAATATTATAGGAGAAGAAGTGGATAACTCCTATATAGAAAAAGTAAAAGCATTAACTATAAGAGAAGAACTTGTTAAAAATCATGCGAATGATTTGAAAATAATATATACCCCAATTTATGGTTCGGGAAATATTCCAGTAAGAAGAGTTCTTAGCGAATTAGGATATGAAAATTTATCAGTTGTTAAAGAGCAAGAACTTCCAAATGGAAATTTCCCAACAGTTCCATATCCAAATCCAGAGCAACCTGCTGTATTTAAGCTTGCTCTTGAAATGGCAAAGGAACAAAATCCAGATATAATATTTGGAACAGATCCAGATTGTGATAGAATAGGTGTAGTTGTTAAGGATAAATGTGGTGAATATAGAGTTTTAACGGGAAATCAAACAGGAATATTATTAACTTATTATATTGTTTCATCGCTAAAGGATTTAAACAAACTTCCAAGTAATGGAGCAGTAATAAAGACGATAGTTACATCCGAAATGGTTAGAGCGGTAACAAATGACTTTAACGTGGAAATAATGGATGTGCTTACAGGTTTTAAATATATAGGAGAGAAAATTAAAGAATTTGAAGAAAGCAAATCTCATACCTATTTATTTGGATATGAAGAAAGCTATGGATGTTTAGCTGGTACTTTTGTAAGAGATAAGGATGCTGTAGTTGGAGCTGCTTTAATATGTGAAATGGCTCTTTATTATAAGAGTAAAGGTATGAGTTTATATGATGCATTAATAGAATTATATCAAAAATATGGCTTTTACAAAGAAGACATTATTTCAATAGAACTTGCTGGTAAAGAAGGTCAAGAAAAAATACAAAAAGCTATAGAATATTTAAGAATTTCATCTCCATCATCTATTAATGGTATTAAAATATCTAAGAAGATGGATTATAAATTAAGTATTGAACAAAATTTGTATAATAGCACCAAAAAGGATATAGAGCTTCCAAAATCAAATGTTCTTAGATTTATTTTAGAAGATAGATCATGGTTTATTGTAAGACCTTCAGGTACTGAACCTAAAATGAAGGTTTATGTATCAGTAGTTGGATATAATCTTGAAGATGCTGATGGTAAAATGGAAGAATTTAAGAAAAATGTTATGAAGGTAATAGATGAATCATATAAGTGCTAATTTTAATAGCTATTGTACTATAAAGAGTGAACTATTTATAAAAATTGTCACTCTTTTTTCAGTGTACCCAGCATGGAACATATATCGGGGTTGATAGTGCCCATCAATATCTAAGGCGAAGGTGTCCACTATGAGGTGAATCTGAATGAAGGTGTAGGTAAAATTGTAGTAATCATTGTTTAAATAATAATTGATATCTATAAATGAGCAAATTTGCTAACATTTATTTACATGTTAAGTAGAATCAACGGTTTAAGCATTGTCTATAATAAGTGAAATTTAAATTGAAAAGACAGCTAAAGCATTGAATTTACTTGTGCTGTTAATTAATGGATACAAAAACGCTCATTTATAGTTGATATAATAAAATATGGAATATATGGAATATTTATATATAGAAATGATAACTATGTCATGGTATTATTAATTATAAAATGAATCGAAAACGTTAGCAATAAGCCTATCTATTATACGAGGAGAATTAAAAATGATAAATATTATCAATAAAAATCTAATAAAACTTGATATTAACAATAATAGTAAAGAGGAAGTAATAAAAACATTAGCAAATATTATAAATAATGAACATAGATTAAATAATTATGAGGCATATGTTGAAGATGTATTGCACAGAGAAAGCCTTATTACAACAGGAATTGGATATGGTATAGCAATACCTCATGGAAAGTGCAAGGCAGTAGAAGTACCAACAGTTGCAGTTGGTAGAATTAGAAAGGGTGTAGAATGGGAATCATTAGACGATAATCCAGTGTATGTAGTTTTTTTACTAGCAGTACCAGAAGAAGCTGTATCAGATGAACATTTAAGAATTTTAGCGTCTTTAGCAAGAAATTTGATGAATGAAGAATTTAGACATGAATTATTTAACAGTGCTGATGAAGAGAAGTTATTAGAATTATTGTCAAATGTATTTAAAGAGATTTCAATATGAGGTTTATAGAATACGAAATAATTTTTGATTGTCTTAAAAATTCAAACGGGGATTACTGAACCTATTAATCTAATGATTTTAAGTAAATTATTTATAAATCAAGGAATGTATATGGAGTTGTGTAAATGCAAATCGGTATACATTCTTTGATTTATATTAGTTGTTTGAATCTAAAAATACTGATATAATTTTTTCTGTATCTTTTGCTTGTCTTATTTTTTCAATGAGGTCTCCATTATCCAATAAAGAATAGAAATGTGTAAAGAAAGATTTAGTTATAGATACATCTTTAAATTTTAAAGCAAGTATTATTATCAAATCTATATTTTCTTCATTCCAAATTATAGGCTTGTTTAATTTTATTATACATATCTTCGGTGATAACACAAAATCTTCATGGGAATGTGGAATGGTTATACCATTTCCAATTATTGTAGAATCCTTTTGTTCTCTTTGTAATATATTTTCGCAAAATCCTGGTTTTACTAAGCACTTATTTTCCATAATTGAAGCATATTTTTTTATTGTTTCAAGGTAGGAACTATTTCCTTCATCTATGAAACAGTAATCAGGAGTTATAATATTTTTAATATTATATTTGTTTTGTAGTTCCATATCACTATTGTTTGTAGTTTCAAAATCATTACTTTTTATCTTATATTCACTCAAAAAGTGTCTTATATGTAAAATGTCAGCTTCATCTACCAAAGTACTTACGCATATAAGTTTATCAATATCTTTCGCCATTGCAATTGTACTAATAATCATATCATTTTCCTCAATATTTTTGCTTGTAAGATGATTTAATGGTATTACTCCTGTTATTTCTAGTTCTGGAAGTCGCTTTTTCAGTCTGTTAGCTACCATTTGAGAAGTTCCAATACCACTAGAACACACTACAATTGTCTTTATTTTATTATTAAGCCTATCTATTGCAGTTGCAATATGAAGAGTAATATATGCAACTTCGTCTTCATTTATAGAAACACTAAATCTTTTTTCAAATATACTATTACATGACCAAGTAGCTCCAAAAATACTAAAGTACTCTTTTTTTATCTTTTGAAGTAATGGATTTCTAAGTTTAAGGTTATGTTTAAGTCTTACTATAGTTGGCCTTAAATGAAGAATAAGACCTGTTAATAAGATCATATCCTTAGATAAATCAATTCTAAGAATTTCGGATACCAGATTTATTATTTCTTTTGCTACTTCAGTATAAGAATCTTTTTGTGAATCAATAAACATATTATAGTCATCTAAATAAATATCCTGTTGAATTTTTGCACCAAGCATATGAAGACAGATATAAGCACTTTCTTCTTCGGGTATTTGAAGATTTAAGCCTTTACTTAATTTCTCAACAACCCATTTTGCAATATCATATTCTTTATTTGTTTTAATATATTCGAAATAGTCCTTTTCTATATAAATTTTCTTATCAAATTTTATTCTTTCAAGAGCTATGGCGATATGGACTATTAAGTTGACAAAAGCTTGGTCAGTAAAATAGTACCCTAATTTCGTTTCTGATTCTTGAATTATGTTTTGTATTTTATAAAAATTTAGAATTGGGAAAAATTTTTTTATTTTATTGTAGTTTATATGATCTAATCTATAATCAAGTTCCTCTGTTTCATTAGTATTTATATTTTTATTTTCATCATTTATTTCACAAAACAAACTCATCATTGCATCCCTAAATGTATTTTCATTTCCTTCGATCCATAAACCTTGATTTTGTTTTCTCATAAGATGTAAATGATGATTTTCTAACCACTTTTGCACATAGGCTAAATCAGCTAAAATAGTATTTTTGCTACAATATAAATCATCAGCAAAAAGTTGAATAGTATAAGTATATCTATTTTTAAATAATGTTTTTAAAATATATTTTTGTCTATATTTAGAGGAATAGATAGTATCTATTGATATATTAAGTTTTTCTTTTAATAATACTTTTTGATTTTTATCGATATTTAGGTAAATACCTACATTTGGTTTTTTTATTAGTTCAGTACCTAAATGATGAAAATCCTTCTGTACTTCTTCAAGATAGTTTCTTACGGTTTTTGTACTAACATCTAACTTAGAAGAAATTTTTGCTACAGTAATAGGTATATCGTTTTCAATAAGCATAAGCATTATTTGTTTTTTATTCTTGTCTTTAGAATTCATATACTTCACCTCCATAAAAGATTTCTACATATAATAATATCATATCATAATGATATAAATAAAAACTATACGTAATTAGTTCATAATTTACCACATTAATATGGAAATAATAAATTATTTTAAGTTGTTGAATAAACAAAAGTTGTAAAACTAAACAAGTCATTCTTTTGTATTATAATGATTTTGTTAAAAAATATAAAGTATCCAAAGGAATGACGTAGACTAAGATTATATCATTAAATATTTAAAGTGAAAATACGTATTATAAAATTTTCAAGCTATTGAAATTTAATTTACCAAATTATGAAAAAATAATATAAAAACTAAAGAATACGTAAATATCCGGATGAACAAAAAGTTATTTGTATATTAAATGCTGTAAAACATAGTATTTTTAGCTTAAGATAACGTGAATAGAGTATAAAATAAGATAATATATTTCCATTATAAATTATTTGCATTTAGTTTGAGCTTAAATTATTGATTAACTATAAGTTGTTATAAGGTGAATGCTTTTGTATAATAAATATACAATTAATATTAGAAAATAAATAGGAAACAAATAGGAAACAAATAGGAGATGAAATATAATGAAAATATTAGCGGTAACGGCTTGTCTAACGGGAGTTGCACATACTTATTTAGCAGCAGCAGCACTAGAAAAAACTGCAAAAGCAAAAGGTATAGAAATAAAAATTGAAACACAAGGTGCAATAGGTATTGAAAATAAAATAACATTAGAGGACGTAAAAGATGCAGATGCAGTTATTTTAACTAAAGATATAGAGTTAGAAGGTGTTGAAAGATTTAAAGGAAAGTACATTGTTAAGGTAGCAGTCAATGATTTAGTAAGAAAACCAAATCAAGTAATAGAAAAAGTTCAAGCATATGTTAATTGTCATAAATAGACATGTTCATTTATGATAATTATGGAATTGATGAATAGACACAATAAAATATACTAAGTTAAAATTCGGTATAGTTAGCAAGTTCGGGAATACTTCCCTCACAAAGGGGTCGGTGCTTTGTGAAAAATTACCAGGTACAAGTTGTGTAATTTAATAGATAAAAAAATGTCAAAAATTTTAGCTTAAAGTAGAAAAGATATTTAAATAATTTTCTACTTTAGGCTTTTTATATTATTTTAATTACTTAATCTAAAATAAAAAATACAATTTAAAACTCATTTTTCACTTTAGATATGAATAAAATTATAAAATAATGATAATCATATTAACAAAAGTGATTTTTTCACATATAATATAATTAAAAGGAGATGATAGAATGTTAGTTAGATTTAACGTGGGAAATTTTTTATCATTTAAAGAAATTCAAGAATTTTCATTAATAAAAGGAAAAGTAAAAAATAAGTCAGATAGAGTATATGATAATGGAAAAATAAAACTGTTAAAATTCTCTTCTATTTTTGGAGCTAATGCTTCTGGAAAATCTAATTTAGTTAAAGCTATAAAATATGCACAAGCAACTATTCTAAAAGGAACAATAAAGAATGCAAATGTATCTTCATTTAAGTTAGATAAAAGTTATGAAGATAAGAATTCATATTTTGAGTTTGAGATAGTTATAAATAATAAAAATTATAGTTATGGATTTGAAATGAATATTCATAAAAAACAATTTGTATCAGAATGGTTAATTGAACTTTGTGCTAATAATAGTGAAAAGAATATTTTCACTAGAGATATTTTGAAGGGCGATTTTAAAAGTGACTTGGTAATTAAAACAGCAGGATTAAAAACTAAATTTGATGTATATTCTGATGATTTAAAGAACAACAAAGATATATTATTTATAAATGAAATGAATAATAAAGCTAAATCTGAGCTATATAAATCTAAGAATGAATTATCAATTCTTAAAGATGTATAT
>Ga0302188_10004086_pt1 | contig 9906 bp, 4 predicted proteins | sample II_Bog_E2_1_FD_198783 | JGI IMG/M metagenome (GOLD analysis project Ga0302188, IMG submission 198783) | Peat permafrost microbial communities from Stordalen Mire near Abisko, Sweden - II_Bog_E2_1 | ecosystem: Environmental > Terrestrial > Soil > Wetlands > Peat | place: Sweden: Abisko, Stordalen... | reverse complement strand
TGATACGCAAGGTCTGGATGAATTAGATCGGCGTTTATTATCGATCATAAAATCTCAATACAACGGCGGGCCTGTAGGGATTGAAGCTTTGGCGGCGACTTTAAATGAAGAGGTGGATACAATTGAAGATGTGATAGAGCCGTATCTTTTAAAAACGGGTTTTTTACGGCGGACTTCGCGGGGCAGAGAATTGACGCCGATAGCGTTAGAACACCTTAAAACGATATGAGTGATTTTGGAAGATCTATTATTACGATCGGCATTGTGTTGGTCATCGTTGGAATTTTGATGACAGTGGTGGGTAAAATCTCGGGGGTGGGAAGATTGCCCGGAGATATTTTTATTAAAAAAGAAAACTTTAGCTTTTATTTTCCTTTAACTACCTGTATTTTGTTAAGCGTTATCCTAAGTGCGGTCATGTATTGTCTGGGGAAAAAATGAGAAGAAATTTATTATTAGGCCTGATCTTAACAACGACCTTAGGGTTTGCCGTTGCCGTTGCTGCAATTGATAAAAGCAAATCTAATCTGCCTGAGATGGTGCGGGTAGCCATTGTGCGTGATTCCAGGGAAGTGGATCTGGCTATTCATGGAAGCTATCGCCTGAGGGATATGACCACAGGCAAGATCATCGGCAAGGGTGGCTATCTGGTGGAAAGCAAGGTAAGGCTTTTGGACCGCGGCATTTTAATGGGCTTGGTTGTTTATCCGTCCAAACGTTTGACTATTGAACCTGCCAAGGATGCTTCCATTGTTATTGATGAACGTCCCTTCAGGGGAGAGGTCACCTTTATTCGTACGCCGGATAGTCATATTACTGTGATCAACGATATCAATGTCGAAGATTATATCAAGGGTGTGATCTATCATGAGGTCTCGCATCTTTGGCCGATGGAAGCCCTAAAAGCCCAGGCTGTTGCTGCGCGTACATATGCGTTGTATTCTATCAATCCTGCCGGAAAACCTTATGATGTGACCAATGATATTTATTCTCAGGTTTATGGCGGCAGAGATTCCGAACGTTACCGGACGGACCTGGCTGTTGATGCAACCCGCGGGCAGGTCTTGACCTATAATAATCAGATCATCCCCGCCTATTTTCATGCCACCTGTGCCGGTATGACCGAGGATGCCCAGGAATTATGGCATCTGCCGGATATACCGCCTTTGAGGGGTGTGCCGTGTTCATTTTGTACGATCTCACCGCATTTTCATTGGAAGAGGGATTTCCGGCTTCGCGATATTCAGTATGCCCTTAATCTTCACGGATATAAAGTGGGGACCATTGCGGATATATCCATCGTAGACCGTGACCGCAGCGAGCGTATTGAAGACCTGAAGATAACCCAGAAAAAAGGCCAAATACTTATTATTAAGGGTAAAGATTTCCGTGATCTGATGGGCCCCAATGTCATTGATAGTAATAATTATGATATTTTTATGAAGGGTTATTATGTTGATCTGATCGGCAAAGGCTGGGGGCATGGGGTGGGCATGTGCCAGTGGGGCGCATTAGGCATGGCCAGGCAGCAATTTACCTACCGCCAAATCCTTGCCTACTATTATCCGCAATCCGTATTGATAAATTATCATGATCTTCCAAAATCAGAAACCATCAAAGACAGCAAGCCATCCGTCTCCAAGTAATATCTTCCGATTGCAGTCTTATTTTTACCAGCTGCCAGATGAATTGATCGCACAAGAAGCCTTGCCTGATAGGGACCGGGCCCGTCTTTTGATCATTGATCGTAAACAGGGGACGATCCGTCACGACTCATTCAATCATCTCAACAATTATCTGCCGGCCAATTCCCAGCTTATTGTTAATAACAGCAAGGTGATCCCGGCGCGTTTGTTGGGGCATCGGGCTACCGGCGGGGCGGTCGAAGTTTTTTTATTGAATTCTTTAGAGGATCAATTTTCATTTGAGGCATTGTTGCGGCCGCTTAAGAAAATTCGCGAAGGGGAAGTGATCGATTTCGGGTCGGGGATAAGTGCTGTTCTTGAGAATAAAGAAAAGCGCATTGTGCGTTTTAATAAGAAGAATATTATCCGTCATTTACAAAAAGTGGGGCATATCCCTTTGCCGCCGTATATTAAAAGGCTGGATAATGCCCGGGATCAGGAAGACTATCAAACTGTATATGCCAAATTACCTGGCTCTGTGGCTTCTCCTACGGCAGGATTGCATTTTACTAAGGGATTGATAAAAGAGCTTAAGGTTCAGGGGCATCGATTTTCAGAGCTGACCCTGCATATCAATTACGGGACATTCAAACCCGTTGAATGCGATGATATCCGCCTTCATCCGATGCATACTGAATTTTACAGCTTAAATAAGAATGTTATTCCCGCTAAAGAGGGGATATATAAGGTCGCTGTTGGGACCACGAGCTGCCGCGTGCTTGAATCAGTGGCCCGTACTAAGGTATATGCCGGCAGTACGGATATCTTCATCTATCCCGGGTATCAATTTCAAATGGTGGATGCCTTGATCACCAATTTCCATCTTCCTTATAGTACGTTGCTGATGCTGGTTTGTGCGTTTGGCGGTTATGATCTGATCATGAAAGCCTACAAAGAAGCCATCAAGGAGCGTTACCGGTTTTATAGCTATGGGGATGCGATGTTGATTGTTTAGATAAAAACAAATTAATTTGACAATTAAGAAATCATATGGCATGCTTCAAGAGTGCGTAGCAAAATTGGCGATAATTGGTAATTATCTTAAGAGGCATTGAATTGAAAAAGAAAATCACACTTCTTTTGATAGCATTTCTTTTGAACATTCTTTTGGGTCTAACAATCTCCTGGGCCCAATCAACCTCTACAACCTACGTTCCAAAGATTTATATTTATGCGTCGATAACATATACCAATTCTCCAAGTAATTGTCAGAGTGTTACGGGGCAAGGAGTTTGTTGTTTCATCACTGGAAATATGTATTATAATTGGTCTAGGGATCCTCTTCCATCGGGTGTTGGTGTTTGGAATCCTGTTTTCTGGGGCACTCTTTTTCCGATTAGTGATCCAAGCGCTCTTCAGGGAAGTTGGCTTGCATTTGGATTGAATAACACATACTGTACTAATAATTTAGAGTCCCTTGCCACAGGTGTTGATTTAGCATCTTCTTATAATACTTATCCGTTAGGTAATGGTAGCGCCCCGATTAATACTGTTGCTAGAGCATCTCAAATCTTTAATCTTATAGGCACACCTATCGGTTCTCCTGTTAGTTCTTCTTCCGGTTCTCCTGTCCCACCTCTCTATGGACCTAATACTGCACCAATTTTAGTTCCCAATGATAAGATGACCCTTACTATAGACCCTGTTAATATCGCTTCAGGAGAGGATTATTTCTCTTCAACAGATTTTTCTTTCAGTGGCTTGGGGCCCAAGCTTGCTTTATTTCGTAAATACCGCTCTTTTTCTACTCTTATCGGCGTGTTTGGTTCCGGCTGGCGTACGGATTTTGACGTTAATCTAACTCAGGATGGCAGTGGCGATGTGACGATTTACAACGGAGAAGGAACTGGAATTTATTTCATGAATAATGCCGGCTCCTATTTGGCTTCTCCTGGTAATTATTCTTCGCTTACCCGCAATGCAGACAACACCTTTACACTTACGGATAAAAATGGCAATGTTACCCATTATGATAATAATGGGCGACAGACCTCTCACACAGACCGCAATGGCAATACGTTGAGCTTTGTTTATAACCCGACGATGTCAGGAGCAAGTTATATTCAAGATGCCAGCGGCCGGAAGATCATTTTGAATTTTGATCTCAATGGCCATGTCATCTCAGCGGTAGATCCGGCGGGGAAGATTTTTCAATATGGTTATGACGCTAATGGGAATTTGGTCAGCGTCACTGATCCGACAGGTACCGTTACAAACTATACTTATAATTCCAGCCATCAAATCATCCAGTTCACTAACGCTAATGGGCACAATACATACTATCAGTATGATGCACAGGGCCGATGCGTGATGAATTGGAGGGACAATAATGTCAACAAAACCACCTTAAATTATCAGGATAATAATACAACAGTTGTGACTGATAGTTTAGGGAATAGCAATACCTATGTATTTAACAATTACGGTTTACTTATTTCCCATACGGATCCTTTGGGGAATGTGACCCAACAGACATGGGACCCCTTGATGAACAGGACTTCTATTACAGATGCGCGGAATAATGTGACAAATTTTATGTATGACGGGGCAGGAAATCTCATTCAAATAACAGACCCTCTGAATAATCAGACAAACATGAACTATACACCTAATTTTAATCTGATCAGTAGTAAGACCGATGCCTCAGGTAATGTTACTAATTTTGCTTATGACAATAATGGAAACTTGATCAGCGTAACGGATGCTTTAGGCAATACGCATTCCTTTATTTATGATCAATACGGTAATGTCCTTTCAGCAACGGATAGCCGTGGGAATATAACCAATTTTACTTATGATGCCATGGGTCACATCATTCAAAAGACCGATGCGTTGGGGAACAGTACCAATTTTACCTATGAATAAAATTCTATCAATAATATTGTCATTCCCTATTTTAGTTCTTGGGGGTATAAATTTTGCCCAGGCTGGCACTCCCGTAGCGCCGAGCATCACAATTCAGCCAGGTAATACAACAGTCATAGCTCCTGCAACAGCAAACTTTAAAGTTGCAGCTACCGGTACTCCCACGCCTACTTATCAATGGATGGAGAGTGTCAATGGAGGGGCATTTACTAATATTGCCGGAGCAACAAGTGCATCGTATACAACACCTGCGACAACTATAGCTGAAAATGGGGCCCAGTATGAATGTATGCTCACCAATACAGCAGGTAGTGTCACGAGCACTGCGGCAACGTTAACAGTCAATCCTGCGGTAGCGCCAAGTATCACAACTCAACCGGTTAATAATATAACGGTCATAGCCCCGGCAACAGCAAGATTTACAGTGACAGCAACAGGAGTGCCATCACCGGCATATCAATGGATGGCAAGTGTCAACGGCGGGGCTTTTACCAATATTAATGGAGCGACAAGTTCCTCTTACACAACACCTGCCACGACAATATCTGAAAGCGGAACTCAGTATGAATGTGTAGTCACCAATAAAGCCGGTAGTGTCACCAGTACTGCGGCAAACTTAACTGTTAATGCAGCTGTGTCCCCAAGCATCATAACTCAACCGGTTAATAATGTAACAGTCACAGCACCCGCAACGTCAAGTTTTTCAATAGCAGCCACCGGTACGCCTAATCCAACCTATCAGTGGATGGCAAGTATCAATGGGGGGATATTTACCAATATTACAGGAGCAACGGGTTCTTCATACACAACGCCAGCGACAACGGCAGCTCAAAGCGGGACTCAATATGAATGTGTCGTCACCAATGAAGCCGGTAGTGTCACTAGTACTGCGGCGACGTTAACAGTCAATACTGCGGTACCCCCAAGCATTACAACCCAACCGGTTAATAATATAACTGTAGTAGCTCCGGCAACGGCAAATTTTAAAGTGATAGCCACCGGAACCCCAACGCCAACCTATCAATGGATGGTAAGTGTAAATGGCGGAGCATTTTCTAATATTACAGGAGCAACAGGTTCTTCATACTCAACACCAGCAACAACAGCATCTGAAAGCGGGACTCAATACGAATGTATTGTCACTAATATAGCTGGCAGTGTCACCAGCACTGTGGCAAGTTTAACAGTTAATGCCCCTATAGCACCGAGCATTACAACCCAACCGGTTAATAATGTAACGGTCATAGCGCCGGCAACAGCAAGTTTTAAAGTGATAGCCACCGGGACCCCAACGCCAACCTATCAATGGATGTCAAGTGTCAATGGTGGTGCATTTACCAATATTACGGGAGCAACAAGCGCATCGTATACAACACCGGCGACAACAACGACTAATACCGGGACTCAATATGAATGCGTGGTCACCAACGAAGCAGGAAGTGTTACAAGCAGCGCGGCAACCTTAACAATCAATGCTGCTGTGCCCCCAAGCATCACAACCCAGCCATCTAACATAATAATCATAGCTCCGGCAACAGCAACCTTTAAAGTGACTGCTATTGGTACGCCAACACCAACTTATCAATGGATGGACAGTGTGAATGGCGGAGCATTTATCAATATCTCCGGAGCAACAAGCGCATCATACACAACGCCGGCGACGACAACAACTAATAGCGGGACCCAGTATGAGTGTGTGGTCACCAATGAAGCGGGGAGCGTTACTAGTAATGCGGTAACTTTAACAGTCAATCCGACACAAGTGCCTCCCAGCATCACGACCCAACCACTTAATATTACGGTCATAGCACCGGCAACGGCGGCCCTTACAGTTGCAGCCATCGGCACGCCAACGCCTACTTATCAGTGGATGCAGAGTGTCAGTGGCGGGGCATTTACCAATATTGCCGGAGCAACAAAATCCTCTTATACAACGCCAGCGACAACAACAGCTAATAGTGGTACCCAATATGAATGTGTCGTCACTAATGCGGCCGGTAGTGTAACAAGTAATGTGGTAACTTTAACAGTCAACCCTGCCGTGCCCCCAAGCATCACAACACAGCCGGTTAATAATATAACGGTCATTGCCCCCGCAACAGCAACTTTTTCAGTAGCGGCCACCGGCACACCTACTCCAACCTATCAATGGCAGCTAGAACTCCCGGGGTCAGGCACATATACAGCTATCACTGGAGCAAAAAGTTCTTCATATACGACGCCAGCAACAACAATAGCTAATAGTGGAACCCAATATGAATGCGTAATAACTAATGAAGCCGGAAGTGTTACAAGTACTCCGGCAGGCTTGACAGTTAATATCGCTGTGGCGCCAAGCATCACAACCCAGCCGGTTAATAATGTAACGGTCACAGCACCGGCAACGGCAAACTTTAAAGTGGTTGCCACCGGTACACCCACACCAACCTATCAATGGATGGCAAGTGTCAACGGAGGGGCATTTATCAATATTACAGGAGCAACAGGTTCTTCATACACAACACCAGCGACAACAACAGCTAATAGCGGAACTCAGTATGAATGTGTGATTACAAATGAAGTCGGTAGTGTCACAAGTACTGCGGCAATGTTAACAGTCAATGCTGCTATGGCACCGACAATTATAACCCAGCCGGTTGATAATATAACGGTTACGGCACCTGCAACGGCAACCTTTAGAGTGACAGCTACCGGCACGCCTGCACCAACCTATCAATGGCAGCAAGAGGTCCCGGGAGCCGGCATATATACGTCGATCACAGGTGCAACGGGATCTTCATACAAAACACCGGCAACAACAGTAGCTGAAAGTGGAACCCAATATGAATGCGTAATAACTAATGAAGCAGGCAGTGTCACAAGCAACGCGGCAAGTTTGACAGTTAACCCTGCCTTGGTACCGAACATCACAACTCAACCGGTCAGTGTAACGGTCATAGCACCGGCAACGGCAACTTTTAAAGTAGTTGCGACAGGCACTCCAACGCCAACGTATCAATGGATGGTAAGTGTCAATGCTGGAACTTTTACCAATATTACCGGAGCAACGGGTTCTTCATACACAACGCCGGCAACAACAATAGCTAATAGTGGGACCCAATATGAATGTGCAGTCACCAATGAAGCCGGTACTGTAACAAGCAATGCGGTGACATTGACGGTTACTACTATAGCACCGACAATTATAACCCAGCCAGTTAATGCAACAGTCGCAGCACCGGCAACAGCGACCTTTACAATAACAGCAACCGGCACACCAACGCCGAGCTATCAATGGATGGAGAGTGTTAACGGCGGGGCATTTACTATCATCACCGGAGCAACAGGTTCTTCATACGCAACATCAGCGACAACAATAGCTAATAATGGAACGCAATTTGAATGCGTAGTCAGAAATTCATCAGGTTCTATAACCAGCAATCCGGTAATTTTAACGGTCAATCTTTCTTTGCAACCAGTGGTCGCCATCACCAGTCCTGCCAATAATGCTATTGTGCCATCGAGTTCTAATTTGACTATCACTGTAAATGCCAGTGAGGCCGGCGGTACAATAAGTAGTGTAAACTATTATAATGGGTCAAGCTGGTTAGGGACAAGTACCACAGCACCATTTAGCTATACTGCAACCAATCTTCCGGTGGGCATCTATAACATAAGCGCTCAAGCCATAGATGCAAACGGTAATTCAACATATTCTACTCCTGTAAAAGTCTTGGTTAGCGCTCAACCCGCAGTCGCCATTATAAGCCCCATCAATCAAGGCTCTTTTACGACCGGATCCATTAATATCACTGCCAATACGGATAATAGTTATGGAGCCATCAGTAATGTTGCGTTTTACAATGGACCGACATTATTAGGAACAGTTAGCAGCGCATCTGCGGCATTTACATATTCCTGGACCAATGTACCGGCAGGGACCTATGATATAACAGCCATTGCAACAAATGCTACCGGATCAACAGCAACCTCTTCGCCGGTTACATTTACTATTAATTCGGCTAATTTTACGACTGCCCTTGACGACAATATCGCAAGCAAAACTGATGCCCGAGGCAATGTCACCAGTTACCAGTATGACAATTTAAACAGGCTCACCAAAACCACTTTTGCGGATAATTCAACGGTTACTTCCTCATATGATCTCTTTGGCAACCAAATCAGCGTGACCGATCAGAGGGGCAATACCTTAACCAAGACCTATGATGCCTATGAAAGGCTTTCCCAAGCAAAGGATCCTCTTAATGGGATTACCCAATTTAACTACGATACTGAAGGCCGCTTGCTCACACTGACCGATGCTAATAATAACCCTACAACCTATACCTACGATCCCAACGGCAAGGTTTTAACACAAAACAATGCCTTAAATTTTACCACCACGTTTACGTATGATCCGGTAGGTAATGTCGCAACAAGGCAGGATGCCAACGGCAAGATCACGAATTATACCTATGATCCTTTAAACCGTTTAACCAACACAGCCTATTCTGATGGCAGCTCGGTGGTCAATGTTTACGATGCATTAGGGCGCAAGACCTCGATGACTGATTCCACAGGGCAGACAACATATGCTTATGATGCTTTAAGCAGGTTATTAACTAAAACAAGTCCAGGGACCAATAACACCATAACTTACACCTACGACAGCGAGGGCAATCGCCTGACTAGTGTAGATCAAAACAATCGTACAATTGCCAATACTTTTGATGCGTTGAATCGTCTATCAACGGTAACTGATCCTAATGGGACAACCGATTATGGTTATGATGCTGTTTCCAACAAGATATCAGTCGCTATGCCCAACGGAATTGCGGAGAGTTATACTTACGATCCTTTAAACAGGGTTTTGACTGACGTTAATGCCAAGGGATCTACGGTGATTTCTTCGTTCAGTAATGTGTACGATATAGCAGGCATGATCACGAAGAAAACCCTGCAAGACGGTTCGTGGACGGTTTATAGCTACGACGCTTTAAATCGATTATTAGAGGAGACCAAACAAACCAGCGTATCGACCATTTATGATTATGCCTACACCTATGATTTAGTAGGTAATCGTTTGACTTGGACGAAGAACACAACGTTGGGGAATTTTTGGAGTGTTGATTCCTTGAATATGCCTGCCCAAGTCTTGACCAATTTAACCAATGCCAACTATGGCAATACTGCTATTCCCACGCAAACGGTAACCTTGGCGCGTAATTATGCCTATGATGCTGCGAATCGTTTAAATAATTGGAATTATGGGATCAACATCTATTCTGCAAATTTCCCAATTCAAACCGATACCTATACGTATGACAATAACGGCAATCGACTAACCAAGCAAACTGTACTGACAGGGCAAGAGAGT
>Ga0302188_10004080_pt1 | contig 9913 bp, 6 predicted proteins | sample II_Bog_E2_1_FD_198783 | JGI IMG/M metagenome (GOLD analysis project Ga0302188, IMG submission 198783) | Peat permafrost microbial communities from Stordalen Mire near Abisko, Sweden - II_Bog_E2_1 | ecosystem: Environmental > Terrestrial > Soil > Wetlands > Peat | place: Sweden: Abisko, Stordalen... | reverse complement strand
ATCGGCTGCCGTTAGGTCAAATTTCTTCTCTTCTGTTATACCTCCAACTGTTTTTCTGAATTGAAGCGAGGTTAACCCGGCCCCGTGAACAACCGCGCTTATGTGTTTTGAATTTGTGTCGAGGGATGTGCGAACCATCCAGCCTATTTTGCGATGTTCTTCTACTCCTTTTCCAAAAAAAGCCGCGTTTGTGCGCAATATAAAATCGCCTTTCATACGCTTCCACACAAAATGAAATTCATCATGTGCGGCCCAAATGTTGGTTCCGGAACCTGACAGGATATACTCCTGGGTTTTGCTTTCATAGCTCCCGCTCCCGGCATGTTTTACCCTGCCGATGTCGTCCTGGCCGTCAAATATTCCCGGTGAAGCAGCCTGGGCAAATATTCGGGGGGCATAAAAAAAGAAGCCGCAAATGAAAAAAAACAAATAAATTAATTTTTTGTCCATTGTTAAATGTTGAACTGGTTATAATTGGTTCGCTAAGATAAAAATTACATTCGTAAATGGTGTACTACTTTTTGACCGATATCACTTTTTTTTCGGGCTTGACTTCAAATTTATACCGAAAACAGTACAACAATAATACATCATTTTGAAAAGGCTTAGGTTTATGGGATTATTAAAACTAAAAAGCAGAAAAAGCCAGGAAAATTTCCCGGCTTTTTCTGCTTTTTGAATGAAATGTAAACTCAATGTTTTTCGTCTACCACTTTCTTTTTGGTTTTTACCGTGTGGCCATTATCATCCCTTTTGGTCTTAACTATATAACCATTATGGTGCTTGTGCCTGCTAAAAGTATTGTGTACTTTCTGGCCGATAGTCGAAGTTTTTCTTACCTTCTCCTTGTCCTTGTCTTTCTTTACTGTTTCTTGTGCAAAGGCTGTTAAGCCTAAAGTGCAAAACATCAATAATAATGCGATTATTTTTTTCATAGCTGATTTATTTTAAATGCTAACCATAAATGAGGATAAATGTTTGCTTTTAACCTAAACTCATTTTGTTGTCGCATTACTGCGTAATTTTATAAATAGCGTTATTTATAAGTCTTATTGTGCCGGCCAGTAAATATGCTGCCCAAATCGTTTGTTACGCAGGTTCAATTTTCGTACTTTTGCCCAGCAGTATTTTATCTTCAATTACGAAAATCAAGACAAAAAACCGGTTATTTTCTTATTTGCCGGATGATAGTAAAAGTTCCCCTTCAAAAAGCCAAATAACTAATGTTTAAGCCCAAAATTATAGACACCCTTAAAAACTATAACAAAGCCCAGTTATACAAGGATGTAGTTGCCGGAGTCATTGTAGGTATTGTAGCCTTGCCATTAGCCATAGCTTTTGCAATCGCTTCCGGTGTTTCGCCAGAAAAGGGGATCTTTACGGCAATTATTGCGGGCTTTGTGATATCTGCTTTGGGAGGGAGCCGTGTCCAGATTGGCGGGCCCACCGGGGCCTTTATAGTAATAGTATACGGAATCGTTCAGCAGTTTGGCGTAAACGGCCTGGTGATCGCCACTTTTCTTGCCGGTTTGCTTCTTATTATAGCCGGAATTGCCAAACTGGGAAACGTTATTAAGTTCATTCCTTATCCATTAATTGTCGGGTTTACAACAGGGATAGCATTCATTATATTTTCATCACAGATGAAGGATTTCTTCGGACTGAAAATGGGGAACGTACCCTCCGATTTTATTAATAAATGGATAGCCTATAGTCATAACATTTCTTCAATAAACGTTTATGCCCTTGTAATTGGCGTTTTCACGTTGCTTTTGATCCTGCTTTGGCCCAGGGTAACGCATAAAATTCCCGGGTCTATCATTGCAATTGTAATAACCACGTTAGCAGTTCAATTTTTTAAACTGCCGGTTGAAACGATTGGCAGCCGGTTCGGGGCAGTACCTTCGCACCTGCCCAGCCCTGTAATACCATCAATTAGCTGGGCAACTTTCCAGCAGCTGATAAAGCCGGCTTTTACTATTGCATTGCTGGGCGGTATTGAATCCCTGTTATCGGCCGTGGTTGCGGATGGTATGATGGGGGGCAATCACCGTTCTAACACTGAGTTGATAGCCCAGGGAGTGGCAAATATATGTTCATCAGTTTTCGGTGGTATCCCGGCAACCGGCGCCATCGCCCGAACGGCTACCAATATCAAAAACGGTGGCGGCACACCGGTTGCCGGTATTGTTCATGCACTGGTACTATTCCTAATTTTACTTTTTGTAGGGAAATGGGCGGCGCTGATACCAATGGCAACACTCGCCGGAATATTGATAGTGGTTGCCTATAATATGAGCGAATGGCAAAATTTTATTTCTATTACAAAAATATCAAAAAATGACACAGCAGTTTTAGTTATAACGTTCCTGTTAACGGTTTTGGTTGATTTAACCGTCGCGATTGAAATCGGGATAATTTTAGCAGGATTTTTATTTATGCGCGACATGATGAAGATAACTTCAGTAGAACATGTTGATTTTGAAGGGGATGGGACGGATGACCTTATTAATAAAAATCTTCTGCCCGAGGGTGTTGACGTATTTGAAATTAACGGCCCTTTGTTTTTCGGTGCCGCGTACAAATTTAAAGACGCCATGAGGATAATTTCCAGCCCGGCTAAAGTGCTTATCATCCGGATGAAAAATGTCCCTGTTATTGACGCTACAGGTATAAATGTGTTAAAAGAAGTTAGCAAAGACATTAAAGCAAACGGGACAAAACTGATTCTTTCTGAAGTCGCCAGTGAACAAGTGATGACAGAATTGAAAAAGGCCCGGTTACTCTTTCAAATAGGAAAAGCGAATGTTACAGGCACGTTTGCAAAAGCATTAATACGCAGCAACGAAGTTTTAAAAATACAGAAAGTCAAGAATCATGAGCCGGGAATCAAGACAATAAAATAAGGAGACCCGTGAATTCAGCGCCAGGAAACAGCAATCATATACACTTCCTGGCTCTTGATTCCCGGGTCTTGACTATCAAACCCTGTTAAACAGCAACCTTTTCGACTTTAAAACTTGTTTTCTCTTTGGTTTCATTTACAGGCATTTTATAGTATTCCGCATAAAATTCCTTTTTTGAATCGTGATATGAACTTACAGCACCAATTAAACTCATAAATTTTATGTAACACCAAGCCGTGTCAACCTGGTAAGGCCTAAACCCGGAACGGGCGCTTTTAGGGAACAAATGATGGTTATTATGCCACTCCCCGGCAACAAAGCCCGGCCATATCTGGTTTATTGACATGTCATCGCGATTGAAATCTATCCCTTCACGGCGTTTGTCTTTGCCCTTACCATGACCTTCGTAGTTAAAAGTACGAACGCCTACAGCCCAAAAACCTGCAGCACCAAAAAGAGCGCAAACAAGCGCGGGGCCACCAATTAAATAAAATACGGCAAACCAAAAACTCCAGTTTAGTATGATACTTATAATAGTACGGGTAGGATTGGCAAGAGACCCCCATTTTTTATATTGGGCATATGTATTGGGCCTTATCCCTATGTGGCTCATTAAAGAAACGCAATGGTTATAATCCTTTTCACTCATATTGCGGGCTATCGGCTGGTGGTTTACATCTGCCAGGAAACAGTACAAAAATCCACCCTGGGCATTGTATGGATCCCCGGGCTGATCAGACAGGGCATGGTGCACATGATGAGATATTGCATAAATCTCTTCAGGGATAATTCTAAGCGTAAGGTTTTGTGTAAAAAACCGCCAGAATTTATTTCTAAACTTATAGGCCCTGTGGGTACAATACCGGTGGTGCCAGATGGTGCCGTGGGAACCCATAACTATCATACTATAGGCAAAAGCAAGTATAAGCCCCGTTATACTGAAGTATTTGAATATGAATAAAAATAGAAAAGGGGCCAGGCACAAAATCAAAAACCAACTTGTGAATGAAAGCCAGTTTTTTTTGTCTTTGAACACATTTAACCTTGAGAAAAATTCTTTTGAAATTTGACCGGGCAGTGGTTTTATAAGATTACCACTTTCATCTTGCCAACCGTATGAAGGCGGCTCAAGCACATTTTTTAAAAAAGTCATTAATGGGGATTTGTCTTTAAATTATCTTTAACGTAAAAAGATAACGACTTAAAGGTACTAATAATTGCTTAATTATGACAATAAATTAATTCTTTAACAATTAATTTAGGTTGTTTTTATATAATATTTTATGTAAGCTATTTGAAGTCAAGTATTTAAAACTTTAAATAAAAGTAAACCATTAAACCTATTTTTTGTTAGCCATTCGGATAAACCTCGGCTAGGGCCAGGTTAAAGAAAAATGTGCTGCCTTTTCCAGGGGACGATGTTACATTTAATTTACCGCCATTTAATTCTACCAGCTCTTTACATAGCAGTAACCCAATTCCTGTACCTTTTTCTCCGGATGTGCCAAAATTTGAAAAGTGAGTATTTAAATAAAATAATCTTTCAATTTCTTCTGCTTTCATTCCCATTCCCGTATCCGTTATACTAATAATCAATTCATTATTTACAACTTTGGTCAGCAGGGTGATGGACCCCCCGCTCCCGGTAAATTTTATTGCGTTACTAATCAGGTTACGTAAAATTACTTTTAGGTGGTTTTCATCAGCAAAAACCTGCTGTCCCGGGTTTGTATTATTAATAAAATGAATATTTTTCTTGCTCAGAGAATGTTCAAAGGTCTGCCCCATTTCGGCGCCAAGCAAAAATAAATCAACGTTTGTGGAATGTAAAGTTTTACCCCCGATATTGCTTCCCGCCCAGGCGAGCAGGTTTGTAAGGGTCAGTTGTGCCCCTTTTACCATCGGATTAATAATTTTCATTAAATCGTTTACTTCTTTAGCTGTAAGATTATTGTTCTCAAACATCTCAAGGATATTTGATAAATCAGAAATAGGGGTGCGTAAATCGTGCCCGATTACAGCCAGCAATTTATCTTTCAGGTCATTAAGTGTCTGTAGGTTTATAGTCTGGGCTTCTATCAGTTGTTTTTGATTTAAAAGAGCTTTGTGTTGTTGCTGCAGTTTATTGCTTAATACGTTTTTCTGTTTATAGAAAAAAAAAGTCGCGGTTAATAAAGCCACCAAAATGATTAGTGATAGTACGAGTACCCTGATTAAAATATGCTGAAAACCAATTTTCGCTTTATTATTGCGTTCATTAACTCTCATTAATTCCACACTATTCATTTTTGAATTAAGATTGTAGTAGTTTTGCACCAGCTCTATTGTTTTTAATTTAGCAGATGTGCTAATGCTATCTTTCAGTAAATTATACTTCTTTTGTAGGGCGACAGCTTTTTTTAGTTCATTTTCGTGTACATAGCTTTCAACAATAGCATCGTAAGACCTGGCTGTGGCATCCATAACGCCAATTTTAACTGAAAGGGCGATACCTTTTTCAGCATAACTGATAGCTTTATCAAACTGGCCCAAATCATTATATATCTGTGCATATTCAGCGTCAGTGAAGGCCATTAAACGCTCGTTATTTAACTTCACTGCCATTTTATAGGAAGTATCATCATAGGCAAGGGCCCTGGCGTAATTCTTCTTTTTTGTATAGATTGTGCCTAACTTGCCATATAATACCGCTACGTTACGCAAGGCCCCAATACTTTTATTTAATTTTAATGAATAGTCCGCTGTAGTTATTGCCTCACTATAATTTCGAAGCATGGTATAAACAGATGATCTTTCGCTAAAAACCTGGGCCTGTCTTTCTGTATCGGTCCCGGCAAAATAAAGGGCTGTATCTAAGTAAACCAGCGCCCTGCCGCATTCTTTAAGATCGCAATACGTACGGGCGAGCGCTTTATAGCTGTCGGAAAGAAAGAGCGGATATTTTTTAGGTAAAAACCCAAGAGACGATTTTAAGTAAAATAAACTGATCGGGTAATAAGATTGTGACCAATAAATAGTACCTAGGGTAAAAAAACTTCTCCCCATTCGCAATGAATCATTTAATTTTTCAGAAAGCAAAAGGGCTTTTGCAGCAAAATTATGGGCTGAATCAGGATGCGAGAGAAAAATATCCTGGGCTCTTTTATTTAAGTTATCAATATTTTCTCTTTCATGGTCAATAGACTTTCCTCCCGGCATGTTTTGAAATTCATTTTGTGAATAAGTCCGGGTATGAAATAAAAATATAATAAAAACTAGTATAAGGGCCTTCATTTACTTAAGACGAAAAAAACAATATGAGCCTAAATTAATAAACACCTGATATTGTGCAATATATACCGACAAAGCTGTAATAAAAGAAATGTAAATATATTTAACTTTTAGGGTTTTATATAAAATAATATAAAAATGGTACTATCAATTAATTTAAATTTTGAATTTGAGTCACTCCTTCCGTATTTTGGCCAAAATCCAAACCGTGAAAAATACTTTTATTTTAATCATCGCGATTTTTTATTTCAATAATTGTTTTTCCCAGGATACTGTTGGACGCAAAAACCGGCTAACAGAATCTGTGACCGAACGGTTTTACGTGCTAAAATCCAATCCCAAAATAAAGGAAGGGCCATATTTCGCCTTATACCAACATAAAACTTATATTGCAGCCGGTAAATATAAAAATGGAAAAAAGGCAGGAATATGGCAGTTTTTTAATCCAAAAGGCAAATTGATTGAAAAGTATAATTATGACTTAAAATCCTTAACCTATGAAGCACGATTGGATTCGACAGATGACCTGCGTTTTCTTTTTGATGATACTTTAAAAAAGACCGATCAGGTTACAAGACCTTTAAAAATTGGTGGCTGTTATTATGGATTTATCCCCTATGTGACCTTATTTAAATTACCATTTGACACCTTTAGTGTTTATACGCCATATTTTAAGGCAACAATTGAACTGCTGATAAGCCCTTTAGGCAGGCTCGCTGATTATGCTGTTCATCTCACCTCACCATTTTATGATTACGACCGCACTTTTACCATGGATATCAATTTATTCAGCGATGAAGACCGGACTTTTTCACCCTCAACGTTAAACGGTAAACCTGTTTTATCAAGAATAATAATTCAGTGCATCGTTACCGAGGACGGGCTTGATTTTTATTGAGGGTTAAAAACCCGGACCAAATTTAAAAAATTCAGGTCCGGGGTAAAAATATTATCCATTACAAATTATCTGTTACCGAAAAAACAGTACAAAGTGCAACTGGCTACTCACTATTCACTACTGACTACTCACTACTCACTACTTACCGCTCACCTTACCAAAACTTCACGTAAAGTGTAGTTAGCAATAATAATGTGATAATAATAAGTGCCAGTGTTGTAGGCTCTACCTTAAACATTGATTTATCTATGGCAAAAGCTTTCGCGTTTATTTTTGGTCCGGCAAGGCTTACAAATACCATTGCGATCATGGTGAACAGGAACGATAAACCTATACAGATAAGGAATGGAATTTCATACCCGCCGTGCCCGTTGGGGAATGCAGTATAAAGAAACGTTTCGTGGCCAAATATCGACGGTGCGTAATTGTTAAACAGTACCGACATGGCAAACCCTGTAAGAATACCGGTAATTGCCGCTGCCCCTGTTGTACGCTTCCAAAAGAAACCCAAAATAAATATGGCAAATATACCCGGACTAATGTAGCCGGTGTATTTTTGGATAAAGGTAAAACCACCTTCACCACCTATGCCTAACAGATCCTTCCAGGTTAACATGATCGACAACAGCAGGGCCAATGCGATAATCATTTTCCCCATCCCCACCATACCTTTTTCATCAGCATCCTTTTTTATGTACTTTTTGTAAATGTCCATCGTAAATATGGTGGATATACTATTGGCTTTACCAGCCAGCGATGCGACAATAGCGGCGGTTAAAGCGGCCACAGATAGCCCTCTTAAACCGGCAGGTAAAAACCCAAGCACGGTAGAATACGCGTTATCCGCATTCAGGTGACCACCTGCAGTCATCTCATGATGGACGCCCCCGTTTTTATATAACACATAAGCAGCTACACCAGGTAAAATAACGATAATGGGCATGGCCAGCTTCATTAACCCCGCGAACAGGATACCTGTACGGGCAGTTTTCAAATCAGCCCCCAGCGCACGTTGCGTAATGTACTGGTTACAGCCCCAGTAGTTTAAGTTTACAACCCATTGTCCTGCGAAATACATGCCGATACCGGGAAGCAACAAATATTTATTAATATACTCCTGCGAAGCACCCGGGCCTGGTTTGGCCAAAATCATTTTGAAATGGTCCGGAGAATCCTTCAACATGGCATTGAAGCCCGCGAGTGCATCTTTTCCTAATCCAAAATGCTCGCTAACTAATGTTAATGCTATATAAGTTGTAGCTAAACCGCCAATTACCAATACTAAAACCTGTATAACAGAGGTATAACCGATAACTTTCATTCCGCCGAGCGCTATAACCAAAGCAAAAACCGCCAGGCCGATAATCACGTAATGAAGCATATTAATGTCGCCGCCCAATACGCCATTGATAGCTAATGCGCCGAGAAAGAGAATGGATGTTAAATTAATAAACACATACAGAAACAGCCAAAAAATAGCCATAATTAAACTAACCGACTTATTATACCTCGTTTCTAAAAACTGGGGCATGGTGTATATCTTATTTTTTAGGTATACCGGAATAAACCAGACTGCAACAATTATCAGCGCGACGGCGGCTATCCATTCATAGGCTGCTACCGCGATACCCACCGTAAAACCCTGCCCGCTGGCCCCGATAAATTGCTCGGCCGAAATATTGGAACCTATTAGCGAGGCCCCGATGGCCCACCAGGTTAACGAACCTTCGGCCAGAAAAAAGTCGTGGCTACCCGATACAGAAGCTGCTTTTTTCTTGCGGCTGTATACCCAATAGCCATATCCTGATACTACTAAAAAGTAGAAAATGAATATAAGGTAATCAATAGTTGAAAATTTATTCATAATTATTTAAATTGGTTTAATGTTTATTTGACAATTATAATTTTAATCTATCTGTTTACCAAATTTTGTACACGTTGTTTATTAATATTGTTTTGATGCCATTCGCCGCACAAAAGTTGCCTGCCTGCTGCAATCTTAATAAATAAACATAACGGTATTTTGCCCTTTTACAGGTAGGTATAATTTGGATTCTCAGGGCACCAAATTAATAAATTAAATTAATTATTAAAATTGCAATCGATTGCCAAAATTATTTTAGTAGTTTTCCGCATATTTTTTAAACACCGGCAACCAGTTTATTTAAGGCAAAAATCGGGACATACATTCAAAATATAAGTATTATACAACCTATTATCAAAAACACATGGCATTTATTGACACATCGAACAAACAGGGCGATTCAAAATTTCAAAGCGGAAACCCTCTTTACACAACCCTGCTGACCTTAGTTGCTGCATTGGGCGGTTTATTATTTGGTTATGATACTGCGGTCGTTAACGGGGCCGAAAAAGCTTTAGTTGGTTTTTACATCGGGAACATCGATAACAACAAATTCGTTTCGAATATAACTGATGTTATCAGTCAATACCGGGTTACGCTGGTGGTGGTTTTGCTGATTGTGGCCGTCATCATCTGCGGACAAATATTTAAGTTGTTAGGCAGGCAAAAAGGAATGCTTACAAGTGCCATCATATTGGCATTAACAATTGGCTGGGGCTATTTCTTCTTAAAAAATCCGCTGCCGGTTGGTCTTTCTGCTATAAAAGATACCGCGGCTGCAGTAAAAGGTTTTGTAATTGCAAGTGCATTGATCGGCTGTGTGATCGGTGGGGCGCTGGCCGGATTTATTTCAAAATCGTTTGGCAGAAAAAATGGGTTGTTCATAGCTGCTGTTGCCTTCTTTGTTTCGGCCATTGGCGCCTGGAAACCTGAAGCATTTAATTTTTTCGGCACATTAGATGTTTACTCATTTGT
>Ga0302188_10004070_pt1 | contig 9928 bp, 8 predicted proteins | sample II_Bog_E2_1_FD_198783 | JGI IMG/M metagenome (GOLD analysis project Ga0302188, IMG submission 198783) | Peat permafrost microbial communities from Stordalen Mire near Abisko, Sweden - II_Bog_E2_1 | ecosystem: Environmental > Terrestrial > Soil > Wetlands > Peat | place: Sweden: Abisko, Stordalen... | reverse complement strand
TATTCGCCGTTTACGCCGGTTCTCTCGCCGACCGTATTCCCAAAATAAGAATTTTCACTTTTACCAGCTGGTTTTCACTGCTGTCCTCACTGACTTTGGCGGTCATGTTATTCCGCGGCCCTGTTCACATCGCTTACCTGATGATCTTTTCAGTTCTTTGGGGTACGGCCACCGCCTTTGAAATGCCTGCCCGTCAAACCCTAATGGTGGAACTTGTGGGTAAAAAAGATTTGGTTAACGCCATCGCGCTCAATAGCGCCATGGTAAATTCAACGCGAATCATCGGCCCCGCCATCGGAGGTCTTTTACTAGCCTCTTTTGGGGCCGCCTGGTGCTTCCTTTTGGATGCCATGAGTTATTTGGCCGTTCTATATGCCATACACAAGATTCAGCTTCCTGCGTCGCATTACGCGCCTAAAAAAATAAAAGCCGACTGGAAATATATTTTTGAAGGTTTTAAGTACTTAAAAACAAACACCACCATAGCTAAAGCCGTGGCCCTGCTATTCATCATGGGGCTAGGGGGATGGGCTTACCAATCCCAGCTATCTGCTTTCGTAGTCACCCAACTAAATATGGACGCCCAAGGCTATGGCTGGCTTTTGGCCCTGAATGGCTTGGGCGCTTGTACCGCCGCCTTATTTGTCGCCGCTCAAGGCGCTCAAATTGTCCGTAGTAAAACTCTTTATACCGGAGCAGGTATTTATGGGATTTTTATCATTCTTTTCGGTTTCATGCGCCAGCCGGTCGGCGCGGCGTTCCTTCTTTTTTTCGCGGGCTTCGGCATCATTTTATTTTTCTCTATCGGAAACAGCATCATCCAGACCCAATCCCCCGATCATCTTCGCGGAAGGTTGATGGGCATTTGGGCTCTTGTTTTTGGCGGCGGTATGCCGATCGGCAGTTTTTGGATGGGCCTTTTGGCCGCTCAAACCTCTTCGGGTTTTTCTCTTCAAATGGGCGGTCTTTTTTGCTTGTTGGGCGCTTCGGCCGTTTATTGGTTTTTCAAAAAGTAGCTTCCGCTGTGAGGCCGCAAGCCGGGGAGCCAGCTTTGAATGTACCAATTTCATATAAACAAGAAATGGGTACTTCTTGCGCTTTTATTTTTAAATCCGGTAGACTGCCTCATGCTTTCAGCCTGCCTCCAAAAACTGAAATTCTATCTAAAAAAACCTGATCATTTACAAACCCTGGCCTTTGTGTTTTCGGCTTTCCTCGCCGGTTTGGTGGCGGTGGTCTACGCCGGCCTCTTTAAAATCCTCGAGGGCTTTTATCATCAGCTATCGGCTGATCATCCCTATTGGATATGGTTCGGGACCCCCCTTTGCCTTTTGGCGGGCTGGGCGATGGTTTATTTTTTCGCCCCCGAAGCCTCCGGCAGCGGCATTCCCCAGGTTTTAGCCGCTCATGATTTGAATTACGCGAAAAATTCCGCCTGGATAGACGGCCTTTTATCGATCAAGGTGGTTATTGTCAAAGTAGTCAGTTCCCTTTTGGTTTGTCTGGGAGGCGCGGTGACCGGCCGAGAAGGTCCCACGATTCAAATCAGTGCAGGACTTTTTCATTTTGTGGGAAGAATCACCCGCAAGTTTCTGCCCAAAGTCGACCCCCAGGCTTGGATCGTCGCGGGCGCCGCAGCGGGTTTGGCCGCCGCCTTCAACACACCCCTGGGAGGGATTATTTTTGCCATTGAAGAGATGTCTATTTCATTCAAACGGTTTCGCACCGCTTTAATTATTTCCATCATCATCGCCGGTTTGGTTTCTCAGTGGATTCTGGGCAGTTACTTGTATTTAGGTTATCCAACTATTAGCGATGTTTCCTTTTCGGTTTTGCCATTGGCTCTTTTAATCGGCGTAATTACCGGTTTGGCCGGTTCTTTTTACGGCGTCTGCATCAAAAAACTGTTGGGTTGGCGTTCGCAGTTAAAAACAAAAACTCAATTGGCCTTACTCGCTTTAGCCTGCGGTTTAGCCCTGGCCTTCATGGCCTTTCTCAATCCCGATGCTTCCGGATCCGGTTCAGCGGTTATGAACGCCTTGCTGTTTAAAGGTCAAAAAGCCACCTGGGATTTACCCCTGCTTCGCATAGCCGGCTCTTTGGTTTTCTATGTGTCAGGCGCGGCAGGAGGCATTTTTGCCCCCGCTTTGGCGGCTGGTGCCTGTTTAAGTTCTTTCATGACTTCTTGGTTGAACCTTAGTTCCCCTGAACTTCTCGTTCTATTGGGAATGGCGGGGTTTCTAACCGGAGTCACCCGCACGCCTTTTACGGCTTTTGTGTTAATTTTAGAAATGACCGACCACCATAACGCTATCTTTGCCATCATGCTTTGCGCCATAACAGCCGAATTATCAGCCAGAGTTTTAGACAAAGAATCTTTTTATGAATGGTCTCGAATTCGTTTTATGCCGCCCGGTTCACTGCGGACACTCAAAAAACATCAATAAACCCATCGTCAGTCCATTTGAATTATCTTAAATGTTGGGCTATCTTGTGCCTGTTAGCCCACCTCAAAGGATAAATCCATGAACGTTCTTCCCCTGATTCTTGGCGCGCTTTGCGTGATGGTTATCGCTTACCGTTTTTACGGCAATTTTTTGGCCTCCAAAGTGGTTGTACTGGATGACAACCGCAAAACACCCGCCCACTTGCACAAAGATGGAAACAATTATCACCCTACCAGCAAGTGGGTTCTCTTTGGCCACCACTTCGCGGCTATCGCGGGATCGGGCCCTTTAATTGGTCCGGTCCTCGCCGCTCAGTTCGGTTACGCTCCCGGTTTTCTCTGGCTGTTAGTCGGAGTTTGTCTGGCCGGAGCCGTGCAGGACTTTATGATTTTGGCGGCTTCGGTCCGCCGTAAAGGAAAATCTCTGGCGGAAATTGCCCGGCATGAAATCAGCCCACTGGCCGGGATGGTCGGTTCCATCGCGATTTTTTTTATTGTTGTTATCGCATTAGCCGGATTGGGGCTGGCGGTCGTTAACGCTTTAAAAGGCAGTTCTTGGGGTACCTTCTCGATCGCCATGACTATTCCGATCGCTTTCCTTGTGGGCTTCTGGATGTACCGCTGGAGAGTAGGCCGGGTGGTCGAAGCCAGTATTATTGGAGTAACCCTGGTATTAGCCGCGGTCATCGGAGGCGTTTGGATTCCCGCTTCGCCCATCGCCGGTTGGTTTACTCTTTCACCGAATCAGGTCACTGTTTCAATGGCAATTTACGGCTTCCTGGCCTCGGTCCTTCCGATATGGATGCTTTTAACTCCCCGCGATTATTTAAGTTCTTACATGAAAATCGGGACTATTGGCGCTTTAGTGATCGGCATCATTTGGGTTCATCCTGATTTAAAAATGCCGGCCTTCACCCAATATGTAAATGGCGGCGGTCCTATTGTGCCGGGCAAACTATTCCCTTTCGTCTTTATCACCATTGCTTGCGGAGCCATTTCCGGCTTTCACGCGTTAGTCGCTTCCGGTACCACGCCCAAAATGCTGGATAAAGAAACCGACGCCCGCGTCATCGGTTACGGCGCGATGTTGATGGAAGGATTGGTGGGCATCGTCGCCCTTTTGGCTTCCTGTTCTCTTTTTCCAGCCGACTATTTCGCCATCAATGTCCCTGTGGATAAATTCGCGGCGCTGGGTTTGACTCCCGTCAATCTGCAGGCGCTTTCACAAGCGGTCGGTGAAAACGTGGCGGGCCGCCCCGGCGGGGCTGTGTCGTTAGCGGTGGGCTTTGCCCAAATATTTTCAGGTATGCCCGGATTACAAAACCTCATGTCCTACTTTTATCATTTTATGATTCTCTTTGAGGCGCTTTTCATTTTGACAACGATTGACGCGGGCACACGGATCGGTCGTTTTTTGCTACAGGAGCTGTGCGGCCGCTTTTGGAAACCTTTTGAAAACCAGAATTGGGTGCCCGGCACCTTAATTTCGACCGGATTAGTCGTGTGTCTATGGGCTTATTTCATTTGGACAGGAAGCGTGAGTACCATTTGGCCCATGTTTGGCACAGCGAATCAGCTTTTAGCCGCGGTAGCCCTCGCGGTGGCTACCAGCGCGATTATTAATACGGGCAAAGCCAAATACGCCTGGGTGACTTTTATTCCCATGATTTTTGTGTCGGTAACAACCCTGACGGCCTGCTGGCTGAACATCACCAATAATTTCCTGCCTCTCGCGGCGGCGCACCCCGAAAAGGCTTTTCAGGCTTATCTTAATGTGGCAGTCACACTGGTTATCATGACCTGCGCGGCTATGATTTTGTGGGAATCGTTTAAGCGCTGGTATTTAATTTTGGTTTTGAAGAAACATCCCAAGAAAATTCACGATAAGAACCAAAAAGACCCCCAAATGCCCGAATACGGGTGCTGTTAGGCTCCGCCGATTTCTCTTTCAATACGCTGATCCGGCACAAACCATATCAACGCGACCAATACATATAAAGAATAACCAAGCGCGGGATTAACAAACGATAAGGGAATACCCGCCGCATAAAGCGCGATAGAAACATTTCCCTTTCCATCTTTTCCAATGGCATGCGCTAACGCGGAATCTTTCCCATGATGGGCAATAATGGCGTGTACCAGAATGGAAAAAGCGATGCCCGCGAAAAGCAAAATCACCCCATAAAGAGCTACCGGTACCGGGGTAAAACCGTTATCCCCCATCCAACGGGTAAAAAAGGGGATCAGCGAGAGCCAAAACAACAAATGCAAATTGGCCCAGAGAATTGAGCCGTTGACGGTTTTTACCGTATGGATTAAATGATGATGATTATTCCAATAGATGCCCACGAAAATAAAACTTAAAACATAACTAATAAAAGTAGGGATCATGGTTTTGAGGGCCGCCAGATCTGTTCCCGCGGGGGCTTTCAAATCCAACACCATGATGGTGATGATAATCGCCAGTACTCCGTCGCTAAACGCCTCTAACCGGCCCTTACCCACGATACCTCCTTAGGCTAAAAACCCGATCACAAAGAAAACCAACCCGATCCCTCCAAAACCCATACTGACAAACCAAAACATTTTTCGGCGGGTTAACGCCGCGATGGCTCCCATCGCGATGGCGACCTGAAACAAGGTCACGCTGTGCGCCAGAGCTTCATGATGCTTTAAATGGTCTTCGGAAGATTCGTCGTCTTTTTTGGCTTCTTCGCTGATTTTATCTTGATCATCTTTATATTGCTCAATTTTCTGTTCATCCTGATCGCTGACCGGTTTTTTGAAACTCTTGAGCAGTTCGATTTTGGTACTGAGCACCGCCGACTTAATCCCTTTAGCCTGGTAATAACTCCATTGATCGGAAGATTTAATCCGGTCAATCATCGCTTCATTCGCGTGAAACCCCGCCATCAAAGAAGACACGGCCGCCAAAGCCGCCAAAAAAGCCGAACTGAGGGCCACGCCTAAAATCCATTTCTCTTTGCCTTCTTCAACCTCATGTTCAATATGCTCATGTAGATGCTCGGTGGGCACTTCGATTTCTTCCATAGTTTTCTCCAGAAAATAAATTTTAAACGTTCATTTTTTTATCAGCAACTGCCTTAACTGGCAAGCAAGAAATAAAAAAGGAGAACCTTTCGGCTCTCCTTTTAACATAAAGTTAATTTAAAAAAATTAGGCGGCGACTTCTTTATGGCCTGTGCGGGCCTCAGTATAGATTTCTTCGGGATGAAGCTTGATATCCCAAACTAATCCAAGCCAAGAAAATACCCTCAGCACATAATGAGACATATCAATTTCATACCAATAAATGCCTTGACGCTCAGAATACGGATAACGGTGATGATTGTTATGCCATCCTTCACCCATGGTGATGATAGAAAGAATGAGGCTGTTTTTGCTTTCTTCGCCCGTATCAAATCGCTTCCGTCCAATTAAATGGGCCAAAGAGTTAATACAAAATGTCCCGTGGTAAAGAATGGTTGTGCTGGTGAAAAAGCCCCAGCAAAGCATTTGAATACCATTGGTATGAAGACCGGGAGCGGCATGCTGCAAGAAAACGCCGAAGAAAAATATGGCGGACGCCAGGATAAAAGGCGCGATTCCATGATTCTTGTTAATCCAGCGCAATTCAGGATATTTGGTTAAATCCTTAACCGCTTCTTCATTGGTAGGCCCATATTTTTTGCATAAAATCCAACCCACATGGGACCACCAAAGCCCTCTTAGCTTAGCTGAGTGAATATCCTGTTCTTCGTCAGAAAATTTATGATGATGACGGTGATGCGCGGCCCACCAGAGCGGACCCTGTTGCGCGGAAGAAGCGCCCCAAAGGGCCAAAATGAACTGAAAAAAGCGGCTGGTTTTATAAGTCCGATGAGAAAAATAACGGTGATAGGAACCTGTAATAGCAAACATGCGGGCATAGTACATAAAGATGCACATCCCCACTGCGGCCCAGCTAATGCCGGTAAAAATCGCTAAAACACCCACAATGTGAACCAACATAAAGGGAATAGCTCCAACCCAATCAATTTGCTCATCTTTGGCGAAGGTATGCTTCTTAGGGTTAACTCGAGTTTCCAATGAAGATTCTAAAATTTTAACTTCAACTTGTGACATAACTTGAAACACCTCTTCTATAAAATTTCGTAAGGAAAACCTTTTGGCAAACCCTTACTTAAGTTAATCATATTATACCCATAAGGGAAGGTGGTTAATACCTGAAATAACCCGCCTTTCTAATCAGGGAGTCGTAAAAAGGTTAATTTCATGAAAAAACGATAGAGTCAGTTTCAGTAAGCTCACCAGTTTGTTTCACCAAGACATCGATTTATCTTCGGGATAGATCGCACGATTCCTTCGGATTGAGTTTATAGTCTGTGTCAATATAAGACCCTCTCCCTAAGAGACGAAGTAACTAGTTTTGACCTGCTAAAATAACGTAAGAAATTGATTCAATCATTTTTCAGTCTTAGTTTTTGAAAAATTATTCTATAAAAACCAAAACCCTTTCTGTCACCCAAAATCATATTCGAAAAAATAACTTTAAATTTTCAATACAAATGCTTTAATCAAAACAAACAAATAATACAGACTAAACAGTCAAGATCAGGCCATTTAATTTTGCACCAACTCTCATCCTGTTCTATGATAAAGACATTAAATTTTTAAAGGCTCCCATGAACGAAATGCAAGCCGTTGCGCCCGAAGTAAAGAAAAATGTCCTTTTCATTCGTATCTTGCTGGCCCTCCTGCTTTTATGCTTCGCTTTTTTTTATTACCAAAGCCGTCCGGAAGACTTAATCAAAATTCTTATCTATTCAGGAATTCTTTTAGGAAGCTTTATTCCTTTTATTTTTTTATCTGAAGAAAAATGCGAAACCGTTCGTTTTCAGAATATTGTTTTTATGGTTGATCTCGGCTTCTTACTAAGTGGCCTTTTTCTTTTTAACCACTTTGCCACTACCTTTTTAATTACTATTTTTCTCACTTTGTTTATCTCGGCCTTGAGTCAATCCATTGGCCGAAGCATTTTGGTGTCATTTTTTGTCATAGGTATTTATGTTTATATGATCTATTACAAAAGCGACAACTTTAACTATCTCGATCCCTTTCTACTTTTATCTTGTGCCTTATTGATGGTAGTCGCTATTCATGCCGGATATTTGGCCTATCGCACCGTGCAAGAAGAAAAAGAAATTATCGACCTTGCTCGAAAAGCGAATATGTTAACCGAAAAGGTCCGTGAGGGAGATCAACTAGCTCTCAATTATGCCGCTACCTTAAAAAATATACTCGACAGCCTCCCCTTGGGAGCTATTGCGGTTTCCACCAACAACGCTATTATTTTCGCGAACGCCAAAGTCGGACGAATACTCGATATCCACCCGAAGAATTTGTCTAACCTTCACCTTCTGGCCAACAACTCCCCCTTGGGCGACTTGGCGCTAACTATGGGAAATTCCATTAAAAACCGGTTTGAATTAAAGAAAGAATACCTAATGATGAATTCTAATGGCCAGATGAAACGTTTTCGATTGGATAGCACTCCCGGCGTAGGCCCGGGCGGTTCCGTCTGGGGAACCCTGTTTCTACTCCAAGAGGCACAGACGATTTCCGAATCTGAAACGGATGAAAGCTAACTCGTTTTTTATCCGATGACCAAATTTATTGGAAAAAAACTACAACAAGCAACTTTTAATTTCAAAAATGATCTTTTCGGCTTGCCTACCAAAAATTGTTCAAATCAAAAAAATAGACACATCTTCATTAACGCGTGGTAAAATAAATTCAGTTAGGTTTCTCTTATTTTTGAAGGAGGTTAACCTTGGCAACTAAGAAAAAAGCTACGAAAAAGAAGGCCACCAAAAAGAAGAAATAAATAGTGGCAAAAGATGTTAATGCTTCAAAGCCTGAATGGATTTCATTCAGGCTTTTCTTTTTTAGAACGGAGTTTTACAGGAACAACAAATTTTAACCCCGAACAAATTTCATCCACCCCACAAACTTTAATATCGACCAAACCCTCTTTCAAAGTGATCTCCCGAATATCTTTTTCGGTCAAGTTGCTTTGAATTCCAGAAGAAAGTTTTGGCCAAGAAATCCAAATCATCCCCTGGGGAGACAAAACTTTTTTCGAGCGAGAAATATCTTTGAGGTATTTTTGTCGGCTATTAAAAAAATAATGAATAAAATCAAGGGGTGATTTTAATAGGGTAAAAAAACTGCGTTTTCAGGAAAAGGGACTAAAAGGCTGAAATAGTTTTTAGGGGCGTCTAAAGTGAACGCTTTAACCCCAGTTTTTTTATGAGACTTTGGGGAGAATAACCAGCCATGGTGTACCTCGCTCATTAGAACCACAAGCGAACCTAAAGAGAACAACCTGTCGCCAAAAATTACTTTCCAGTCACTTTATTCCATAAAATTCGAAGAGGGTCGTAGTACTTATCCACTACCCGTTCCTTCAAGGGAATAATCGCGTTATCCGTAATGCGAATGCTTTCCGGGCAAACTTCCGTGCAGCATCGAGTAATATTGCAAAGACCGATACCATGCTGGTCTTTGAGTAATTCAGTGCGGTCCAATCCGTCTATCGGATGCATTTCCAAGCTGGCGATACGTGCAAAAAAACGCGGTCCCGCGAAGCTGGTCTTTTTATCGTGTTCACGCAAAACGTGGCAAGTATCTTGGCATAAGAAACATTCAATACATTTCCGAAATTCCTGAGCGCGATCCGCGTCTCGTTGTTCCCAATGCCAATCTGCCCCTTCCCTAGGTGTAAACGGCGGAATGCGTTTGTTGACTTCATAGTTCCAAGAAACATCCGTAGCCAGATCTTTCATGATAGGAAAAGTTTTCATGGGCATCACGGTGATCGTTTCGCCTTCGGCGAACTCGTTCAAACGGGTCATACACATCAGGCGGGGTTTGCCGTTCACCTCAGCCGAACAGGATCCGCACTTGCCAGCCTTGCAATTCCACCGGCAGGCTAAATCCGATGTCTGGGTCGCCTGCAGATTATGAATCGCATCCAAGACCACCATACCCTCGGCTACTTCAACGTCATAATCTTTTAATTGACCGCCTTCGGAATTTCCCCGATAGACCCTCATGTGAATTTTTGACATTTTCACAACTCCTTGGACAAACTCGGTTCTATTCCGCTTAATGTGCCGGGGCTTCGCCCCGTATTTGTTTCAAAACTTCTAATCTCAAGAAACCATCTTTTATCAGTTCGGCTTCCAATTCGGCCGGTACTTGCGGTAAATCTTCTTGAACCACTTCCATCTCTTCACCTTTTTTGCGGACAACTACCCGCTTTTTGGCAAAATCTTTAGAGTAGGTAGTGTAATCCGTACGGGTATGTCCGCCGCGGGATTCTTTACGTTCTTTGGCTCCCCGAGCTAAAGCCTCACCCACAATCAACATGTTACGCAAATCCAAAGCCACATGCCATCCGGGATTAAATAATCGGTT
>Ga0302188_10004069_pt1 | contig 9929 bp, 3 predicted proteins | sample II_Bog_E2_1_FD_198783 | JGI IMG/M metagenome (GOLD analysis project Ga0302188, IMG submission 198783) | Peat permafrost microbial communities from Stordalen Mire near Abisko, Sweden - II_Bog_E2_1 | ecosystem: Environmental > Terrestrial > Soil > Wetlands > Peat | place: Sweden: Abisko, Stordalen... | reverse complement strand
TATGATAGCGACGATAATATAATTCGATGGTTCTGGGAGATTGTCTTTGAACTTTCCCATTAAGACATTAAGCAACTGCTTCATTTATGGACAGGAACTCCCAAAGTTCATTCGGAAGGATTCAAAAAAGCTAATTTAACGATTCTAAAAGTTCCAATGAAAGGATAGAACACTTATCCTTTCGGTCATAATTGCCCTTGCATCTTAGACATTCCTCCGTATGACAAAAAGTCGAAATTATCTGAAATGTTGCTTTATGCCATTCAACTAAACAGATAAGGAATGTTGACGATATCAGACAACTTTGGAGGCCATCATTGATTCAAATAAATTCCCAAATATTAATTATTGACTATAATTATAAAAGAATAGATATTTATTTTATCGACTAGATCTCATGCCATTATTTAATTAATGAAGTAAATCCATTGACTATTTGATCTATCTATTAATAAGATAAATAAAAAAGATTTTTATTCAGTTACTTTGTCATTATCATTAATTGATCCTTTCTTAATTTAGGAATCAACTAGACTTACATTTTTCAATAAAAATATATTATGATTGAAACCAATAGGTCATATGAGAGATAGAGCCAGTTCTTCGCCTCTTCAACTTTTAAGAATTTTTAGGAAGATATATACACCGTCACCAAAAATCCTTCCTTCGTTGAATTGTCTTTCAAATGTTGTGGATATGGATACTTTCCAGCTTACAAGTAGGCAATGAAAATTAACTTCCTTAAATACTTAACTGATGCAGTTAATAGATGTTAATAACTCATGACTCTCAAAATCATTTACAACGGTTTTGATGTGAGTGATAACTCTCTCATATAAATCTACAATGTCATCCTCTCCATACTCGGAAGGAATAAACTTAAAACACTGTGGATAAAAACAACAAATCTAAGGAATTGCAGGGAAAAAGACCTCGCTGAAATGCTTAACCTCATAAATAGATGTGGAATTGAAATGCACTTTGAGGAGATTAGCATACAAATGTCCGACTGGGAGTTTACTTAGGGTTATCTTGAATACTCAAAACTTATGAATATATTTACAACCTTTTTAGAGGGTATCTTTGGCACTTTGAAATTTAGAAAATTTAAATTATAGATTTCATCTTGGTATTATAAATAAAAGGAGGCCTACAAGTTTCTCAAGGACACCGTAACAAATGAAGATTTGGTCAAATATTTCTAAACTTCAAAGACAGATGTTAAATTCATATCCAATCGAAACTCATTCTCCAGACTGTAAAATGATGAGAGAACTGAAATTATGAGGTGGCTATTTTATTTTTTAGAAAATATGGATGAGAGATTTTTATATCCAACCGAAAAATACAAAATAGGAGACAGAGATTACAGCTAAACAAACGTAAGGGCTCACAGAGACATGCTTTAGTAAATGATTTTGGTTGAGCAAAAATTGAGTAAGAAACTGGTGAAATATCCTAAAGATTTTATTATTCGGTTGAGAGTAGAAGAATTCCATAGAAAAATGTCTCAGTTTATCGGAGAGCTCCTTGGTAGACTGCCATAGATAAAGGAGTATCACATTGATTTGAGAAATTGGCACTCAATGTTTGACATGACCACCCTAAAAAAAATTTTAGATACAAAAGTTTATACCAATTCCAAACAGTAGTTTTTGCTGGTGAAATGCAGTTTCCGTGTGATGAATAAGACTATTGAAAATCGCAAAGGAGCTGAAGAAAATGAGTAATAAAATGTGCTTAGGGCAATCTATATCATGTGATTTCTTGACAATGATAAATATGGAAGTAAAATTAAGATATAAATATATCATCTAAGATGACTAAATTCGATCCTATTTGAAATTAATTTTGTTTATAATTTAAATAAAAGAGGTCCTTCCAGAATTTGTTGGTTGAAGATAATTATATTTTAATCACTGAATACTTTTGTATTTTTGAAATGATTTGTAAACGTAAATATCAAAAGTCTTTATTGATTAAAAATAAAAAAAATAAAAAAATAAAAGATAATTGAGCAAATAAGAGTTAATTAATTGATTAATTTAAGGAGAATGAAATAGTTTTGATTAAATTTTAATTTCATTAAATAGTATTTAGGTTTGAGATTAGCTTATAAATTTATATTGATATTTTAATTTAACCTTTCATTAAAGCTGTTAATAGATGATTAATTCAGACTATTTGACACCTATTTTTTTGTCAGTTTTCAAAAATGAATATCGAATAAAATTATTTTTCAAGATGAAATTTTAATAAAAATACATTCGCGTATTTTAGAAAGTAAGAACTACTTGGCTTCAGATAAATTATATGGTTTTGGTAATTAGGAAACAAAGAGGAACAATAACAGATTATGCTTCATGCGTTTTATGATAAATTTAAAATATAGTAAATGGGACCATGCTATCCAACAACTCGAGACGATAGAAATAAAACTCCGAAGACTGATGAAGCTCATGATGCATCTTCAACCAACAGAATTGACTAGTAAAATGGTGATCCAGGAGTAGTTGGACAACCAAATTAATACACATCTTCAAGAAGAAGAATGGAGACTGCTGCTGACTAGTGCACAACGCCAGATAAAGATAATTCCTGTTAAGACACATCCTAACAAAAGAACTCAGAATCCTTCATGAAAATACAGCGATAAAAGCGTGAACTCGAAGATTTAAGTTAACCTCATAACATCTCACATGTTCTAACAATAAATTTAAAGCTTAAAGGCCCCTCTCAATTAAATGAGGCTGTAATTGGCCGATGGAACTAAACTACTTATTCGCCAAAATAATTATTTGTTCCGATTGATTATGAGAATCTCTTTACTAAAAAATGATCCATTTATATTTGCTTTATAATCAGTAAAATGGAAGAAAAATATTGATTAAATTTTTAATCAAGATATGTAAAATAAACCATCTGCTGATTTTGCATCACTTAATGATTGAAAATTTTTTGTGTTCTTCTTAAATATGTTGCTTTTCAAGGATGAAAATTCTTAATTATAAAATTATTTTATTAATTACATTTGATCTTTTTTCATGTTTATTATAACAACTTGATTCCTTGATCCTGGAAGACTCAATCGCATAAATAAAATTGATTTATGCAACAGAATGATGGATAAGACTAGTTTCAAGAGAAATCATTCATTTACGATATGTTTGATTAGTTCCTGACGATATTTGAGCTAAATAATTTTATATCTCCAATAAGTCCAACTCTTCAATCTTAGCATATCGACTTTGTTGAATTTATTGATATTTGCTAATAAATAATCTTTGAATCCAAGTATATAAAATCAATTTTAGAATATAATATGAAAATTATGAACGTGTTCTGATCAATAGATGAAAGGAAAATTATAGTGTGTATTCCTATTTAATTATTATTGACATAAAATATCCAAATTATAATAATACAGTTGTCAGTAACAGAATATTTTGGTAAAAACTCAGAAGATGGAGATGCCATCGTTATCATTTAAAACGACTCAATCTTGCGTTCATTGATATTAGCTTAATATACTCAATCCTAAATCAATTTAACATTACTGAATCGTAGTAAAATGTTCACCAATCATTTTTTCATAAAGATCCGATCGTAATTGATACTCTTGAACAGTTCTCCGGGAGAGTAGGTGGATTAGTTCCACTTTTCCATCGCAGCTTGGTTTGGCTTTGAAGGGCGCTTAAGGAGCAATTGAATCGGGGGAAGGACTTCCATAGTACTTATTTCCTCAGATTATTGTCCATCGTCCAATTTGACTGATTTTTTCACATATTGATGTTCTGGTTCATTGAGGCTTTATGGAGGTAGAGTTTGGTCTGTGACAGTGCTTTCTTATCCGGTTTCCCCTCTTTAATTTGGTAAATTCTCAGGGTTTTATTCATGATCATTAGCTGTTGGAGCAGGATCATTCGGCTGATTAGTCTAACATTTTTTCTTTGCATGTTAAGGTTGACATGTTCCCATTGTTGTGTAATTTTATTTTTTATATTAAAATCCAAATAGTTTCCATATAACTGAAATTTAAAGGATAAATAACAATAGATAGAATTGTTAATTACATAGTCTTATCATCTCCCAGTCAATCATTTTCTTCCCAAAAGAAAAATGAATGATTTTAAAAAATGGCTTTTTATTACTGTTCGAAACCGATCATTTGTAGCTTAATCAAAATTTTTAACTCCTATACAAAATAATTTCGATCCTCACTTCTTTGATTGACTCATTCAAGCAAACTAAAAGTAAACATCGAAATATCGATCTTAATGAATTTTAAGTAAAATCAATGGATGAATAATGAAATAATATCATCTCAACGTCTTTTGTGTATTAGTATGGAATGAACCTTTTGAATCTTCCTTATATAAATGATAATTTGTTGATAAAAAATAAGAAGGATCTTCAATCAAATACTATTTTGTTTTGTTTTGTTTTTATAGTTTATTGATGTCTCAATGCACGCACGACTAAAATGAACAACATAATGATACTAAAACATTATATATCGATAATTTATTCTCCATTAATAATAATAATTATAGGTTTTATTCATTAAAATATGAATCAATAAAATACTCAGACTAAATTTTACTGTTTGAGTCTTTTCTTTGTGAATTTTTTAAGGTTTTTTCATATATAATTCACTTGGCAATTTGAATAACCATAACATAAGCAATAATAAAAATCTCTTTCATCGTAATTCTTATTAAATATGGATGTTAAAATCAAATTTAACATCATTGAACGTTTAAAAAACTCTCATCGCCTTTTCTCCTTTCTGCAGCAATGACAGAGTTATATTTATATTTTAAATTATTATTGATTTTTTTCTTAAAATATTCAAATTGTTAATTATCATAGTACAAATGAATCGGAAAAGTTTGCATTACAAATTGTATTGTTGGCAATGATGGCGATTATTATCTTGTTTTGTACATTTTTATAAAAAAATTCAATTTATGAATCTTGAAATTTTATGGAGATTACTGAAGGTGAAAACTTAGAGGAACATAAAACAAGGAATTTACTTAGTAAAGCCTTTATTTTAGCTAAAATATATATTTAATTATCCCTTTGTATCTAAAACAGCTTTCGCGATTATAAATATCCAAATCCACATTTGATTCAATAATAATCTTTATTAAGTTCAAAATGTAAGAGAAAACTATTCAGATTGTTGGTGAACAATATGAGCCTATTCTCATTCAACTCAGATCAACTCCAGACAAACCTAAAATTACCAGCTTGATTATAAAAAATACCGTATTTGTATAATAATAAAGTGTATATCTTTCTTGACTCAGGGGTAATAATTAGCTAAGAAAGTGTATTTATTGTATTACTGCAGGGGTAATTATGGATTAAGAAAGTGTATGAGTTAATATATAACAGATGTAAAACTTTGCTAAGAAAGAGTAAATATTATTATATTAAAGCTGTAATACTAAATTAAAAAAGGGTATTTCTGATCAGCATGTAGATGTAATGACTCCTTTAGAAAGCGTATCTATCCCTTTAGATCAGAAGTATTGATAAACTAATAAAGTGCACTTTTTGATTTAATTTAGGGGTATTCATCAATTGAAAAAGTGTATTTTTTGCTTTACTAAAGGGGTAATTTTATATTAAGACAGCGTATTATTGATTTAATGCAGTGGTAATCATATCATAACCAAGGGTATCTTTTCAGATATCTTAGATGTAAAAATTCATTAAGAAAGTGTATATCTTCCGATATTGAAGTCGTAGTATTTTACTAATTAAGTGTATTCAATAGATCATAAAGTTGTAATCAAAATCCTATGAAGACTGAAATGTCCAAGACGATCCTACAGTTCGTTAATCTTCGCCACTTTGCAATCTACTTCAAGCACTCAGGTTTATAACTAGTCATTCTCTTTGGAAACATAAATCATTTGACCTATTTGTCGAATCACTGAATAAACTCAAACTGGAAACCGTGAATATCTACATCAATCCCTATTTTCAAGATAAATAGTCCTACGAGTACACGCTTCTGTATTTAGCTGGACGAAAGGACTGACGGGTAAAATGAAAAAGGAATATCTCTAATGGGAGAGCTGATCCATTAAAATCTAAATAGAACCGAAGAAATTTCTAAATATGTTGATAATTGTTGTTATTTTATGATGAAATTTGTAGTTGAATTCAATTTATTATGATTCAAAAGAAATCTTTATATTATCCTTGTTTATTATTTATATTGATCTTTTTAACATGGCTTTATCGAGAATTGATGCTTTAATGGATAATATAATAAGTTGGATCACTATAAAACTTGATTTATGAGGATATAATTTGACTTTAATCTATTGCAGCAATGTACAATCTCTTTACTGATTAATTTTATATTTTCTTCTCTATCCTTTATAATTTACATATTTAAATTATTTAAAATAATTAATCAATTTTTTTATTAAAAGCGGTTTAATTGAGAGCTGGATGATAAATTTATAGCGGATTTTGTCAAGAGGTGAACTATTTTGTAATTTAGCTGTTAAGATGAAATTATGATATATATCAGTTTGTAATATAATAATACGACAAAATATAGCGATAAATGGGACTGTGCCATCCAAACAGGGAAGATACGATTCAATCCCCAAAAATTGATGAGGCCGATGATTCAGCCTCGACAAGCAAAGTATAGTAAATAAGTTACGATTTTGCTTCAACGCCTAAAATCTTAGAAAACAATCCTGAAAATTTTCCTAAAATCAATTTTCAGACTGTTAGTGATTTATACATGAAGGCAAATGAAAATATTTCGTGTTCTGACTCTCCTGGGCAGAGAAAGGCGAATATTGCAATAAAATTGAAGCAATAAAAATATCAGTCCGAATAATGCAGTTCAATTAATATTGAAGATATTCCATAAATTAATATGTATGTTAAAAGCCCTTCTCAAATCAACGAATCAATTATCGGACGATGGAATTAAGCAACTTACTCACCTCGAGAACTATTTATCAATATTAACTACAATGATCTCTTTGCCAAAGAATGATAGATTTATAGTTAATATAATATTCAATAAGGTCTCAGTTTGATCAAAACGTCTAAACCAAATTTTGAAATTAAAATGATTTTTACTTACAATTACGTCACAGAATCATTCTGTTCCCTGAGTCAATGTTATGGTAAATATTTTTGTCTTTAATAAAAAAGTAAATTTTGAGAAAATAACAAAAAATGGAAAGCAATGGCTTTATCTTGATAATGTATTGGTTTCGACTATAAATCCTAATCATTTCTATATTTGAGTTTATGTTTATTCCATAAATAATATAAGTATTGATTTGAGTGATCTTCATCTTGATAGCTATAAACGATTGAATCTCTATTTCAATGATCTCTATATATAGAAGAAAAAACCAGCAATGGAAATTTGGCCATGATTCGTTATTTTTATATTGTTCCTTTCTCAATTGATAAAAAAAACGTAATAAAATTTACTATAGAAGATTAGTCACTGTTTATTCATATACATTAGAATTTTTAATGAATTTTAATGCTTTGTCTATTAGAAGATTTTTCCTTAGTGTTTGACAAAATTAGATCAACTTCTTCGAAATAATCTTTTGAAGGATATATGTATTTTATTGTCTTTGTTTTAGTTCCCTTTACTTACTGTTAAAACTTTATCGAGACAGCATCATATTTTATCAGTTGAACTTATGGACTATAATTCAAACTCAAAAATCTATCCTATCAGAATTAATAGTAAATAAAAAAGAATACAAGCATGATGGAATGCTAATCTAATAAATCTAAAATCATGAAAAGAGTGGCAAACTTAACCTTTCAGTAAGGATTAAATCATGAGACGATTCATCAAATAGAGATGAAGTTCAATTCAATTATCAAAAAAAGCTCATGGTATTTCGGTACAACAATCAATATTAAGTATTTGGATAATACAAAAAGAAAGAAGCTCATAAAATATTTAAAACTGCTAAGATCATCCTTATATAGGAATTAACCTTGCGTAATTTTATCGCAAAATAGATTTTTGCAAAAACTCTAAAATTATTAAATAAATTTCAGGTGTATCGTTTCCACGACTGATAACACTAAATTTATGTAACTGTTGAGTCATTTAGGTGGAAATAAAATTAAATCCCTCGAGGAATTGACGAAGACAAATCTATAACATTTGGAATATTTTTTCCTAAGAGAAAATTTAATAACAAATTTAAAAAGTTTTAGAAAATTCAATTTCAAGTTAGTAAAACTTTAAAGATTTTAGAAATATTTAGAATTGTCTAATAATTATATCACATAGTTTAATGATGATTTTTGGACATATTTAGATTTGTCGCGAATGTAAAACTTATAAGCAGGTAGATCAGCGGCTATTTAGGAAATAATAACTGGGTTTTTAACTATTCCTTTCTCAAAAATCTTAAAAATCTCAAAATATTAAGAATAAGTGGAAATCCAAATATTAATAAATATGTTTACTATCAATATGTGACCAGAAACGGAGTGAAATGGTTCATACTATGATCTTTAATACATAAACTGAAATAAATGAAAAAGGCGTACTCTTCGATATTAAAAATATATATCTACAACTTATCCTTATAATTTATTAAAATAATTATTTTAAATGAAATATAAGATAATCAGGCTTGTTCACAATTGTACATAGGTGCTTTCTTACTAATTATTATTCATTATACTTTATTTTAGAAAGGAAAATATTTATAAAGAATATAAAGGATAAAAATATCGACCATACATACATAAAATGTTTAACCTTTAGCAGTTCTTTAAAATTTTATAAGATATAGTATCTGAGTTGTATATTAAAGATAATTCTTAAAAAAATCATCGTGTGAAAAGTTATTCATAGTTGATAACAACGAAAAGCTCCTTGGGTGAATAGGCCGTTTAATTCCATCTTTTTAGGATAGATTCGTTTATTTAAGAAGGAATTTTCAAATTTAAATTAATTTAGGAAACAATTGATACGTTATTAATTGAATCGCTTTCCTCAGAATCAAGTTTAGTTAAATTTGTCTTCCTGAGCATTTCTGTTTTCTTTTCCTCGACGTAGCTTTAGCAATAAATATTGTTTTATGTTGATGTGGTTTGCTCAGAGATAATTAATATTTTCTTTTTGGAAAGAGAATATGAATTTTACTAAACTATCTTGATGGTTGAATCAATTTCACAAATTTGCTTATTAACTATGTATTCAGAAGCATCATTAGGGCTTCCTTTAGTAAATTTAGTGATGGAAATAGTATTATCGCTTTATGAACATTTTTTTGTAATAGCATAAGAATCAGTGAGCTAATTGACCTTTTAAACTTATTTTCTTTCTCTATTGGCATAACAAACTCCCATTGCTTGTGTTTGGTAATTTAATAATATTACCATATAAAGCAATCCGGATTATATACCAGTTTACCGTTCAGTAATTAATAGATTATTTTAATAGACCTTTTAATCATCGATTTTGCTTCCTCATGGAGAGAAAAGAGATTTTTATCAGTAGAAAGGTCAATTAGTTTATTTTATAATGATATTATTGCCAAAATATTAAATTTAATTTGGAGATGAACTGGATTTGGATCACAGAGTATCACAGAGTTATTCTTAAATATAGTGAAGAATGTGATGAACGTTGTCAAAAAAATTGATTATTGATCAAAAAATTTCTTTTAAATAACTTTCTTATTTAATTTAAATACTTAAATATGATGAATTCCAAACAATATTTACATACTCACATTATTTAGTTAAATTTAATGAGTTCAGAGACTCTTTAATAAAAACAAAGCCCTTTAAATTTAAAAGAACATCTTTTATCCGATAATATTGAATTTAATCAACACCAAGACCAAACCTAAAATAATTCTCAACCTCTTCCAAGTTAATTCATCGAG
>Ga0302188_10004059_pt1 | contig 9944 bp, 5 predicted proteins | sample II_Bog_E2_1_FD_198783 | JGI IMG/M metagenome (GOLD analysis project Ga0302188, IMG submission 198783) | Peat permafrost microbial communities from Stordalen Mire near Abisko, Sweden - II_Bog_E2_1 | ecosystem: Environmental > Terrestrial > Soil > Wetlands > Peat | place: Sweden: Abisko, Stordalen... | reverse complement strand
CCCCAACCCCAACCCCAACCCCAACCCCAACCCCAACCCCAACCCCAACCCCAACCCCAACCCCTTTTAAATAAGAATAAAATAGAGTAGTACCTCAATGGACTTATTAAAAAATGATTTATGTTTTATTAAAATGCTGATACTCATGGCAAGTTTCATAAACTCTGATTAACCAAAGAATAATTTAAAATTAAATTATATTTAATTCTTGATTTAAATTTTATTTTGCACAATTAGATATCTTCCCTGCAAATAATATTTTTTATTATTTGTCCCTAAATTAAAATATTGGTAAATTTAATTACTAAATACAGATTTATAGAAAATAAATGATAGTGGCATTCATAATCAAGTTAAAAATACTCAAATCCTATTATTAGTGGGGATGACATGCTTCAATAATTTACTGAGATGCATCTTATCCTCATTGGTCAGTTAATCCTCAATTTCTATTGATTAGTCACAGTCAAATTTTTATAAAGTCATTGACTTGCAACTCTTGTTTCCTTTAGCCATCATCCATTCATAAGGCTTTAGAAATGCTTCCTTCCCGATAGATCTATAAAGATTATTTCTCCATCTAAAGAAGTTAACCTCATCACTATAGTTGAGTCCCACTGCATAGTTGAAGAAATCGATAAATAGTTGTGGTAAAGGCCTCTTGAATGAACTAAGATTGAGTTTGGTTTTTGCCTACAAATAATCCTCAGGAAGAGTATTGATCAAAAATTCTTTTGAGTGGATCTATATCAGAATATAGCAAATTGATTCAAGATCGTCTTTGATGCTAGCTTCTAAATAATTTATAGTATACTAAGACCGAGGTGGGCACCTCTAGAGCAGAATCTTGTGTTTAAAATGGGAGCTTATTCTCCACTTTTCCTAAGAGGAAAAACGTTGAGTAGGTATAGCTCGCTTTTTGATGGGTGTCTATCAAAGACTATATGTTTCATGTCCAATTCTCTAAAGGCATAGCCTAAACTTCCATATTTTTCTATAAGTCGAATCTAAATTATCTGAAATTTACGAGTTGATACATCAACATAAGAAAGTCTTTTTCCGAAATTGGGTCTTTGATGTATGAAAACATAGACTTGAATGAAGGTCCATATTTTTCATGAATTTCTGTGTTATAAACGGTATTGCTAATTTTATGAACCCCAGACCAAAGAACAGTTGGGCTGAACTTATTCCTTAAAGATTCCTTGATCTTTTTTGAAAATTTAAAAGATGAAGTATTCTGCAATAACTTAAGTTTTACAGGTGCCAGATAGATATGAACAAATTTTGATTCCTGAATGTCTATCCCCTCATAGATGTTATAGAAGGGCTATTGCTTGAGTAGTTGCTTGAGAGCGTAGGTTTCAGCAATGATGATCTTAGAGTTTTCCTGACGCAGGGTAGAAGACGATTTGAAGGCGCTTACTTGTGACATATTCATAAAATTAATTTGATTAGAAGAAAGTTTTGACTCGATTTAATTATATAATCATTCGGGCACATCAAAGATCAGCAAAACATTAAAAAAATATTATGCTACACTTAAGCGTCATTAATTTGACCTTTTGTTTGTCTTGACAATTTCTTTTTCTAAATATTTTTTCTAAATATGATAATTGCACAGGTATATTCTTGCAAATATAAATTTTGATTATTGACTTTTATATTAACTATTCACATGAATTTCCTTCTTTTCTGAATATTAGCAGTTTTTGGTAAGATATATTTTTCTTCTTTATTTTTATCTCACCGTAATATTATCTGTGCTACAAGTTTATAAGTACAACCACCGCATTTTCTATTTCAAATGTATTAATTCTTATTTTTATTGATCAATTAAACAGATTAATCTTCGACTGCCCACTAAGCACGTAAAATTAATAATGGAAGTTTACGAAATAGCCTGATTAATGAACAGTATTTTGCTTTTTATCGTTGCTTATCAAGTAAATAAGGTTGAAAATGATGAATTATAATCAATTTGATTTTAACTTTGAAAATTGGAATTACTTATTGCCTTTCTTTATATTTTGAGTAGCATAATAAACAATTATTTTTTAAATTTAAATAATTCGAAGACTTTTATTCATAATTTATCTGTTATTAACTTCTGCATAGTCAAATCATTTACAAAAATAGATTCATTCAGTTATTTATTTCAACGTATAATATAAAATTTAAAAGATAAATTATCGAATATTATAACAAAAGAAAAAAAAAAATTCAAGGAAAATATTTTGTGCGGAGTCTAAATTTTTTGATATTATTTATATAAATATCAATTTCTTGAATGGATGAATTTGATTAAGTCTATATGAGTCGCCACATGCATTTCTCTCATGGCAAGAATCAAGGTACACATGAGGCTAACGCTTATTAGCTACCAGATGTGATTGAAGAGGGTCAGCAATTTGGAACATAAGTATGATAGAATTTATATAGTTTGGTCGTGAACTCGCCATGTACGAGAGCTACTTAGCCGTTTTCTAGTAGTTTGGTATAAGTCAATCTCTTGGGAATGTCAAGTAGCTTCATATTTATGTAGAGTCACTTAACTTGCACAATAAATTCAAACTCTCCTTGATGTTTTTGACTATTCCTCATTGGAGCAACTTAGGAGTTATCGAGATATCCTTTCTAAAAAATTTAAAGTAGTCTTCTAAAAAACTAGATCTTTTCAGCGATGTTGGGATTAAAGGGAACGAAAAACGAGATGAAAAAAATCAAAAAGGAGACTGGGGGATTTTAATTCTGATTTTTACAGTGTAGATGTTAAATCATTAACAATAGAATAGAATAGGTTAATCGCAGTTATCAGTAGCCCAAATAGCTGTTGTAATGACTTCCCCAGCTTGTTTTATGATGAGAGTTCTTGGGGTGTTCGTCAGGAATTCCGTAGTCTATACACACCCACTTGTATCGATGATAATCTGTCCTCATACAGTAGTTCAGCATATTTCTTCTCTTTTGCACCAACTAAGTGAAATGTCGAGCCGATCGTTTGTCTTTTGGATATTTACTGACGTGACTCATTATTAAGATTATCTTTTCACTCATTATTGCGCATTGAATAGCTGCGCTGCCATGATCAAGAAGATTTCTTTGATATTTTTTGACAGCTTGCTATATTCTGTATTCCATTATTTGCTTTGGGGTAGCATTTTATAGACTGAAGGCCCGCTTTACCATTTCGTTGCTTTTATTCATTTATGAGGGCGTGAATCCGTATTTATAGCTAAGTTAGAAAGAAGTACAATTCTTTTGTTTCGGGGGAGTAATCAGAGAAAAAATTTTATTCACGCTTTTGCTTTATTTCGGGCTAATTAGGGTCCTTGCTTCTCTGGGATGCGGGGCCTTTTAGACGAATAGAGAAGGTGAATCGAATGGCTGGGACCACTCTGCTCAACATAATTATAATTATGCGAATTATGAACTCAAAAATAGCAAAACAAATAAAAAAGATAAGGATACAAATGATTAATAGACGATGATCCCACGCTCGATACTGCATCTTTGGCATAAAATAATGAATCTGATCATTAATGAAAACAAAGATTTTCTTATTCAAGAGTTTTGAAGTGCCACTGTTTCTCAGAATTAATTAGATTCATATAGCTTATGAAGAATAAATTAATATTAATCTTGAACAGTTTCGAAATACTCTATAATCATTTATTTCTAGAAAATGCAGCAGCAAAGAACTGAGAAGACAGGAATTAATAGATGGGATAAGAGAATCATTCCAAATACAGACGCATAGAGATCAAGCTATATGACACCTGACAGGAAGACAAAAGCACAGAACTATTCACCAGGTCGGAAATCAATTACACCAATGATGTAGGAACAAAAGATCCCTTTCATACTTACCTCATTTTCATGGATGGAACCTCAAAAAAAGGGTTGCTTCATTTGAGCAAGCTCATTGCAATACTGCATGCAATACGTTGATTTTTTAATTAGCTTTGATATAAAATAATTGTTCATATTACACCAAAATACTTGGATCCAAAGTCACGGGAATTGCTCTATGGGAAACAAAAAACGCGATTAAGCTCATACATATTATTATTACTACGATTTTAGATAATTAAGAAAGAATAAAATCTGATCAGTTTATAGCAGATAATCAAAATTTGCATTCATACTCAAAATAGATGAGCTTGTTTGGCAATTTTAGCGGGTTAGCATCCACTCTTACCTACTCCCTTTACAATTTCTTACGCGAAAAGATTAGCGAATTTTCGGTTATTTTGATACTGCTGACAAGCTTCTTGTCATAAACATAGAAGTCATTTTCTTTTCTCTCAGAACTGAGATTAACCTCCATCCTCATATTTTTAGTGATAGTTTGATCAAGTAAATCAATGAAGCATTTTGCACTCAGTGAAAAAGAATGGCCTTAACTTATATCATCCGAAATATCACTTTCAGAGGGCTATGATCGTATGATAATAGCATTCCTTTCCTATATTTTGAGATTGTTTCTAGGTCTCATTGTAATATATATTTGCCCGCTTTCTTATTATACACATTAAAAAAATCAGATGAATACTCTCTTGACATTGCGACCTTTAATGTCAGTAAGAAGCAGTCTCAGATTCATTGGTTATTTATGAGCTGCTTAGCTGCATTCAGGTAAATCATCATTGCTGTCGGATTTCGCAGACTTGTTACTCATTGATTTGCGTCGCTAAATCCTTTTTTCGAGATTCTGATGTTGAGCCTATATTTATTGATCTCTCAGCTTTTTATGACTTTCAACACTTTTCTATGTTTTTTAAATGATTCTGATCACCTATTATTTGGAGTTAATTTGTGCATGAACTGCATTCTTCTGCAACGTGTCCTTTTTCATCACCAGAGAGCCAGATTTTCCTTTTATTATATTGGCGATGGTTGGCTTGGATAAAAACATACGCATTCTCATCTAATATACTTTGTATTTTTGGCAGTCAATGGCTTCATAATGTTCGACAGCATCCTAATTTAGCCATAATGTACTGTATACAGAGTGATAAGATCAGTAATTTTTTAATTCGTAACACTCGCGCTATCACATTCAATTTCCAAGTCAAGTATTTTTCCTGCTAGTTCATTTGGAAGGAAACCTTAATCTTGCTCTTTATTTTATTGGCTTGTCTTCTCATGTGTATAGCTAAAAGTGTTTTTCAGAAACTAAGCTATCATATCGAATTTATAAGACAGCAAGTAATTTTATTGTATAGAGTATTATATAATTTAATTATTATTCATCGGAACAACTTCTTATATTTTTTCACTTTGTTAGGTTAAAGGGAATTCATTCAATTTACATTTTATTTATTTACATTCATATCAATACTTGATCACTCCTTCATATCCTCTTAGCCATACAACTCCTCAATGCTTTTTCCACACTCTTAGAGCAATTATGTACAGCGAGACACATTTTCAGCGGTTTAGTCACATAAACCGGATAATAAACAGCTAACTAATATTGGTTACACTTGTTTCAAGTACTTTGGAGCCATGTATTTGAGCAAATGGGCGGTACACTCCATAGAGGCACGACGAACATCTGCCTTTGGATCTGAAAGGACTAATTTGATATTATTATTAATATGTTGAAAGTTGTCACCTGCCCCCTCAGTAACAAGTAGCTTGGCAATAGTGGAAACGGTAGTTTTTCTGACTTGAAATTTGTTATGCTTAAGATTTTCTGAAAGTGCTTTGATAATTGAAGTTGCATATTTTCCGATCACTTGACGAACTTCCTTGCACATTTCATCGATCAGCTTACAAGATTACTTTATTAGGTGAGATTTACTTGCTTAATGGTTGAGGAAGGGTCACCTAAACATTTAGCAAGAGCATTACTTAATTCTGAAATGTTAAAAAGAAAAGCTTACTTGAACACTATACACTCTTTTAGCAATACAATTATTCTTTATCTGAGATCTTCACTTTTCTCGAGAAAAGGTGTACTGCTAATACGAGCTACAAGGTTTTGAATGATTGGCTATGTTTCTTACTTTTTGATATTTAGATCCTCTCTCTTTTTGATACTCTTAATAAATTTCTCAAGGAGACCAAGGGTTAATTAGCGATTCATTTCAATAGGATCGTTGAGGGTGTGTATCAAATTTTTTGCAAGGTTAGTACCCAGCATCAATGCCCTAAAATTGCTGGTACTAGCTTTTTATAGCTATTTAGTAAGAGTAGTGAGTCCTGTTTTGCGGATATTACGATCCTGGTCAGTGAGACAGTTGATCGACCGTTGCATAAGTTGGACTAGACTACTATAATCCTCGTTCTCCATTTAAAATAATTTAAAGTTATGTCAATGAGATCATTTATTTATAAGATATTTTAAATGGTATTGAAAATATTAGAAATAACATAGATATTGAAATCAATCATCAGTAGCAGCGTAGTTAGACTAAATCATTTGCCTAGATAATAGTCTGGATCATGGATGTTGACTTTAAAAAATATATGTCATCTTGAATGAGATTATCTTTGAAAAGTAATTAATAAATTTTAAGTATTGGTATTTTAGTTAAAGAAGATTAAATTGAGTTGATAAGAGTTTAATATATTTTATTCAACTTTATTTTCAATAATATCAATTGTTGGCAATGAACTGGTAAAGTTTAAACCATCCATTAAAATGAAATTGAAGTAAAAATATCAATCTATTGAGTAGCTATCATTCATTAGTTCAAATAAATTACTATTGTTTCTAAGAATTCGCTATGTTCTATGAAAAAAAGTAGTTTAACTACAAAATTGGTAGTATAATGCAGTATAAATATCATCTCTGTCTAAGCAACGCTAAAAGCTTAGAGCCATCACGTGAAGTAACGTTCGTATGAACACTCTTCAACCCTTCAAGCACAGCTTGAGTTTGCCATTTTACCTATTAATGGCAAAACTGGCATCTCTGGCCATAAGAGCAAAATCCATTTTTCCAAAACCCGTTGCATTTTCTTTTTTTGAAGGCTTGGACAGCAGGTAGATTAACCAATTCATGAGTTCCATGAGCAAATCGGCATTTATATCCATAGGGGCATCTCCCAAGTTATGAAAAATTTTTACAGAGTTCGGTTTTGTGCTTTAAAGGATTAGTTTTGATGGAACTAATCTCTTCTTCTCTTTCTTCCGAGCTGTCCCCATCCGTCGAAGCGCAGGAAGTAAGATCATATGACTTTTTTTTCAAAATGAGGCTCATAAAGTTCTTTGTATTTAAAAATTATATAGATAATCACTCATATTCTGATTTTCCTTTGTAGGTTTGGTGTTTAAAGATTATATAAATCTGTCAATGTGCATAAATCTAACTAAAAAGCATGTTGGAAAGTCAATTACTAAAGATAATTGTAGTTTATTTACATTATTGTTCAAAATAATTTCAGAAAATAAATATAAAATATCTGATTAATGATTACAATCTCAGCAATTGCTGAGAAATTTAGAATTTTCATATTTTAATAACTTTTGATCTCTTCATTTATATTTTTAAAATAATCGTAAATCCAGATTATGCTATTTTCTTGATAACATTAAACTTGAGAGAGCTTAATCAATATACTTTAATAAAATGCCAAATAAAACTTTTAAATCAAGTATTGCTTTGCAGTTTTTTAAACAAGGATCTCAGTGTCTGAAACTCAGATTTTTCTTTCTCGTTTTCGTGCAAATTATTGGTATTTTTATCTACTTTATCTCTTTGCCCATTCTTTTGATCATATTTTAATCGTGACTCAAGATCTTTTTCTCCTCGTTCCTTCCTATAACTTGAAGTAGTCTCCCCCATATTAATTTCTTTTGAATTTTTGTAATCATTAAAATTTTCAGGTGTATGATACTAATCCTAAAAATTTGGTCTAAATATAGCATTCATATTAATTCTTTTAGAGTATTAATCTTAATTATTCACTGAATAATAGGAATTGAAAGGAAAATGGCTGTAATTTGAGGATATGGCATTGGTAGTATAGTTTGGTCGTACCTCCTCATCGAAAGAATATTTAATAGAATTTGTTTTACACTTATGATTCTTGAGATATGCTCGAATGTATGGAACTTTCGATGCATTATCCAAATTTTTAAAATCTGCAGCAGCTTTAGCTATAATTTGATTCATTGAATAATCTGGATGTTGTTAAATGAGAATTTATTTGTGCTCTTCCAAATAGTAATTGAATACATTATTTTTGGTTGCTTACTATTACTATTCTTCTTCTTAAATTAAATCCAAAGTTGTCATTGGTCCTTCGAAATCTTCCGATTCCATTTCATTATTTTCAATAAGATTAGACTTTTGCTTTCTTAAGTATTTGTCAATGAGCCCTTCGATTATAATCCTATTTTCGATGACGATATCCACAAGACCTTCGACCTATATAACTAAGGGTGTACAAGTGTCTAAACTGCAGATAGGCCCATGCCGCTCATAATATAAAGTATATTATAATTATTAAACTAATTTTTATATATAGCGAAGGAAAAGTACTTGTGCATAGAGTTATATTGTCAGTAAAATGATATCACAGAGCAATTAATTATAAATAATTAGGCCTGATAAAAACTGATATATTTATTATTATAATCATTCTAAAGCATAACTGCATGAAAATCCTTAAACTGATACGCTCTTTTTTCCAAAAAATAGATTTCTTTCCAGCAACCCAATTCCTCAGATATAAAGGAGAAACTTAGTACAAAACAGCAACAGGTGGTTTTGTATCGCTCTTCATCATTATCATCTTCTTCATTCTCTTTACAAATACAGGGTTAGATATGATTAACAAAGTCACTGTTACGGCAGCTTCTAATTTTTAGTTTTAAATTATACCGAGTCTTTCTAATGTAACTATGGGACCAGCTGGCGACTTTATGTTTGCTGTCAATATTATCGGAGTAAACTTTAGTGATCCTACCTATACTGCGTTTGAAGTGATCCTTCAGCAAGAAAAGTATATTCCGAACACGAATTCCTTATCAACTGAAGTGTCTTTGTAAGCTTGCACTTTAGATCATTTTCAATATGGCTCTGATTATGAAAGCATGTTTAACACTTACAATCTATCTCAATGGTTATGCCCTCCCCTAAATTATCAGTTTGAAATACAAGGGAAGTTAGCTTCTCCAGTTTATTAACAATTTTCAATGTATGTTAAGAAATGTAATACATCTCGACATAATAATTGTCTTTCAGATGCACAAATTAATGATTTACAAAATAAAATAGGATTTTTTAATTTTTTTATGGTAGTAGTTAATACCCAACTAAATCCATCCTAAAGTCAAGTTTATAAAAGGTACTACGTTTAGGACAGGAACCATTTTTCATTCACGACCAATTTAGGTGTTTTAGCTACACCAGAAGTACAGCAATATTAAATATCAACAGATAACAGCCTTTTGCCGTTCTTCGGTAGTCAGACTGTGGAAGATGGCTTTCTCGTAACTGATATTTTTTAGCACTATGCTGCTCCAATTGTTGGCGGAACTTATGTGACAGTAAATTTTAGAAAATCTCCAAAATTAGCCTTTTATAATCGGACTTTCCAAAAAGTAGATGATTTCTTAGCCTATGTTGGAGGATTAATCGGTACTGTTATGGGGCTATTCTTAATCATCAATTCTTACAACTAACTTTGCTATTCCATAAGTTTGGGCAATAAGCTGTTTCTTTACGACAAAGAAACAAAGATAAATTCAGATCAATTTAATATTATCTATTACATATGTTATGGAGGCTATAAAATTTGTTCCCTTTTGGGATGTTTTAAAAATTGTACGCTCATGAAGGTTTATGAAGCCTGCAGTGAAGAATTGTAGAAGCAGTTAGACATATCGTATCTCATCAAAAGAATTATATTTTTGGAGCGGGCCTTATTAGTGATCTTTGACGAGCATGAACTTGCTTCACTTCATCTGCAGGACTAAATCACATT
>Ga0302188_10004054_pt1 | contig 9951 bp, 8 predicted proteins | sample II_Bog_E2_1_FD_198783 | JGI IMG/M metagenome (GOLD analysis project Ga0302188, IMG submission 198783) | Peat permafrost microbial communities from Stordalen Mire near Abisko, Sweden - II_Bog_E2_1 | ecosystem: Environmental > Terrestrial > Soil > Wetlands > Peat | place: Sweden: Abisko, Stordalen... | reverse complement strand
CGGAAGGTGACCTCCTCTACACCGGCCTGATCCAGCGCAATCGTGCGGTCACCCAGTTGTAGGGTGAATCGCTGCTCGATGGGCGACTCGACCGTCATCTGGTTCGAGTAATGGCACCCGTTTCTGTCTGGCGTGTAGATGTACTGGTTGAAGATGTCCCAATGCCAGAGACGCCCATCGCCACCGAGGTAGAGTTGTCCGGCGCAAAGGCCACCGACGGGCATGCCGATGTACTTCATTTCGCCACGCGACTTGGCGTAGTGCTCGGGCTCGCCACGGAGAAACAGCGACTGCATCCATGCCGCGGGGAACTTGGCTTCAAGAGGCACAAAGCGGCTGACGTCTTCTGCGGAAGCATAGGGGCTGAAAGCTCCATGGAGAGGGTTCAAGGCCAGCAGCGCCGCACCGGCGCTCGACGTTCTGAGAAACGCGCGGCGGCTCCCGTCCTGCAGGACTTCGTGGGGCTGCAGTGCCTGCTGGGAGGATTGGTTTTCGTCCATGATCAAGCCCTCTTGCCGTTCTGCTTCCGAAGCGCGGGGTATTCGCGAGGATATTGCAGAACGCAGTCCTGGGATTTCCGCTCATTTCCAGCTTAATGCAGATGGGCCTGACTACCATCATCGTTGATGCAGGCCTATTCCAGTTGTTCGGTGATGACCCCTATAAAGCAGCCTCCAATCTTGCGCATTTGCTGGTCGCTGGAGGATCATTCTTGCCATGCGGGAAGTTTTATCAAATCTAGTTAGATGGGTATCTGCCTCACTCACCAAGCCACCAGATCTTGAGGTGCCAGGAGTTTGATCGACTTTTCCAAACCACGCCAGAAGAGTTCTCTGCATGCCTAATTTCCAGCAGTGAAAGAAGTTCTTCAAGTTTGGGAAGAAGGTCGTGCAGGAATTTCCACGGGAATACAGGTTGCAGCTGATTCTTATAGCAGTTTCCTGAAAGCGGTTGGGTTCAATGTGCCAATGGCAGCAACTGTACTCGGAGTACCTTCTGGCCACGTGCAGGCTGGTCCATTACCCGGTCTCGATGTTTTCCGAATGACAATCGCAAGAGAGGATTTGGATCATCCCGAAGACGATCTGATGGTGGCGTACGGCTTCTATATCGTCTCACGCGAGATTCACGAATCTTCTGCTGGGAACGATCCCGACAGCAAAGAAAGGATAAGCGATGCGATATCGCATTATGCAGACTACTACCGGTGTAGCTTCAATAGAAAACTGACAGATTACTACCGTTCTTTGCAGAACATCGAGAGATGGAACAGCGCACTTTGGGAACTGAGAGCCAAATATGGCACGAAAATGACGAACAAGGCAATGTTCATGACTACTCAGCAGTGGAAGCCGTTCGGATCGATCAAGGGAGATGTGAATTTCGACAACTACTACTCCCTACGAATTCTGGCCGGCATCAAGGCTCTGGATAACAACGCGGAGACCCTGGCAAGGATGCTCAATCATTCCTTGAGCAAAGAGGGCTACACACGCCAAACGCGCAGAGGTGATACAATGTAGATACGGAGGTGACATATGGAAGCCTTGGTGTTGAAGTGGGGTAACAGTCTGGCAGTGCGCTTGCCAAAACAGGTCGCTGCCGAGGCGCGGTTCCAACAAGGGGATCGCATTTGTCTTGAAGTAGATGAAACGGGTACAGTGCGGATCAAGCGCGCTTTTCCCACACTGGATGAACTGGTCGCGCAGATTACGCCCGAGAACCGTTATACGGAGAACGAAGTAGGCGTAGTCGGAACGGCTGGAAAGGAAGTTGTTGAATGGTGAAAACTCCGTACGTTCCAGACCTGGGGGACGTCATCTATCTCGACTTTGATCCGCAAGCAGGCCGGGAGCAGGCAAAGCGTCGGCCTGCTCTTGTTATGACCGGCCGCAAATACAATAAAGCAGCAGGTCTGGCCGTTGTGTGCCCTTTAACGTCTGTGATCAAGCCCTATCCATTTGCCCTGCGTGTTCATATCAATGGGCGGGATGGCTGTGTCCTCACCGACCATATCAAAAGCATGGACTGGCAGGTTCGCCGAGCTGAGTTCTATGATAGGGCACCAGATGCAGTTATGGCGCAAGCCCAAAATCTGCTAGGCGTCCTGCTGGGCATTGACTGATTTCCTTCGGTTTTTCCGCAGCGACTGGTCGAAATCTCCTCGATGCTTGTCTTCATGACTCACAAATAAATTGTGGAAGGGAACTATGTGCCAGTTGCCTACTTCGTTAGGGAACCTCTGCACAAGTTCGCGATCCGCGGCCAGTTTTATCAAAATTGAAGTATGAAGCGGAAGGCGCATCTTCAGCGGACGTTGGCGGCTCAGGCGAGTCTTGAGAAGTATGGTCGCAGGCGGCGGTCGAGAGCCAGTCAGGGCGCTTCCCGGAGGCCATGGAGTTGTTGAAACATGCTCTCGCGCTGGACTCCGAGTTCACGGCAGGGTGGCTCGACCTGTCCTCGTATGCCGCCAATTCCAACGACCGCGCCGCCATGATCGAATATCTCCAAAAGGCCTAAGCAGTGCGTTCGCAGGGCACCGCCCCCGTGCGGTACTTGACCGAAGCGCTACGCAAGCGAGGTGTAGGGCGATCTCTTGGGTGCGGAACAGAGCTACAAGGCGATGCTGGCGCTCTATCTCCGCAACGCGACCGCGCATTACGCACTGGGCGATACACAGAGCCAGATTGGCCATCACGCCGACGCCGCCAATACGCTTTCGCGCGCGCTGCTGCTGGCGCCGAACTATGCGGTTCTCTATTACGGCATTTGCACGGAAAAGACGAAGGCTGGACTGCACGACGAGGCCAAACATGCCTGTGACCGTGGGATTGCCCACGGCCTGGACAGCGAGATCATCCGCCTTGGTCTGTTGAAGCTCGCCATGCTCAAACACGATCAACAACTCTATGCACAGCAAACGGCCTGGGCGGAACAGCACGATCCACCGTTGTTGTTTGCCGCCGAGGCCCAGGATGATTTGATGGAGGGCAGAGTACGGGATGCCCTGATACATGTCGCGCAGGCCTGCACCTTGCTCGAGCCTAAGCAGGATGCTGTCTGCAGCGAGTATCGCTTCGGCAATGCCGCGGAATTGGCGCAGATGGGAGAGACAGATCTCGCTCAACAACTCATCGCCCACCGAGCTCCTGCCCCCTCGGACTTCAACGGCTTGACCACGCTGGCGGAACTTGGATACCGAAAGGATTTCGAAGCCGGTCTCAAAGCGCACCAACTGCAACATCCCATCTCGCCGTCATGGGATGCCAAGGTAGGCGCTCTTGTGCGTGCCGACATGCTGCTTGCAGACCATCGCCCGTCCGAGGCGATCGCCGCTCTCGAACCCGCCCGCGCGTATGAAGGCTCCAGCCTAGACTCCTGGTATCTCCGTGCCCTCGCATTTGGTCAGAATGGTCAGCCGGACAGGGCCGCCGCTGAGTTTCAGCGCCTGCTCAAGGCACAAAGCATCGATCCAGACAACGTGGAAATTCCGTTGGCGCAGCTCGGACTGGCAAGAGCGCTTTTCGCTGCTAATCGAAGAGAAGGTGCCCGTCGGGCCAACAAAGAATTCCTCTCGACGTGGGCCCATTCAGACACAGATCTCATCCTTCCAGCCCAGGCGCGGAAGGAGCTGGCTGGCCTCGATGGGCCGACGAACTAATGGCCGCGCAATGCACAGCGTGGGATCGTCGCTCTCGGCCGTTGGAAAGCGTCAGAACTGCGCTTGCGGCGCGAGCGCGCACAGCCATTGCAGCACTCGGTACCCTGCCACGGTGTCGAGTCTGAGGACTCGAACTACAACTGGCCGCACGGGCGCGCCTACCGGAAGAACATGTTCCTGACATTGCGCTGCTGTGCCTTTGCAGGTGTTCTACTGATCAAACAACTGATTGAGCAAATTCAACTCGACTGTTTCTGCGATATGCCCCTACATAAGGTCGAAGCCTTATTCCAGCATGCCCAAGATGGGGTTCACTCAGCGCTCACCAACTAAGTCAAGAGGGGAGATCTGAACGCTTAGTGCGCCAGCAAAAGCTGGCAGGAAATAGTCGATGAAAGTTCGATACGGAAAAGAAATGGCGAATCATTCCGGCCCCGAGTCATGCAGTGGCGCTCGTGAGGGCGCGGCTGAAGCGTTGACAGGGGAAACCGGCAGGCCAGGTATAGAGCCGCGAAATCCGGAATCCGGGATGCCGACGCTGTTAAGCGAAGCGGAAGGCAATATGTTGCAGGGCGTTAACCGCCAGTCCTGCAACGATCCCGCGCGGTCGGAGACCCTGTGCACGCCGGGAAGTTTCCTGCACAGAAGCTGGGAGGTCTCATCTGTGCCCGCGCCACATGGTGCGGGCGGGGCGGGGAAGGCTAAGGGCTGTAATCCTGCCATCGACGCGGATGAGAAGTCGGATACGCCCATATTACCGAAGAAGCCGCCGAACAAAAGAGGTAACTCCACGGAGGCGGTGGAGGGAAGGGGCGTAGCCAAGGGGAACACCGACAAGACTCCCGCACCCCGGACGCAGTGCCGGACTAGTTGTGCGTCGATGGGTCTTGAAGGTGTACGCGAAGCAGCACTCCGTGATGGGCGGCTGCGGTTCACGGCACTTCTTCACCACATTACTCCGGAGCTTTTGCTGCAGAGCTTCTATGCTCTTCAGCGACAAGCTGCGGCGGGTGTGGGCGGAGTGACGTGGCGAGAGTACGAGAAGCTTCTTCGGGACCGGCTTCCGGTGTTGCACCGGGAGATTCATACCGGAGCCTACCGAGCGCAGCCATCGCGGCGGGTTTATATTCCCAAAGCAGATGGTCGTCAGCGCCCGCTAGGCATTGCCTCGATTGAGGACAAGGTCGTGCAGCAGGCCGTGACGACGGTACTGAGCGCGATCTACGAAGAGGATTTTCTCGGGTTCTCGTATGGATTCCGGCGAGGGCGCGGACAGCACGATGCGCTGGATGCTCTCACGACAGGAATCACAAGCCAGAAGGTGGACTGGATTCTGGATGCCGATATCGTCTCGTTCTTCGATGAACTCGATCATGAATGGATGATGCGGTTTCTGGAACACAGGATCGCCGACAAGCGAATCTTACGGTTGATTCGCTGCTGGCTCAAAGCAGGAGTGATCGAAAACGGAAGCAGGAAACCCTCGCAGAAGGGGACGCCTCAAGGTGCGGTGATTTCGCCGTTACTGGCGAACATCTATCTGCATTATGCTTTCGATCAGTGGATACACGCCTGGCGTAAAGCACCAGGACGCGGCTGCGTGATCGCGATTCGCTATGCTGACGACAGCGTGGTGGGATTCGAGAAGAAGGAGACAGCCCAGCAGTTCCTCACACAGTTGCGGGAGCGGCTGGGCAAATTCTGTTTATCGTTGCATCCGGATAAAACGCGGCTGATTGAATTCGGCCGCTTTGCGACTGAGCGTCGTCGCACCCGGGGTGACGGGCAGCCGGAAACCTTCGACTTCCTCGGCTTCACTCACTGCTGCGGACAGGACCGTAAGGGGCACTTTCGAGTGACTCGCTTGACGGTGAAGAAGCGAATGCGAGCAACGTTGTCCGCGATTCGGGAAACGCTTCTCCGACGACGGCACGAACCCGTGCCCGTTGTTGGCACATGGCTGCACCGTGTGGTAGAGGGCTACTTTCGATACTATGCTGTGCCCACGAACCTGTTCCGATTGGATGGCTTCCGTGCCGAAGTCTGCCGCGCTTGGCGGCATGCACTGAGGCGACGCAGCCAACGAACCCGGTTGAACTGGGATCGATTCAATCGGACGGTGCTCCAGTACATACCGCGGTGCCGAAAGCTCCATCCATACCCGGAAGAGCGCTTCTTGGCGTCACATACCTTAGGCAAGAGCCGTATGCGGTAGTGCCGCTCGTACGGATCCGCGCGGGGGGCGATCAGTGATGGTCGTCCCTACCGCGACCGTTTTCTCGGGTCAGTTTTGAGATACGGAGGCCGCTGGACGGAAGTATGCGCGGGCATTTCGGGATATGGGATGGTGAGGAAGGGGTTAAGGAATCGTGACGGTGAACATGTTGGAGGGAGCGCTCAGAGTGCCGGAAGAATCGACGCTTTCTACGATATAGGCATAGGCGGAACCGGCCGCGACGGTGGAGTCTACATAGGCTGTCTGGGTATCTACGATGGAATTGAGGACCGTGTATGTGGAGCTTCCTTCGAGGGCACGGAAAACCTTATAGCCAACGACCGGAACAGTGGAACTGGGTGGTGCGGACCAACTGAGGCTCACTGAATAGGATGCGGTGACTCCAGTGCCGGTGAGCGCTATCGTAGTTGGAGTGCTTGTGGAGGAGTTGCTGGAAAGGGTTAACTGGCCAGTGGCGGCGGCGGCTGTGGTTGGATCGAAGCCGATGCTGAGCGTGGCGGTTTGGCCTGGTGTGAGGGTCAGCGGGAAAGTGGCTCCGGAGATCGAGAAGCCGGTCCCAGTCAGGGATACCGCGCTGACGGTGACCGCGCCCGTTCCAATCGATGTGAGGGTGACGGACTTCGCCGTCGCTGGGGAGTTCAAGGTAACATTGCCAAATGCAACAGTCGTGGTGCTGACACCAAGGGTTGGGACTCCAGCGTAGAGTTGCAATGCGAGGCTCTCCAGGACGCTTCCAGAGTTCGCTTTCAGGGTGACCGCCACTGAGGTAGTAACTGCGGCGGCAGTTGCGGTGAAAGATGCGCTGCTAGCCCCGGCGGCCACGGTGACGGAGGCCGGAACGGTCACTGCGGTGTTGGTGGACGAAAGGCTCACGCTGATTCCGCCGCTCGGGGCGGGAGCGCTCAGGGACACTGTGCAGGCATCTGTTGCGGCCCCTGTGATGGATCCGCTGGCGCAGGCCAACCCGTTCAATGTGGGGACAGAAGACGCGGTTCCGGTTCCGCTAAGGGTAATCGCGGCCGTGATACCGGTTGAGCTGTTGTTATTGCTTGTGATGGTTAATGTGCCTGTGACCGCGCCGGCAGCAGTGGGATCGAACTTGATGGTCAAGACAGTTGTCTGGCCTGGATTGAGTGTGAGCGGGAAAGTCGTACCTGAGACGGTGAAACCGGTCCCCGCAAGCGCAGGTGCATTAATGGTCAGGGGCAAGTTCCCGACGGAGCTCAAGGTGAGCGATTTCGTTGTAGGTGTGTTCACCACAACGCTACCAAAGGCCAGCGATGTCGCACTGGTGGTCAGGGTGCGCGTTGCGGCAAGCAGTTGGAGTGAAGCTGTCTTGGAAATCGCACCGTCGGTCGCCGTCAGAGTCGCCGTTGCTGCAGTCAAACTTGTCCAGTTCACCGTCGCCGTAAAGCTAGCGGTCGTGGCGCCAGCGGCCACGGAGACGGAGGCGGGAACCGTGACTGCGGTGTTGTTGCTGGCCAGCGTCACGCTGGATCCGCCGATTGCGGCAGCAGCGTTGATGGTCAGCGTGCAGACATCGGTTGTTGAGCCGGTAACGGAAGCGCTTGCGCAGGTGATGCCTGTCATCTCCGGAACTCCGGTTCCGGTAAGACTGATGGCCGTGCTGGTGCCAGCCGAGCCGTTGTTGTTGCTGGTAAGGGTCAATGAGCCGGTAACCGCGCCGGAAACAGTTGGATCGAACTCGACGGTCAAGACAGTCGTCTGACCGGGGTTCAACGTGACCGGGAAAGTGGTTCCCGTGACGGTAAATCCGGCGCCGGTAATTGTGGGGGCGTTGATGGTCACCGGCAGGCTCCCGAGGGAGCTCAAGGTCAGAGTCTTTGTAAGGGCCGTTGTCACCCCATCGCTGCCGAACGCCAAGGTGGTCGCGGAGGTGCCAAGGGTGCGCGTAGCGGCCATCTGATTCAGGGCAAAGCTGGCCGAGATGGTCCCCACTGTCGCCTTCAGGGTGACAGACTGTGCCGTCATCACCGGAGAGACGGTGGCATTAAAGGCCGCTGTGGTGGCTCCGGTTGCCACGGTTACCGAAGCCGGAACCGTCACGGCCGTGTTGTCGCTGGACAGGCTGACGACGAGTCCTCCGGTTGGCGCCGCCGCATTCACGGTCACTTGGCAGGCATCGGTCGCCGCGCCGGCTATGGAACTGCTGGTGCAAGTGACCTCGGTCGGTACAGGCGTGCCGGTCCCGCTCAGCGCGATTGTCTCAGTAGGATTCGTGGATGTCTGGGTGGTAACAGTCAACGTGCCGGTTACAGCGCCCGCGGCGGTCGGAGCAAACTTGACGGTCAACTTGTAAGTTGCGCCCGCAGCGACGGTTGCCGGGAGAGCGCTCGGGGCAGTCACGGTAAAAGGAGTCCCGGTCACGCTTAGCTGGGATATAACAACAGCTGCCGTGCCTTGATTGAGGAGCGAGACCGAGGTCGTCGCAGACTGGCCCACGGGTACGGTGCTAAGGGCAACGGTGGTGGGGGATGGAACGAGAGGCACTGTAGGTCCTGCAGGTACTGTAGAAGAAGTGTATCCACAGGAAGTGATAAACAAGCCGCAAGCAAGGAAGGAGAGCAGCGTCAGACACTTGGAAGCTAGCCACAGGATGCCTGGACGAGCCTCCGAGGTATCCCGATTCAAGGGCAGAATGGCAGTGGACTTGATGGCACGCCAGATTGTAAGCAGGAGCACCCGCACGGGAGGAACTAGGGATCCAAAGGCAACTTTCTTCCTTGAAAGCGCGTTCATACGTGTGATCTCGCTCCCCCCTGATATCCAGTCAGTGCACGCTGAAGATTCAAAAATGTAGAAGAATTCGCATTTAGGTCACCACTATAAATTACTTTTTGTTGTTCCTGGTAATTTTTACCACGAGCATTCTTCGGGGTGCTGCCTTGAGAATGAAGGTGCGAATTCACGTCTGTAGTTTCCTTTCGGGCGATGCAAGAAACGATGGCAACGCGGAAACGCTTTCAACGGCAATGAAGATCGAACATTCGACTGCCTTCTTCCGTATCCCAGGGACTCAACTGCGCCCAAGTTCTTTCATCGCCGACGAGCATTGAGCCCGATTGTCTGCGCTGATTCCGGTTCCTATCCATCCCGCACTTTCGGGGCTGTGCGGGCAAAACCCGACACTTCAAGCAAGCGCCGCGGTTGACTCACCGCAACGACAGTTCTGCTCCTGGCCCTTGAGGCAAGAAATCAATTTCATATGTGCAAGACATGTGCCATTTCGCAGACGATGTGCTTTAAAAACAACATGCGCTTTAAATTGTGTGAGTTAGAGGCAAGCAGAGTGGTCAGAAGTAGACAGACACTGCTCATCAGGCGGGATAAACCATGTATTTTTTTCCGCAGCAGGTAGTTTTTACTCAGCATAATGAGAATTTTTCCCGCGGGGGTCAGTCTTGTATTCGAAAGGAGAGCAGAAGGAGCCACGCCATCAAGGCAAATGCTCAGTAAACGAAGATCCCGCGGTGGACTACTTTTACTCCGCCGCAGCGCACCCCTCACAAGGCGCACTGTGGCCTAGTTTTGCACCGGCGTGCATATAGGTAACCGCTTTTGCCAACTCGATACCAAAGCAGCCTTTGTCTGCAGGCATCAAAACTTGATCACGATGCCGCTACTCAAGCTCAGGTTGTTCTGGTGGTTGTTCGTTCCGTTGTCGAATGTGGTTGGTCGATAGTCTGCCTGCACAATGCGCACCCAGATTCGCCGACTCAGCGCCACGTCCACTCCGCCTCCAACACTGCCCGCAAATGCCGCACTCGCATTTGAAACAGATGTTCCGCTGCCTGACACCAGCGATCCGCTGGAATGCGCAACGCCAGCCAGCACCTGGCCAAAGGGGTGCAGACCGTGCCAGTGGAGTTGCGGTTCATACCGTGCCCCGAGTTCGTAGGTAGCCAGCCTGAGCGAGAAGGCATTGCTTGCGATGGATCCGCTCTGCGCCATCGTAAAGTCCGCGACTGCAGAGATTGGCCCCCTCGCGAGCGGCAAGGCAAAGGTTGCGCTTCCTCCGTAAAGGTTGAAGCAG
>Ga0302188_10004053_pt1 | contig 9951 bp, 6 predicted proteins | sample II_Bog_E2_1_FD_198783 | JGI IMG/M metagenome (GOLD analysis project Ga0302188, IMG submission 198783) | Peat permafrost microbial communities from Stordalen Mire near Abisko, Sweden - II_Bog_E2_1 | ecosystem: Environmental > Terrestrial > Soil > Wetlands > Peat | place: Sweden: Abisko, Stordalen... | reverse complement strand
CCCTTTTCATATTTAGAATAACTAAAGTATTAGATGAAATTCTCAACACCTACAACCGCTTGGATGAATTTGTAGTTTCCGTTAAAAAAATGTTCATCAATATGGAATAAGTTAAAAAAGAGAACTAAATTTAAATTCGAAAAAAGCTCATAGAGCATCGAAATAGACTCGTTCAATAGTTTTAAAAATCACTGATGGAGTTATAAAATAAAATAGTCAATGAAATTGTTAGGGAAGACAAATTCTTTATTACTTAAATATAGAAAACTGATGATTAACTCAACGGACTGGGGAAGAGTATTGAATAAAATCGTCAAACTCTTCAAAGCGAAGATATTTTGAAACATATTATCATTTATTATGGAAACAAAAGCAGCTAACAGTATGAGGAAAATATTCAAAGACTTCTGGAAAGAGGAGAAAAATTAATTAAAAAAAATATAGTTGCTACTGTCGATGATAATGAGTTGATCAATATAGGTAAAGCTATCAGAGGCTACATGAAAATTTAAATATCAGAATGATAAAAAATAAATAAATATTTACTACTGATGTTGTTATCATTAAAATGTATTTTAATTATTGTAAACTACTGATCATTTTTGTCATAAAAGTCAGTAAGATGCTATTTTGTACTTGATCAGTCAAACATATTAATTATGCAAAATTAAAATAAAGCTTATATGACCAACTCAAAGCAAACTTCTCCAATCTTTTCAATTTGCTACGCCAATCTTCCCAAAAGCCAATAAGATCTTGATGACTCTCGCTCAATTTCCAGCATTCGCTCATTTCACTCACATAGCGTTAGAACATCATCGAGAACAAAAGGTTAGAGAATCAACGAATTAAAACCAAAGTCTAAAATTTCTTATTTGAAATCAAGTTATCGCCGTACTCCTCCTGTGACAATCAATATTTAAAGTCACGAGGTTGAGTCAGGAACATTTGAGCCACCCACTCTCAAATCCTAAGCCTTAATTCTGAAGAACATGAGCTACAGTGAGATCAAGCCCACCTTTAATTGGAAAAAAATTGGATTTTTTTGCGGCATTGAAGACAAAATTTTAGGCTAATAAGGATGTTAATGTAGTGATCCATGTCATTGGAAACTATAATGGACAAAAAATCAGCATAATAACGATCATAAAGCATACAAGCTTCTTCAATCAGTAAAACCGACAAGCAAAAATGTGAATCAAATCGAAAAGGACATTTATAGAACTCACTCTGATAGTCCGACCTTTAGTAAGAATATCAATTTTATAAAAATGTTAAAAGAAGTTCTTATAAGTTATAGTGTGTACGATATTGAAATTGGCTATGTGCAAGGTTTAAATATGATAGCGGGAGTACTATTATTTCATATAAAATCAGCAGAACAAACATTCTGGACTTTGGTTGAAATGATGGACGATCAATAATTGAGAATGATTTACGTTGGATGCCTATAAAATTTGGAAATTCATACCAGAAGGATCTCGGAGTTAATAAAAATAAAAATAAATCATCTATTTCAGTACATGATTTCTTTAGGAATAGATTGTCGATGCTTTATCAATGGTTGGCTGCTTAGTTTAATGAGTAATACGATACCTCTTGAATAAATGCACTTTGTGCTTAGTAAATTTAAGAATCAAGGCTGGTCGTATATCTACAAATTAATTATAGCCTATTTGTGCTATTTAAAGGATACACTAATGATGTGTTAAGATTAATCTGAATTTCTCATGCACATGAGTAACCAGAATTCAAGATAGCTTAAATACTAATGGAATTAAATCATTAACTCAACTGATAGGCTCCAAATTTGATGAATTATTATTTTTAGTTATTTTGAACAGCATTCCCTTTTCAACAAATTTTAATAAATTTACTCATAAACCAGTATAAAATTAGATATTCTTACAACAGATCAGGAGCTATCTTTTTTATTATCAAGAGCTTATTTTAAAGGCATGGTATGAATATACTTATATTTTGAGAAATCAGTCATCCCGTTGGTAATTAGTAACTATTAATCCTTAAATCAATTTAAGTGTACATAATAAAATTTTCCAGTATTTTAGGGACTATTTGAGGTAAATATTAAATAAGCTGCATCCCCCATAATTTCAGTCGTACGTGATCTTTTCATGTCTTCATCACCTCCCACAATATTTTGGACTGCTGCTGTGGCAATGGGCGTTTTAGGCCAAAGTCCATTGACTGAAATTCCATGGCTCTTGAATTCTTAAGATAGACCGATTACACACATTGACATACCGAATTTAGCAATGCTATATCCTAAACTCTGTTTCAACCATTTGGAATTAAAATTAATAGGAGGTGCCATAATGAGTATATGAGGATTTGTTGCTTGGAGTAGATAGGGTAAACAATACTTTGTTACCATAAATGTGCCTCTTGCATTGATTTGATTCATCAGATCAAAGCGCTTCATCGAAATTTATAAAGTTCCAGATAAGTTTATAGCTGATGCATTGTTGACGAGAATGTCAATACCTCCAAATGTTTACACAATTTTTTCAATACATTATTTCACTCTTTCTTCATTTCTAATATCACAAGAAAGGGGCAAAACTTTACCTCCTGATTTTTTGATTTATTAAGCTGCAGTATAAATTGTCCCTTCCTAAATGATCACATACCTGGAAGCGTAGGTTGATCTACTATAGTTTTGGCCAAGATTGCAATATTTGCTCCATCTTTTGCGCATCTCACAGCGATAGCAAGTCCAATTCCTCTTGATCCTCCTGTGATAACAACTGTCTTTCTGGACAAAGGCTTTTCTGATTTATGAACAATACTGTCATTAATCTGTATCAACCTTTTCATCAAGTAAAAATTATCTTAAATCATAAAGAGAGATAGATCATTCGGTACTTCATATTTTTTTAATGTTGGCAATTGATAATACCGGAATTTAATCATCACTTAAATTAATAGAGCTCCATTCATTTTATGCCATATCTTTGCTTAAATCTTCCCCTCGATGTATATTCATGCCAATCCTTTTTGTGATTGTTTTCAGACAAGATAATTTAGACACAAACAAGAGACCAATCAGTTGAAGTGCCAGAAGAAGTAGAAAGACTGTGATTGATGCTAATAAATTCATAGGATAAAATCTAATTAATTATAATCACTATAAAGTTACGCCGTATGTGTCTTCAATAATCTTTTTAACGCTTTAAGAGGCTAATTTGAATCCAGCGCTACTTTGGAATACTTTTTTGAGGGCCTGACCTTTCCCACTCGATTTTAATGCTTTTATTTGTTTTGGGAAAAATCCATTGAGTATTCGAATAACTACCTTATCTTCTGTTTTTTTGGTTCCTAGTTTTTGATCGACATAATTTATCAATTCAGTTTAAATTGATTTTAAATCATTTGCATCAAATTATCCATCATGTAAATTTATTTGATGAATTCCTACATTTACGCAAGGTATCTATTCATTCAAGTCAAAGACTGGTAAAACAGCATATCCGCAAGGCTCTATCGATGATTCTGGCTTTCCTGTAGTGCCCAGACGAACTCGATTGAGTTCAATAATAAGAGAAGTGTTGGGGCTATAAGTGGGGGAAAATACTATAGGTTAATCTTTAAAAACAATATCTTGGGTAAAAGATGAGGATAAATCTACTTCGTATAAGAAATCCAAATCGACTTCTGATTATTTGTAATATGTGGCAGGAGGGCACAGGCATAAAGTACAAAAATAGTAATAGCTATCGCTCGACGGAGGAAGACTAACTAGATCAATTGCCGCGATGATACCAAAGGAAGAATTGTACTATGCCATTGAATTGAGCATCATTAAATTAGAGGTATTTTATTAGTTAAAGGCCAGTACTTGATTTAGTAATTTGGCTTATTCTCCAAAGCTTTTGCTAGAAACTCCCTTGAATTTAAAATATCCCTTTACATATTCCCGAGTATCTAGTAATTATCTCTTGCTCTGCTCTTGGAAGAGCCTGTATTCAATAACATCTATTTCAAAAAAAATAGTATTGTATTTTTATTATGAGTACTCAGGAAATCTTTAAATTTATTAAGAAGGAAGACCGACTGCTATCAGCATACTCGAACATGGAATTTTTGGGTAGATCTCATTGATTTTTTCAATTGTTAGGTATTCTGATAAATTACCCCAGTATATAGGAATTTGATAATAGCCGTTAATCAGAAAATATTTCGAAGGTTCATCACTCTCTTCTGGCTACCCTTGAGCATTAAAAAATAAATGAAAATAGGAAAATCCCAGTAATCCAGGCTCATAAGTAAGAGTAGATAATGCAAGTATTTTTATCTGAACCACAGTCGAAGCTAACATTTCCTGGTTTCTAATTTTTTTGGTGAAATTAATTTTTGGATTATACATATCAGAGCCATGTTATCCTAAAATTTCTGATCGATTCACCACAATTGCCCCATTTTGATCCATAAACAGGATTTATAATTTCACAGGTCCAGTATAAGATGGCAAAGTTCGTAAGCCAACAATGGAAAAATCAAAACTAATGGGTTCCTCTTTATTGACAACTTGAAAATCAGAAGAATCTTAATTTTGCATAAAAAACTATTCATGGATATTTGATAAGACTTGAGTATTATTATCTAATGATTTAATCTTGATGGATTTACCTTTCTTGGAAGTAGTTTTTTTTGTTGTATTAACCTTGCTAAAATTAGTTTTTTGTGGAATATCAGGCTATTTTGGAATTTGCTAAGGAGCAGGAGTTGTAAAGATGGTGTCTGAAAGTTACATAACTATCTCTTCTTTAGCTTTACCTTTCATCTTATTCATGTCAGTGGGAGTGGGGTAAGTAAAACTATCATGATAAAAATTTAATGTAAAAACTCCTTATCTGAGTTGTCCAAAGTGAGTTAATTTAAAACAATACCAAACATAAACTTCAGGCTCGTTGCTAATCTTTTGTTCCTATTTTTCCATTAAAAGAACCCACATATAAATCTATGATTGATGATTGTTATATAGAGCCTGGAGATCCTACCTGATTTAGAAGGTTTAATTGAACACTACATTTCCAAACTCATCGAGTCGATTTTTAGCTCTTGGATTAAAGGGGTTACGATCATCTTTCGGGGCAAACTCGTCATGATATTTTGTCATAAATGCCCATTGAGCGCCTTTGTCGGCTTATTATTGAATAACCAATTTAACACAAAGTGGCCCTTTATTTTAGTACCCCTTCACAGATTTAACTGCGATTTTATAACCTTTAACTCCTTCACGAGTCGAAGTCGGTCTCATTGGAATGTGTGTGATTGACGGTAGACGTTGATTGGATTGGGGTAGTTGTTGTTGGCTTTTTTGTGGAATCGATGGAAATGTCTGTCTGGATAATTGAGGCTCTAAGGTGGTATTATTTTGATTATTTTGATTCTGTTGAAGTTATTTATTATGCTGATTCTGAATGATATTTGCTTCTCTACTCAGCATTTATTTGCGATTTTTGTCAAGCCACAACAAATTACCTTTTTAAGTTTCTGTTACTATTTTTTCATGCTAGAATTCCTTTTTTACTTTTTGTAACCTGATTTTTTGAATTTGGTCCTTAAGTTCCTGCCTCACTTTGGACATTTATTGATATTGCCGAAGTTTTACTTGATAAATTTCTGAGTCTTTTGGTAGTCTCGCCAGCAAATTTAATGCGTCATACTACTGCGCAGTGAGAGACTCAATAAATATATCCTCGTCACTCTTCCCCTTTGGATTCAAATTTTAAAATAATGTCTTTTCGTTCCCAGCAAATCTAGAAGCATGTAAAAATGTTTAATTTTCCAGCGAATCGACAATAGAGCTGACATTTGATTTGCTTGATGCTGATTGTTTCAGATAATTTTCTCTTGGAATTGGTATAGAAATTCGTTCAGATTGAGCGGGAAGGGGTTATTTTTTATATTTGAGTTGTGATTATTTTGTTAATGTTACCGGTGCAGGAGTTGGAGTCGGCATTGGGGATGAAATAGATGCTGAGACCATATTCTTTTTTTCATATTGGCTTGCAATTATTTTGGATTGAGTTATACTTTCCTTTTTCCTGTACTAAGGAACAAAAATGGGCTCTTAAAGAATATTATTTAATTATCGATTTACTCTTTCCTATTATCGTTTTTTTGCCTTGATATTGGTCTCGATATCCCTCTTTTTTTATTCAAGCAGCCTCCTTTGCATAGCTATTTTACCAGCCTCTCTACCTTCACGGTATACAAAATCTTCATCTGGCTCTAAAGTTTTCACTCTACTTTGCTCTTTTTTTTATTTTTAAAACACTCGAATCTATTTCTGCAATTGTTATTATTAGTTAGCTAATGCTTCTCTTCTTTTGAGGACTTATTGCAAATCTTGACGTTTGGCATCCACCAAGAATTACTTCTATTTTTTTTATAAAGACATAAGTTATTCTTCGGCAGATAGTTTTTAACGCTCTAATCTTTTTTTCAGATCTTATCGATCCCCAATTTATTTGAGTAGGCTACGATACTCTCGATCGATACCAGAATTATTTTCAATTCTTTTTACAAGATAAGTTACTTTGAAGTGTTAAAATTGTATTTGAGTCCTTTTTGTGCTAATTCAGGTCGACCATACATACTAATATCTTTTCCCTGCTTGAGTAAACCAAATTATTTGGAAAGCGAATCAAGGTTAGCATACTTAGAATTGGTGCAAAATTTATCTTTATGTCTTCGATAAGTTTCTTAATTCTAAAACGTCATCTGACAGTTTCTAATTTAGAAGGAAGTTACTCGCATTACCAATCACTAGGCATTATTTTAAAAAGATTATAATTTCAAGATAAAGATGCATTATCATTTGATGATTATAATACAATTATATTTGAATAGGTATATCATTTGTCCATCATTTCAAGAAGGTCCAGCTCGTTTTCTTCTTATTACGACACTTTTAAGTTGGAAAACTAACTTTATATTTTATTTTTAACATTATTCTTCAGATTATTTGATGATGTTTACCCCGCTTTACTAGTTACTGTTGCTGAAGTAATATTGCTTTGAGATTTCTTTTGAGGTTTTTCCTTTTTGTCTTGCTCGTAATCAAATAGATCGAACTGAACCTAAATATTGCTCAAATATTCAATATTTATTCCAAATAATTAGTTTACACTTTTTTCTTTAGACTAAGTTTTAATATTACGCTTTTAAGTTTGAACTTGATACTCCTTAGCATGATCAGTTACCAACGAAGATTTCCAGTTCCTCCATTAATTTAATGCGAGAAATTAAAGATTTTATTATTTGGGCCCTGCTAATTTAAGATTAGGGTGATTAACTCCTTTGCCTAAAGGCCAATCAATGTGGGTATTTCTTCGAATAAATATTAGTTTTCCTTTTTAATCCTGTTGACCGCTCTCAACAAAATTAACCACTTTTGTTTGATAAGTCTCCAACATTGTTAGTATGTGCTCCTTCAGTTATAGATACTGAATGAAGCTAAATTTGCTTGCAAACGAGACAAAATAAGTTATAATTGTTTCAAGTAAGGCCGAACCTGATGGAGTACTTACGACACTAGATGCTAAGCATTGCAAATTTCCAAGAGTAAGAGCGTATATCTCTAGAGGTGAAGAGGTAAGAAAGAATTATTTTTTTATGGTCATAATAATCAAATAGAGCAGCTTCTCCATTGATGATAGATCAAGTTTCATAATGGAAGAATGAGCCAATTTGCGAAAAAGCTACTTGAGGGTGGAAATACTCATCGGATCTTGAGGAGTAAGCACTGTTTTTGTAAAATTTTCGCGAAATATAGCAACCACCAGATCATTGATTATTTTCGAGTCTAATTTTCAGGATGAATACATTTATCTTCAGGAATTCCTTGAGCTTTAAGTCGATTTTTAAGAACAAACATCATGTGGCAGCCCAAATTCAAATAGAGAAATCCTGACGACAAATAAGATCCTGATCCTGACATGCTAATTAATATAAAAAATAAATCAAAAAGGTAAAATTCAAATTATATATATTTTATTGAATGAGAATCTATAAATTAATTACCTATTTAATTTAACAACACTTTCATTCATAACTTCAATCAAAATACAAAAATTCTCTATTTGTAAAAATGAAAAAAAAGTTGACCTATTTTTGTCATTGCAATTAAATTAGTTCCTTTTTGTATTTCATAATTGGAGATGGAAATAAATAAATGAAAATATAAAAAAGTAGAGATGATTTTTGATTAATAAAAATGATAAAATGAGAATTAATTCTTCTTAGCCAAGTTAATTGATTCTATTTCTAAGAAATTCGTTAATATTTATAAGTTTTTATGTTGTCCCAAAAACTAAATCTAGTGTCAGAAATTAATTTTTTAAATTATATGATATCAAGTATTTAATTTCTGGTGCCTATTATATAAATCCTCAACAATTAAGATTTTTATTTACAATAATAAATATTTTATATGGGAGGTGTTATTTTTGGTTACTGGAAAATGAGAGGTTACAGCCAGTTCCTTAGACACCTGCTAACTTACACAGAGACTGAGTTTACGGAGATCCAATACGATAAAAGAGAAAAATGGTTTGATGAGGACAAAAAAGGTCTTGGATTTGATTTTCCTAACTTACCGTATCTAATTGATGGAGATTTTAAATTAACTGAATCTCTCGCTATTGCCAAATATATTATTAAAAGATCTGGGAAAATTTAACTTTTAGGAAAGGACACACTTGATCAAGCTAAAGTTAATAATCTTATAGGAGTCTTCAATGATGCTTTTAAAGGAATTAAAGCTCTATGTATGAATCCGAAATGCTAGTAACTTAAAGCTGCAGAATTAGAAAAGGTTAGACCTAAATTTGAGTATCTCAAATAGTTTATTGGGGATAAACCTTTTGCCCTTGGATATTTAACTCTCTTTGACTTCATGATATCGGAGATGCTCTATCACTTCTAGGCTCTATATCCAAATGAAAGGAAAAACTATGCTTTTTGGTGGAGAATTAGAGAAAATTTTGAAAACATTCCTGAAGTTCAAGCCTATTATAAGAGGCCTGATGCCATATCTGAACATTTTCTTCCTCCTATGGCAGCAATTACAATTAAACCAAAAAAAGTTAAATATGGCTATTGGAATGTGAGAGGATTCGGACAAATTCAAAGATTACTATTGGCTTACTCAGGTGTTGAGTTTTAAGATCAACGTTACTCTGGAAGGGAAAGCTGGTTTAATGGGGATAAACTAAGTTTAGGATTAGACTTTCCAAACATACCCTATCTTTTTGATGGAAACAATAGCATCACGGAAGCTGCTGCTATTCAAAGATATATTATTGAGCATTGGGGGAAAAAATAGCTTCTTGGTAAAAATATTCGAGACAATGCTAAAATAGAAAGTTTCCTTTCTGTTTTCACCTAAATGGCAGCAGAAATTAAGGGACTGTTCTTCAATAAAGATTATAAGACAGCAAAAGGTCCAGTTTTGGAAAAATACAATCCTAAGCTTGCCCAGTTGAATGAATTTGTGGGACATAAGGAATATGTACTTGACTATTTAACTTTGGCTGATTTTTTGGTTGCTGAAGAATCCCATTTTATTGAGGCTATGTATCCTGAAGAGTATAAAAATTGGCCGTTCCTTCAAAGAGTGAGGTAATCATTTGACAGATTACCAGAAATTGTAGCCTATTATCAAAAGCCAACAGCCTTCACCGGAAGATTTTTCCCATAAGTAGCGGCCTTGGCTGTTGAGAAATGATTGGGCTCAATATTTATTTTAAATAATTCGTTTAATAAGTTACTTGATCTCTCAGAGTTGAATATTTTCTGTATTCATATATAAACTTTTGTGAATAATTGAAGATAAGAAATAAAAAAAGATAGACTCTTAAACTTGAAGATTAGAATAATTTATATTAAAGAAGCTAAATTTATTTATGAATTAATCAAATA
>Ga0302188_10004050_pt1 | contig 9954 bp, 6 predicted proteins | sample II_Bog_E2_1_FD_198783 | JGI IMG/M metagenome (GOLD analysis project Ga0302188, IMG submission 198783) | Peat permafrost microbial communities from Stordalen Mire near Abisko, Sweden - II_Bog_E2_1 | ecosystem: Environmental > Terrestrial > Soil > Wetlands > Peat | place: Sweden: Abisko, Stordalen... | reverse complement strand
TCTTTGAACATTAACTTGCGCCAGTGTATAAAGGCAGTAAGGTTGTGCCGCAGCGTGGCCGGTTAATGAATTAGTTTGTAGCGTGTATCTTAAATGTGTTTTATTATTATAGCTAAGGTAATAAGCTGATGAATCGGTGAACATGCTAAACTTGGTATTGGCTTGCCCGTTGTTCTGATAGAGTGCAGAGTCGACCCAGCCATCATTTTTTGTACCGTAAAATTCAATGTAGCTGCCGGTGGTTAAATAGCCGGTATCATTGGTTTGTCCAACTATGTATATGTATAGCGGAACTTCTTTACCGTTTTTATAAAGCACAAATTGCGGCCCCTTAACATCATTTAACCCGGCAGTAGCTAGTGTAGAAAAAGGTATTTGATAGATGACCTGATCGTTTAATATTTTAAATTTGTAATAGGGCTGCCCATAAGTTATCCATGAATTGCTGTAGGTTTGGGCACGACTGCTATCAGTAAACAGAATATTAAATACGCTTATTAAGAAAAGGAGTAATGGTCTTTTCATCGAATACTTTGTTTGTTATTCTTTTTTCCGGCCAGGGTCATTTTTACTGAAAAGACGTTTGAATACGGCGCTTCTGATACGTTACCCAGATTGGTAAAAGCATAATCAAGCGTAAAAGCGCCCAATCGCAGCCCTATGCCTATATCAGGTTGCATAGTATAAATTTGTGCGCCTGTAACGTTATTGGTGCCGCGTTGTATATTACCGATACCGCCTCGTATAAATATGAAGTGATTGTAATTCAACTCAAGCCCCATATGCGGATCAAAACTTAATGGCGCGCTGCTTATAAGCACGTTTCGCATTCCATCTGTGGTCATATCAATATCCAGTTCGGGCAAAATGCCGAATTTTTTTCCTATCTCAAAATTATAGGCCACACCATAAATTACGGTAGGGGCAGTCAATTCAATAGAGCTGGTAGGTATTTCATTATCTGTTTGTGCCAGCACAGCTTGTTCAGCGTCAGTAAAGTTAAAAGACCAGGCATTAAATGTAGTGGTCACATCACGGGCAATTAATCCAAGGTATAAATTTTTAAGGTGGTACTGGGCGCCAATGTCAAAACCAAATCCCCAGCAATCGGCAAAACTGCCCACAATGCGATAAATTACTTTGGCATTACCGCCTATACTAAGGCCGTCTATCTTTTTTATTTTTTGAGCATAGGAGAAAAGGAATGCATAGTCAGCTGCAGAAAACGTGGTCACATTATTGTAATTAATACTACCATCGGGCTGTACTAAAAATAAAGTATTAGGTATGTCATCGGTTCCAAAACGAACAATGGAAAAACCAATATAACGGTCATTTTTTAACGGGAAAGCTGCGGCGGCATAGTCAAAATCGGATATGCCTGCAAAATATTCATTATGCATGGCAGAAAATTGTGTATTGTCATTGTACACTAAGCCTGCCGGATTCCAATAGCCAGCCGTAACATCGTTGGTGCTTGCTACCACACTGCCTGCCATACCTAATGCCTGGGCACCCACACCTATAGCTAAAAATTCATCGCTGTATGCACGTACTACCTGCGATTGCGCTGTGGCTGACCACACCAGCACACTAAGAATAAGACCTATTTTTTTCATGTCAAAATTGCTATAAGCTGCATTTTATACTAAACATAAAGTTAGCAAGTAATTAGCACTCAAACAAAACATTTGCGAGAGAGAAATGACTATATACCAACAGGCTGTGTTAATAAGTATACAAAAAGACATTAACGGTTATTTTGCTGAATTAGTGTGGTTAGGACATTAGTATATTCAACTGCCTTAATTACTTTTGCTAAAAATATATAAGCATGTCTTTTTGGGATGAGTTGCAATGGCGCGGATTGATACACGATAGCACAGACGGAATAGAGGGGCTACTTAAAACATCCCCGGTAACGGGTTATTTGGGCTTCGACCCATCGGCCCCATCATTGCATATTGGAAATTTGGTGCAAATAATGCTTTTAGTGCATTTTCAGCGGGCTGGTCATAAACCCATTGCGTTGGTGGGTGGCGCTACCGGTATGATAGGCGATCCCAGTGGCAAATCAGAGGAACGGAAATTACTATCTGAAGAAACTATACGCGATTACGAGGTGAAGATTAAGACTCAACTCAGTAAATTTTTAGATTTTAATGCTGATAATAACACTAATGCTGCTTTAATAACCAATAATTATGATTGGTACAAAACCATAAATCTTTTGGAGTTTTTGCGCGAGGCAGGTAAGCACCTTACCGTAAATTATATGATGGCAAAAGATTCTGTAAAAAACCGGTTAGAAACCGGCATATCTTTTACGGAATTTTCCTACCAGTTGTTACAGGGCTATGATTACTACGAATTGAACCGGCGGTATGGCTGCACCCTTCAAATGGGTGGGTCTGACCAATGGGGTAATATCACATCAGGTATTGAATTGATACGCCGTAAATCGGGTAAAGAATCGTATGCGATTACTACGCCATTAATTACTAAAGCCGATGGCAAAAAATTTGGCAAAACAGAAGAGGGGAATGTGTGGCTGGATGGTTCACTGACATCGCCGTATAAATTTTACCAATTTTGGGTAAATACCGCTGATGTTGATGCCGCTAAATATATACGCATTTTTACATTGTTAGGTAAAGAACAAATAGATGAATTGGAAGCGCGCCATGCACAAGCGCCCCACTTACGCGAATTACAGAAGGCATTGGCAAAAGATATTACAGTACGTGTTCATTCTGAAGATGATTACAATTTTGCAGTTAAAGCCTCAGAAATATTATTCGGCAATTCGGCGCTTGAAACTCTTAAGTCATTAAGTAATGAACAATTTGAGATGGTGTTTGAAGGGGTGCCGCGTATTTTCATAAATAAAACTGAATTAGAAAACGGAATAAATGTGTTGGAATTGCTAGCAGATAAGACCAAATTCTTCCCCTCCCGCGGAGAAGTAAAAAGAACTATACAGGGCAAGGGCCTTAGCATTAATAGCAAATTGGTAGAGACCACAGAACTTTCGGTAACTACAGAATTCCTACTTAATAACCGTTACCTGTTATTGCAAAAAGGGAAGAAAAATTATTTTTTGGTGGTGGCAGAATAATAATTTTAATCTATTAATAATAGTCTTTGGCTAATAAAAAGAAAAATAAACCAATAAATGTCAGCGAGCCGGTTAAGACTAAAACCGGTAGCAACAGGCTGGCAGTATGGTTGTGCATAGGAGTAATTACGCTGGTTACCGGTATTGTTTTCTCGCCGGCATTACAAAACGGGTTTACCAACTGGGACGATAATTTTTACGTTACAGATGACCCATTGGTGACGGGTAACACAGTGCCGGTTAAAAGTATTTTTGAAACACCCGTATGCCTTAACTACCACCCGCTTACTGTGCTTACATTGGCATTAAATTACCAATATGGTAAACTTGACCCGGCCGGCTACCATGCTTTAAATTTATTTATTCATTTATTGAATACGATACTGGTATTCTTTTTTATCTTTTTGCTAACGCGCCGCAATTTATTGATGGCTTCTATCGTGTCCTTATTCTTTGGCATTCATCCTATGCATGTGGAATCGGTAGCATGGATAAGTGAGCGTAAGGATGTGTTGTATGTATTCTTTTTTATAGCAGCGCTTATTACTTATTTACGCTATAGTGAAACAAAAAAAATAGGATGGTATGTAATGACGTTTCTATTGTTTGTTTGCTCTTGCCTGTCAAAAGGTATGGCGGTGGTATTTCCGATTATTCTTTTACTAGTTGATTATTTAAGAGGCACTACATGGAGGTGGAAATTGGTTCTTGAAAAAATACCTTTCTTTCTTGTCTCATTATTGCTGGGTATTGTGGCCTTTAAAATACAAGCAAACCAGGCCGTTGATTTGAAGGTATTCACATTGCCACAACGCTTTGCAATTGCTTCGTACGGCACAATAATGTATGTCATTAAATTTTTGTGGCCTTACAAATTATCAGCTGTATACCCATATCCTCACTTTAATGAAGGTTATATGCCGGTCGTTTTCTACATCATGCCTTTTATTTTATTGGCAGCAACTGCATTAGTTTATTTTTTTTTGAAAAAAGAAAGAGAAATTGTGTTTGGCCTGTTGTTTTATTTTTTTACGGTAGTATTAGTATTGCAGTTTATTTCTGTGGGCGCAGTAATTATGGCAGACAGGTACAGCTATCTGCCTTACGTGGGTTTATTGTTCATTGTTGCACATCTCGTCAATAAGATAGGGCAAGCTAATCAAGGTATAATAGGTAAATTGAAATACCTCGTTTTGATAGTTGTTGCTTTAGTTGCAGTATTGTTCAGTTATCAAACTTTTGCCCGCACCCAAGTGTGGCAAAGCAGTGAAACCTTATGGAACGATGTAATTGACAAATACCCCACTGCTTCTACGGCTTACGAGCACCGCGGTGATTATTATTACAGCATTAATGACATGCAGAACGCACTATCCGATTATACTAATGCCTTAGTATTGGATGGAAGTAACCGTTTTGCCTATTACGACAGAGCGATGGTGTATTCTAATGCGTTTAATAAAAATGATTTAGCTATTAAAGATTATTCTACTGCCATCAGATTGTACCCTGCTTATAAAAAAGCACTTTATAACAGAGGTATTCTTTATGCCGCAGAGGGTAAAACGGATTCGGCTTTATCTGATTACAATAATGCTATTACTATTGACCCTGAGTTTGCCGATGCGTATACCAATAGAGGATATCTATACTCAAGAATTAACAAAAATGATCTGGCCATGGCAGATCTTGCTAAAGCCATAAAGTTCGACCCAACCTTATCAGACGCCTATAATGATATAGGAATATTGTATTTAAGCTCAGGCCACTACGACATGGCTATTGCAAATTGCAGTAAAGCCATTGATATAAATCCAAATTCAGCGCCTTACTATTTTAACCGAGGGCTTGGTTATAAAGCAATAAATAAATATCAGCAGGCAATAGATGATTTTACAAAAGGCATACAGGAGAGTTCTCAAAATGCGGCACCTTATTATTATAACAGGGCAATATGTTACTGTGGACTGAATAGCTTTACTACGGCAATAGATGATTTTTCAAAAGCCATTACTTTAGACCCGTCAGATCCGGATTATTGGAATGACCGCGCATTTGCTGAAAGTAAAAGCGGCTTATCCGAAAATGCAAAAGCAGATGCATTGAGAGCAGCTCAGTTGAGGAGCGGGCAGAAATGATCATGCCTGTTTGTCCTAATAACATTTTATCATTCGTTATTATTTAAAACTAACTCATATGCCAAAAAACGTTATTCAAAAAGTAGTATTTAAAAACACTACACCAAAAACGCTGTACGACTTGTACATGGACGCGAAAAAGCATGCCTTAATAACCGGGACTTCTGCGAAAATAACCACTAAGGTTGGTTCAAAATTTTCTGCGCATGGCGGCTACATTACCGGCAAAAATCTGGAGCTGATAAAAAATGAGCTTATTGTTCAAACCTGGAGAGCGCAGGATTGGGCTAAAACAGATGACGATTCAATTTTTATTATTCAACTTGAAGCTAAAGGAAAGGACACTATTCTTGAAGCCTTTCATATTAATGTTCCGGATAAAGAAGTAAAAGGAGTTACAGGAGGTTGGTACGACTATTATTGGAATCCCTGGAAACAGCATCTTGCAGGAAAGACCATTACGCGTCCTGCCATGTAAATAACTATTGAGTGGCGAGGGTTTGTTCTATTTAAACCCTCACCAATCAATTTATAATTACATTTTTTTAGTTTCCTTTGGCGGTACTTGTAACACTGTGTTTTTTTCTACAACAGCTTTCCATTTACTATTGTATTGCGCCACGATGACCTTTTCTTTTTCCTGTGCGTTGGTCAACTGGCCATTTAAATAGGATATATTTTCCAATTGTAAATTAGTGGGCCTTACTTCCTGTGTACAAACAGAGCTATAGACCTGTGTTATTTTTTCGCGTAACCGCTCTTCATCTGCAAATATGGAGGCATTTTTAGTAGCCATTAAAGTGCCTTTAAATGATTTAAGAGAATCGAGGAATACACCCAGCTTTTTATTTTTTGTATCCTTACCTGCTGCTGTTTTTACTTTATCTATCATAGCATTTAAAGTGTCGGCCAGCGTGGCGAGATCCACATGCATTTGATAGCACTGCATGGCTGTGTTGTATTGCAGTTGCCTGTCATCGGCAGTCATCCGGCTTGGTCGTTCAGTAACTACTTTAATAGTTTGAGTATATTCTTTATCGCCAATAGTTAGTTTGGCCACATAATTACCGGGTAAAACCATAGGGGCTACAAATCCTCCAAAGTCGGGTTTTACACCACCTTTTGCTGTTTGTGGTGGTGTTATACGCAAATCCCAATATACTTTATTGAGGCCTTTTCGTTTGTCTGCCGGAATTTCTCTCAGTAATTTACCATTGGTATCATAAATTTTTAATGTGGCATCGCCGGATAAAACGCGTGATCTTAAATAATACTGTATCGGTTGTATATCATCAGAATTGCCGGCCACCCATCCATCATGCTCCGCAAAGCCGCCGCCATATTTGCCATAGCTTATCGTTAATGAATCCGTAGGATATACATAAACATCTTTATCAGCAATTTCTTTAGTCATGTTGCGAATAGGAGTGATGTCGTCCACTATCATTATGCCCCTGCCATGTGTAGCCAATATCAAATCATTTGTTTTAGGGCTAATTTGCATGTCGCGCACCAAACAATAATCCGGTATATGATTTTTCATACGGAACCAGGTTGCGCCGCCATCAATGGTGCAAAATAAACCACGTTCTGTACCCAAAAAGAGCAGGTCTTTATTTTTCAGGTCTTCTTTAATTTTATGAGCAAAGCCTGTAAAATCGATGCTGGTTAATCGAGTCCATGTTTTACCTAAGTCAGTTGATTTTGCAACGTAGGTATTCATGTCGCCGCTCATGTGATTATCAAAAGTAGCATACAGTGTATTTTTATCGAAACGGGAGGGTTGAATGCTTGTAACGCTTGACAGTGGAGGTACACCACATTTAGTAATATTTAGCGCCGTGTTTGTCCAGGTGTTGCCTCCGTCTGTTGTTATCTGCAAGTTGCCGTCATCGGTTCCGGCAAAAATATAATTTTCATCTAATGGGCTTTCGGCAACAGTGAATATGGTGCAATAGTTTTCTGCGGATGTATTATCAGCGCTTAGCCCACCAGATTCTTCCTGCTTTTCTTTGTTTTTATCATTGGTGGTCAAATCGGGAGAGATGCGTTTCCAGTTTCTTCCCTGGTCAGTTGATCTATATAAATACTGAGCGCTGACGTAGAGATCATGTGGATTGGCAGCACCGATATATATGGGAGAGTTCCAGTTCCAGCGCAGTTTTTCTTCATCTTTAGTTTGCCTGGGCTGAATGTCAACGGATATGCCTAATTTCATATCAAGCCGGGCTGAGTTACCACCCTGGTCCTCACAATATACTGTATTACTATCCGTAGGATCGGGTTGTGCCCAAAATCCATCACCACCATATAAGGCGCGCCACCTGCCATTACTAATGCCACCGTACCATTGCGATGGCCCCATCCATGTGCCATTATCCTGCAAGCCACCATATACATTGTAAGGTTCTTTATTATCTATTTGTACATGATAGAATTGACCGACCGGTAAGTTTTGAATAAATGTCCAGGTGCCTCCTTTATCATTACTTAAAAACACTCCACCGTCTGTGCCCAGCCAAACCTGTTTGGTGTAGTTAGGGTTTATCCATAAAGCGTGATGGTCGCTATGTACCCATCCGCCTTCGTCACTGGCATCATTAAATGTTTTGCCGCCATCATCGCTGTAGGATAATTCAAAAGCGGGACGATACACCCGGTTATCATCTTTAGGGTCAAATGCAATGGTGCTAAAATAAAACGGGCGCGATTCTACATTTAATGTAGCCGCCTGTTTACTCCAGCTTAATCCGCCGTCCTGGCTCACATACAAACCGGTTTTTTCAGCTTCAATAATTGCCAAAATGTGTTTTGGTTTTGACGGAGATAATGCTAATGCAATGCGGCCTAAATTGCCGGTGGGCAAGCCGTTAGTTACTTTGTTCCATGTTTTACCGCCATCCATTGATTTGTATAAGGCACTTTCCGGTCCGCCGGAATTAAATTCGTAAGGCTTACGGCGAAATTGCCACATGCTTACCAATAATTCATCGGGATTTTGAGGATTCATTACAATGTCGGCACAGCCCGTGGTTTCATTAATGTATAATATTTTTTGCCAGGTCTCTCCGCCATCAGTTGATTTATATAACCCCCTGTTTTTGCTATCGCTCCAAAGCGGGCCGGGTGCAGCCACGTAAATAATATTGCTATTTGACGGATTGAGAATTATTTTGCTGATGTGTTCGGTACTATCCAATCCTATCTTTTTCCAGTTGTCGCCGCCATCAGTAGTTTTATAAAGGCCATCTCCATAACTTACGCTGTTGCGCATATTGCTTTCGCCGGTTCCCACGTATACGGTGTTAGGATTGTTTTGGTCAATAGCAATGGCTCCGATGCTTTGGCAGTATTTATCAAATTTAGGGGTAAATGAAGCTCCTGCATTTGTTGATTTCCAAACACCGCCACCGGCAGTGCCAATAAATAAAGTTATACCATCTTTTGCGCTGCCATCAATGGCGGTAATGCGCCCGCTCATGGTGCCGGGGCCCAACCAGCGGGCCTCCATAACGTTGAAAGTATATGAATTTATTTGGCCTTGCGCAAAAAAAATGAAGCCAAAGAGTACCTGAGTAAGTAGTATAAGCTTTTTCATATTTGGTGGGTTTAATCCAAAAATAAAAAAGGCACGAAAATAAAAAAGTACGTGCCTTTATGTGTTTATAATATATCAAGACCTATTATTTTAAGTAAGTAAACAGGGCTTTATCAAAATCAGTATTTATTTTAACGATTGTAAACTTCATTTCGCCGCCATCGCTGTTAATATCCATAGGTATGGTGTATCCTTCAGGAGTTTTCTGATAATTACTGAAATCAGTTTTGCCCTCAACCTGTTTACCATTTACCTTAGCTTTATCACTGGCCCGCAAAATGTAATAGGTATCTGGGTCAATATAAAACGTGGTTGATAAACTATCATTAATAATTTCTTCCAGTTTATAAGCTTCGGTGCCGTCAACATCATCTTTGCCTTCATAATTTACTTTATAGCCCTTGTCTTTATAATTTACCAAGGTGCCTTCAATATCAAATTCAGTTTGCGCGCTTTTCACCTGGTCAGGTGTCATAGGCTCGGCTTCTTTTTGGCCCATTAAAGGGTTAAAGCTCCAACCAGAATCTTTGGTAACCACAGAATATATGGTCATTCCATTAATTCCAACTTCACTGCGCATGGCTTTTTTATTAATGAACCATGTTTTTATGCTTAACTTTTGTCCGCTGGCATCAATACTACCTTCTAAATACAATGTTTTTAAAGCGGCTAATTTATCTTTGCCACCCATAGCATCAATATATTTATTGATTATATCGTCAGCAGTTTGAGCGTGCAAAAATGTAATCATTACCAACATGTTTGCAACAAGTAGGAGAGTTTTTTTCATAAGTTTCAATTGTTTCCTCAAAAATAGAATATTATATTAAACGTTAATAATTACTCACCTAATAATATTAGTTATATGTAACGGTTAAGAATTACGTTTTGTTACAGGGGGTATAAAAAACAACCACGCTCTGTGTCTCCATTCGGTTTAAACCTCATGGTGTTTCCGGCGTGGTTGCATCTTTTTCCGCTCTTCGTGTCAAGTTTTGACGTTTAAATCAATTCTTGTTTCCGTGCGGAATTTATATATAGAGAACTACAAACTATACTGTAAAAACCGTGCCAAAAAAACTATTTTATTGTCAAATACG
>Ga0302188_10004035_pt1 | contig 9984 bp, 10 predicted proteins | sample II_Bog_E2_1_FD_198783 | JGI IMG/M metagenome (GOLD analysis project Ga0302188, IMG submission 198783) | Peat permafrost microbial communities from Stordalen Mire near Abisko, Sweden - II_Bog_E2_1 | ecosystem: Environmental > Terrestrial > Soil > Wetlands > Peat | place: Sweden: Abisko, Stordalen... | reverse complement strand
AGGACACTTCCCTGCGCGGTCATGCCGAGACCGCCCTCAAGAACGACTGGGTGATCAAGACCGGCAAGGTCTTCAACAACGCCAAGGTCTCTGATCACCATGCCATCATCCCGACCGGTGCCTCGGTCGCAGGACTCGACGAGACGGAAGCCAAGCTCTTCCAGATGGTCGCCCAGCGCTTCATCGCCGTCTTTTATCCTCCGGCCCGTTTTGATGTCACCACCCGGATTACCCGTGTCGAGGGAGAGCCCTTCAAGAGCGAGGGGAAAGTCCTGACCGACCCCGGATGGCTCGCCGTTTATGGCAAGCAGCTCGCCGGTGAAGACGATGCCAAAACCCTCGTCCCTGTATCGGGAGCAGCAGCAGGAGCAGCCAACCAGTTGGAACCAGCCCGCACCGATTCCGTCGAAGTCCGAGAAGCACAAACCCGGCCCCCGGCCCGCTTCAACGAAGCCACCCTCCTGAGCGCCATGGAAGGGGCAGGGAAGCTTGTCGAGGATGAGGAGCTCCGCGAGGCGATGAGCCAGCGAGGCCTCGGCACTCCCGCAACCCGCGCCGCGATCATCGAGGGACTCCTTGGGGATGGTTATGTGCTGCGCGACGGCCGCGATCTCTCCGCCACCAGCAAGGGGATTGCCCTGGTCAATTTGCTGCGTCACATGGGCGTGGCAGCGCTCACGTCTCCCGAACTTACCGGCGACTGGGAGTTCAAACTCAAGCGGATGGAGGCGGGTGAATTCAACCGTCCCGAGTTCATGGAGGAAATCCGCCTCTTCACCCGCGACATTGTCTCCAAAGCACAGGGCTTCACCGATGATTCCGAGGGGGCCTTTCCCGATCTCGAGATCACCTGTCCGAAATGCGGCAAAGGGCCGTTCAAGGAGACCGTGCGCCAGTTTAAGTGCCGCAGTTGCGATCTGAGCCTCTGGAAGTCGCTGGCCAGCCGCCCGCTGGACCGCTCCGAGATCACCGAACTGCTGACGAAGAAAACCATCGGCCCGCTGGAAGGATTCCGCAGCCGCTTCGGTAAACCCTTTGCCGCCGAATTGGAATTCGACCCCGAGTTCAAACTCCGTTTCGTCTTTGGCGAGCGCGAGGGAGATCCCGCCGCCGAGGAGGCGCTCCGCAATGCGGAGGTCGTCGCCGACTGCCCCGTCTGCAAGAAAGGCAAAATCCGTGACGGGGCGACCAGCTTTGTCTGCGACCATTCAATCGGATCGGAGAAAACCTGCGACTTCCGCATGGGCAAGACCATCCTTCAGCGCGCCATTCCGCGCGAGCAGGTGGTGAAGATCGCCGAAACCGGCAAGACCGATCTCATCGCAGGATTCGTCTCCAAGAAGGGGCGTAAATTCGCGGCCTACCTCAAGTTGGAAGGGAAAAAGGTTGGCTTTGAATTTGAACCGCGCAAGGAAGGAGAGGCCAAGACGCCACGGGGTAAATTCGGAAAACCGGTGAAGCCGAATCTGACAACGGAGGCCGTCGCCGCGACGGTCGAGAAGAGCAAAAAAGCTCCGGCAAAGAGCCAGAAAAAAGTTGCCAAGCCCAGGAAAGCGTCACAACCTGCTGCTGCCTAGAGAGCTTCCCCCCTCGGGCAACATCCTATTGCCCCTTCAAAGCATTATCGTCGTTTTCCTGCGGCTCTTAGCCCTTCAGTGGGTGCTGCAATCCATGGTCTTGCAACTTTCGACCTTATTGAGGCACTTCGATTGGATTTATATCATTTGGTTTGCTGGCACCCTTTTGCTTGCATTTTTGTTCTGGAATTTTTCCGAGCAGATTTCCCGCTGGGTGACACGAAATCATGAAGTGACTGTTCCCTTTGGCGGACTCACGCGTCAGGATCTTTATGCGTTCACCTTTGTTTACCTTGGCCTGAGTTTTTTTATTAGCGGTATTGGTACTTTCGTAAACCTGATCGCCATATTTGCCAATATTGTCGGTTTGCCCACGGATTTTCATAAAACGCTCTCCACTGAATCTGGTGTGTTAATCGTCAAAAACAGTGTCCAAACAATCCTCGGCCTGATCGCCCTGTTCAATGCCAATCGTTTTGCAAAAAAGCTGGCGAGTCGCGACTCCTGACACTAAGGATTGGGGGTAAACCCCAATCCTTCTTTCCCTGATGAACCTACGCCCCCTCCTCCTCACCATTACGCTGCTGACGGGTTTGCTCACGCCGGCCTGTGTGCATTTTTCTTTTACCGTGGTCACTCCGCAGAAGGCGGGAGAGCATGATCCGCGCCGAGCAACACCCGATGCGGCATTGGCCGCTCTGAAAGCGGGCAATGAACGCTTCCGTGCCAGTGCTCAAACAGCCCATCACGATGCGATGGCAAAAGTCGCCGCCACCGCCACTGGGCAATATCCCATCGCCTCCGTCATCGGATGCGCTGACAGTCGCACGGCACCTGAATCGATTTTCGATCTCGGGATCGGGGAACTCTTTGTCTGCCGTGTGGCGGGTGTCGCCTCCGAAGTCAATGATGTCGCAAGCCTTGAATATGGTTCCGCGCATCTCGGTGCCCCACTGATCGTCGTTCTGGGTCATACCAATTGCGGTGCGATAGCTGCCGCCGTGGCCGACAAACCGCTTCCCGGCTCACTACCCCATCTCGTCGGCACGCTTCGTCCCGCCGTCGATCTGGCCCGCGCCAAGTATCCGAATGCCGACACCGCCACGCTGATAGCCGCCGCCACACGCGAACAGGTGCTTCTGGAAGTTCGCCGCCTCAACGCCAGCCCCGTGCTGGCCGAGCTGATTCATGAGGGGAAACTCAAGATCGTCGGAGCCATTTACGATATCGGGAACGGCTCGGTCAACTGGCTCTAACTGCTTGCTCTAATCCGCTGTGACCTCAGGAATCGTCACAGCATTCACGCTCGGATTTCTCTATTTCATCAGCGCCATTCCCGCAGGAGTGGCGGCACATGCCCCCGTGTGGGCAGCAGCGGCAGCGGCGTGGTGCGGCTACTCAGCCGGAGGAACGGTTATCCTACTGGCGGGGGTGCCCTTGCGTGAGTGGCTTCTCCGAAAGCTGAAAATTAATCCCCGGCCTGATCCTGCCAAATTTTTCTGGCGCATCTGGCATCGCTTCGGCCTCTGGGGGCTGGCTCTGGTCGCCCCGATCACGATCGGCCCGCAGGCAACTGCGGCTTTGGCGCTCGCCCTGGATGAATCACCCGGCCGCATTCAGCTAGCCATCTGCGCGGGCATTCTGCCGTGGGTGCTCCTCTTTGGCACTCTCACAGCGCTGGGATTGCACGGACTGCACGATAAGTAAGCCCTCTGTTATTCCAATCCGGACAGGCAGAGGTATTTCAGCGCCAGATAATCGTCGATCCCATGCCGGGAGCCTTCCCGTCCGTAGCCGGATTCCTTAATCCCTCCGAATGGGGCTGCGGCGTTGGAAAGAATGCCGGTGTTGATCCCGATCATCCCGTATTCCAGAGCCTCGGCCACGCGCCAAATGCGGGCCATGTCACGGCTGTAGAAGTAGGAAGCGAGCCCGAATTCCGTGGCGTTGGCCAGTGCGATGACCTCTTTCTCCTCCTCAAAGCTGAAGAGCGCAGCCACGGGACCGAAGATTTCGGCGCTTGCGATCTTCATGGAGGATGTGCATGCCGCCAGCACCGTTGGCTCGAAGAAGTTCCCTCCGAGCGCAGCCCGTTTCCCACCCAGAACAACGCGCGCTCCTAAAGCCTTGGCATCAGCGATGAGCAGTTCGACTTTTTCAACGGCAGCCTGATCGATCACCGGTCCCTGTGTGACACCTGCCTCCGTGCCGGGACCGACGTTCAACTTGGTGATCTCCTCGCTCAGGAGTCGCGTGAACGCTTCCATAATCCCCGATTGGACAAAAATCCGGTTGGCACAAACACAGGTCTGTCCGCTGCCTCGGAACTTGGAGACCATGAGTCCCTCGACAGCTGCTTCGAGATCAGCATCATCAAAGACAACGAAGGGGGCGTTGCCTCCCAGCTCCATGGAGACACGCTTCACCGTGGCCGCACTGTCGCGGATCAATCCTTTCCCGACCTCCGTCGAACCGGTGAAACTGAGCTTTCGGATCGCCGGACTGGCGGTCAGGACCGACCCGATGAGCGGTGCTCTGCCAGTCACGACAGAAAAGAGAGCCGGAGGAAGTCCTGCGCGTAGGGCTAACTCGGCCAGAGCAAGTGCGGAAAACGGCGTTTGCGAAGCGGGCTTCAAAATGATGGCACATCCCGCAGCGAGTGCGGGAGCCACTTTGCGGGTGACCATCGCCGAGGGAAAATTCCACGGGGTGATGGCGGCACAAAGACCAACCGGTTCCTTGAGTATCAAGATTTTTTGATCGCGTGACGGGGCCGGGATAATCTCTCCCTCAATCCGCACGGCCTCCGAGGCGAACCAGTCAATGAAGGAGGCAGCATAGGCGATTTCACTACGCGCTTCCGCCAGGGGCTTTCCCTGCTCGGCGGTGAGGATGGCCGCGAGGTCGTCGGTGTGCGTGATCACAAGATCATACCAACGGCGTAAGACGTCGGCTCTCACCGCAGCGGGTTCTTTTTTCCAGCACTCCATCGCCCGACCGGCGGCAGTAATTGTTTGCGTGACTTCATCCACGGAAAGGGAGGGAACAGTTCCCAGCAGCCATCCATCGGCAGGATCGCGCACTTCAAGAACAGCCCGATCCGCGGCATCAACCCAGCACGCCGAGGCATAGGCCTGAAATTTCAGCAGGGAAGAATCCTTCAGTACGGGTTGCATCTCTCTCGGTTAACAGGAGAAGCAGTGCTTCGCAATCCGCCGCTGGCGGGGTAGATAGCCGATCAGCTCAGCATCCGAACGGCCGCAACCCCTCTCCGGTATTCTCTGCGGCTGCGGGGTTCTTCCTATCCACCGATTTCCCCTGGCGAAACCGTGCGAGTAGAAGGCTTTACGCCTTCTTAATCAGATTGTTCTCGTCGAGAACGATAACGGAGGGCTTGTGCCTCTTGCTCTCTGCTTCATCGAGCCAAGCATACGACATGATGGTCAGCCGATCGCCAATCTTACCCAAAAAGGCGGTGGCACCGTTGAGTTCAATCACCCCGGAACCATGCGGACCGTAAATGACGTAGGTCTCAAACCGTTCTCCGTTTCCCATGTTGCCGACGAGGATTTTCTCATACGGGAGAAGTCCCACGCGTTCGGCAAGATCGGAAGCAATGGTGAGACTTCCTTCGTAATCCACGGAGGCGCCGGTCACCACGGCGCGATGGATCTTGGACTTGAGCAGGCAGATGGTCATCGGGCAGCCATTCTCTATAGTTCGTAACGGCCACCCCCGCCAGTTTTTTAACCGCATCCGAAGAAACTATACCGGAACGACTTCTGCGGGCTGTTTTGCGATCTCCGGAGACCGCACGGTTCCAGAAGCGATTTTATCAAGTGCTCCACAGACGGCCAGTGTCCTCAACACTTCTCCCGTTTCAGAAAATTGGAGCAGTTTCAGGCCTCCATTTCTTTCCTCAACAAGAGCCGTGCGGCTCTCCACCCAGTCTCCCGTGTTGTAGTAGTCAAGGCCCTTTATTTTGCGGATGGCTGCGGTGTGAATGTGTCCACAGATGATGCCCTGCGCTCCCGCATCGGCCGCGAAACGGATCATGGATTCCTCGAAGCTTCCGATGAAGTTCACCACATTCTTCACGCTGCTTTTCACATAAGCGCTCAATGACCATTGACCGAAACCAAAGAGACGGCGGCAGAAATTCACAGGCGCATTGAGGCGCAGCAGGAACTGGTAACCAATGTCACCGACATGGGCGAGCCATCCCATGTTCTGCACAACGGTATCGAGCTCGTGTCCATGCACCACGAGAAGCTGCCGGCCATCCTGCGTTGTGTGCATCGCGCGTGGCTGGATGTGGACATTGGCGTAGTCACCCGTGAAATCGGTGATGTTCTCGTCGTGATTGCCGGGAATGTAGATAACCGTGGATCCCTTGCGGCCTTTGCGAAGGATTTTTTGGATGACATCGCTATGCTCCTGATTCCAGAAGACCCCGCGCTTCATGGCCCAGAGATCAATCAGATCACCGACGACATAGAGGGTGTCGCATTCAAAAGTGCGCAGGAAACCGAGGAGAGCCCCCGCCTGACTGCCTCGCGTCCCGAGATGGATGTCGGAGATCCAAACGCTCCTGTAGTGATTGACGTCCGACTCATGCACAAGATCATGTGTAGTTTGTTTCCATTCCGGAATCCAAGGGTCGTATTGTGACAATTTCGTCACATTGAACTATTCAGGGGGGGTTGCTCCGTGGGTCCTATCCGTGGCAAGATGTCATGATGTCCAAGGGCACCCCCCGTTCTACTGAGAAACCGCTCTTCTCCGAAGAGCTGCTCTGGTATTGCGTCCGGGCCAAACCCAAACAGGAAGGCCTTGCCACGCGCCTGTTGCGCCAAGAGCTGGGGCTCGAAGTCTTCTGCCCCAAGATTCGATTCAAACGCGCTCGCTCCACCGGCGTTGCCTGGGTCCAGGAGGCGATGTTTCCCGGCTATCTTTTTGTCCGATTCGTCTACCCGCAGTTCTATCGCCGGATCGCCTCGATCAGCGGTGTGGCCAAGACGCTGGCTTTTGGTGGACGCCCGTGCATTCTGGAAGAGTCCATCATCGCGGATCTTCGGAGGTATGTGGATGACGGGGAAGTCATAGAGGTCTCCTCAGACATCAAGGAGGGTGAGGAGGTGAAGGTGATCGAAGGACCCTTCCTCGGCGTGCGCGCACTGGTCACTCGCCTCCTTCCTGCCCGCGACCGTGTCGCGATCCTCCTGAGTCTGCTGGGTCAGGAACGCGAGGTGGAGGTCTCCGCCGGAGCCCTGTTGCCGGATGTCCGTCATCCGCTGGCGGGGTAGAATTGGCCCGAGTCGAAGGTCGAAGGCTGACCGTCTAGATCCTGATAATGCTGGCGATCTCTGGCTCTCGACTTTCGACCCTAGACGCTCGACATAATTCGGTTTCTCCCTCCATTCTCTCCCAATGAAAATTCTTGTGATTGGTTCTGGCGGTCGTGAACATGCCCTTCTCTGGAAACTTTCAAAAAGTTCCCGTGTCTCCAAGCTGCTCTGTGCTCCCGGCAATGCCGGTACCGCATCGCTCGCGTCCAATCACCCCGTTGCCGCCGCCGATCTTCCCGGACTCGTGGCACTCGCAAAATCCCAGGCCGTTGATCTGACCATCGTCGGGCCAGATGATCCTCTTGCAGCAGGTATCGTTGACCTCTTCGAGCAGGAAGGACTCCGCGTCTTTGGCCCGCGAGCGGCAGCAGCCCGTCTGGAGTCCTCCAAATCATTCGCCAAAGGGTTCATGGTGCGCCATGGCATTCCGACGGCGGAATCCTCCACTTTTGATCAGAGCGAGGATGCGCTGGAATTTTGCCGCACGGCCACTTACCCGTTGGTGGTGAAAGCCGATGGGCTTGCCCTCGGCAAGGGGGTCGTCATCGCGCAGGATCAAGCCGAAGCCGAAACGGCCATCCGTCAGTCGATGGTGGAAAAGGTTTTTGGTGACGCTGGTCTGACGGTCGTCCTCGAGGAGTTTCTCTCCGGCCCCGAGTGCTCGCTACACGCGCTGGTGGATGGAACAGATTTTCTCCTCTTTCCCGATGCCAAGGATCACAAACGCGCTCTGGAGAATGACCGCGGACCTAACACGGGCGGTATGGGGACGATCAGTCCCTCGCGCGTCATCGACGCCGCAATGCAGGAGCGCATCCGCACGGAAATTCTGGAACCTTTTGTGAAAGGTCTGGCCGCGGACGGCCTTCCGTTTCAGGGAATGCTCTTTCCCGGTCTCATGATGACTCTACAAGGACCGAAGGTATTGGAGTTCAACTGCCGCTTCGGCGATCCCGAAACCCAGGTCCTGATGCGTCGTTTGAAATCCGATCTCCTTGATCTGATCGAGGCCACGGTGGATGGTAAACTTTCCGAAGTGCAGCCCGAGTGGGACAACCGCGCAGCGGTCTGCGTGGTGCTTGCCTCAGGCGGCTATCCAGGAGCAATCGAGAAGGGTAAGGTCATCAGCGGACTTGAAACACTCTTCAATGATCCCGATGTCGTCGTCTTTCATGCGGGAACAGCCCTGACGGAAGAGGGCAAAATCGTGACGGCCGGCGGTCGTGTTCTGGGAGTCACAGCCCTCGGCAATACTTTGGAGGAGGCGCGGAGCAAAGCCTACGCCGCCGTTGACAAAATCTCCTTCGAGGGAAAACAGTTCCGCAGAGACATCGGCGCATAGGCCGTCAGCTGTAAGAGATAGATTACCCTGCGGTCGATAGCATACCTGATCTGACACGCTGGCCGGACAAACAGAGAAAGCTCCCCGCAGGAACTGCAAGGGAGCTTTGCTTGTGAATGATGCGCTGCGTGTGCAGCGACTCGCGTTGAATGCGCAGGGAGAGACTGGCCCTCTCTTACGACTTATAACGCAAGCGCTTCTTGTGCCGATTGAGCTTCATGCGCTTGCGGCGCTTGTGCTTGGCAATTTTGGCTTTGCGTTTCTTTTTAATGGATCCCATCGGGTCTGTGTTCGTGCGGTGCTGGTTAAGATAAGTCTGAATTTAGAGACGACTTTGCGGAGTCTTTAATAGACGACTTTGTTGAGGGGGTATTCAATAATTCCTTCGGCTCCGAGTGACTTCAGTTGTGGTATGATCTCCCGGACGATTTTTTCGTCGATGACAGTTTCCACAGCCACCCAGTCGTTTTGGGCCAAAGGCGAAACTGTAGGATTGCGGAGAGCAGGCAACGCCTCAAGAAGATTTTGCAATTTTGTGCGCGGAAGGTTCATTTTCAGACCGACCTTGTCACGCGCTGTCAGGGCTCCGACAAGGAGCAGGGCGATTCGTTCCATCTTCTCGCGCTTCCACTTGTCAGCGTAGGCGGCCTTCCCCGCAACAAAAACGGGATACGATTCGATGATAGTTTCGAGGATGCGGAGCTTATTGGCACGTAGCGAAGAACCTGTCTCGGTGATATCGACGATGGCATCGACCAGATCGGGAACTTTCACTTCGGTGGCTCCCCAGGAGAATTCCAGTTCGGCTTTCACGCCCTTGCTCTCAAAGTAGCGTCGCGTGAGTCCCACAGCCTCGGTGGCAACGCGCTTTCCTTCAAGATCCTTCACCGACTTGTAGGGTGAGTCTTCGGGCACCGCGATGACCCAGCGGGTCGGATTGGCCGTCGCCTTGCTATAGGGAAGCTCCGCGAGAATCTCCACATCGGAGCCGTTTTCCTCTACCCAGTCGCGACCGGTGATACCACAGTCAAGGAATCCACCCTCCACATAACGGCTGATTTCCTGGGCCCGAAGCATGCGCAGCCGCAGCTCAGGATCATCCACGGTGGGACGGTAGGAACGGCTTGTTCCGGAAATGGAATAGCCAGCCCGCTGGAACAGCGAGAGTGTCGCCTCCATCAGGCTGCCGGAGGGTAGGCCAAAAGTGAGTATAGGATCCGCCATAGTAATTGTGGGGGGCGGACTATAGACCCCTTACCCCCTACCTGAACAAGTCAAAAAAACATTCACACCCTGTTTTGAGCACGCCTTTCACAGACACTGGCTTGGTTTATGCTTGTTGTTTTGGGCTTTAGGAACCGCTGAACAAATCCCATGATGGCAGCTGAAGAGTATTTGGAGGTTTTCCAAGGCGTGAAGCGCAGTGGCAACACAGTGCCGCGGGAACGGCTGGGTAGATTTACCGACAGGCAAACTCGTCAGGGCGAGTCCATACCCTTGCGGTCTTGCCCAAGCCAGCAACACAGAAAAACAGTCAAATACTCACAGCCCAAAGGGTTGCAAAGATACCAAGCCAAAGGCCACAAGCCTTTGGCTTCTCGCTTACAGCCCGCATGCGGATGCGCGGAGAAACCGTCTTGCCTGCAGCCAATTCTTTCCGCAACGGCCTAAATGCGATTTAATCAGCGATTCCTTTAAGCCCATTTTCTCGTCCCGC
>Ga0302188_10004034_pt1 | contig 9984 bp, 9 predicted proteins | sample II_Bog_E2_1_FD_198783 | JGI IMG/M metagenome (GOLD analysis project Ga0302188, IMG submission 198783) | Peat permafrost microbial communities from Stordalen Mire near Abisko, Sweden - II_Bog_E2_1 | ecosystem: Environmental > Terrestrial > Soil > Wetlands > Peat | place: Sweden: Abisko, Stordalen... | reverse complement strand
CCAACCCCAACCCCAACCCCAACCCCAACCCCAACCCCAACCCCATTATTTGAAAATAAAATATCAAATTTATGTGACCTTATAAGTCAATTTCATGATTCTTAATAGTAAAATATTTGTTTGGGGATCGGTCGACATTTGAGCAAAAATTAATCTTATAAATTTCATTGAAGAATACTAGGTTCAGTAAAATAATTTCATAAAAATTAAAAATATCAAATCAAATCTTTTCATAAGTTATACTGGCACCAGCTCCTCCATTGATATAATTTCATTTTTTTTTTTTACTTTAGTTATTATTTTGGTCTTTTTAATAAAATTATGAATTTTTAATGCTTTGATCCATCATAAAATCTTTCTTTTTGAATCAAGATAGTTTAATCTTCATGTTTGGAAAATGAATAATCAATTGTACTCTAATATGTGTTACTTTGTAAATTTAATTAACTTATTATTTTGTTTATCAAATTAATGCTCAATTTATCATCGGCTTATATTCATCATAATATCCTACTTTAAATATGCTCAGCAGGATCATCTATTCCTCAATTCAGCGCTTTGCCATATCTAAATACTCCAAATAAATTGTTGAGAGTGTGCTGCCAACGGCCCCGCATCTCAATAAGCCTCAGGTTGTCGATACTGAAACTCGCGAAAAGTATAGGCAAGAACATAAAATCAAATTTAAAAGAATTCCAACTAAGAATCTACAAAATGACTGGACTAGAGATGCTCATAATAGAATCTATACCGAAAAAGAAGCAATCATTTAAGCTTCTCGCTGCATGAAATGTGCTGATAGCCCTTGTCAGAAAGCATGCTCTGTCGGTATTGACATCAGATCCTTCATCTATCAAATTCAAAATCAAAATTACTACGGAGCAGCTAAGACTATTCTTTCAGATAATCCCCTCGGCTTATCCTGTGGAGGACTCTGCCCTGTGAGTGAATTATGTGCATCAACATGCAATGCCTATTGGCTCTAAGGAGGTACTATTTAAATAGGTAAACTTCAATAATTTGCCTGCAAGGTGTTCAAAGAGATGAAAGTGAAGCAAATTAGAGATCCTAATCTTAAACCCCTTGATTAACGTGTGGCAAAGACAAAAATTGCTTTGATTGGAGCTGGCTCAGCCTCCCTTTCTTGCGCTGCATTTTTGGGCAGACTCGGATACAATGACATTAATATTTACGAAAAACATGATTACTCTGGTGGTCTCGTAACAAATGAAATTCCAGCGAATAGATCTAACTATGAAGATGTGCTTTGGGAGGTCTAGATGGTCAAGGAATTGGGAGTCAAAATTCACTTTAACAAATAGTTTGGAAAAGATATTACTGAGGAGTCTCTCAAGAAGGATGGATTTGAATTTATATTTGTAGGATCTGGACTCAATTCTCCCAAAGATGAACTCGGTAAAGAAGCATATCTTTTGCCAAATGTTTATAGTTCTAAAAACTTTCTTCCAAATGTTTCGGAAAATGTTAAATTATCCAAGAGCAAAGAAAAACTTTACAAGCTGAAGGGTCACGTAATAGTGTTAGGTATTGGGGATACAGCCCTTGATTGTGCAAGATCTGCACTCAGAGTTGGTGCTGAAAGAGTAACTGTCATATTTAGAAGAGGATTTAACGATATGAGAGCAAATGATGAGATATTTGATCCTTCTGTTTATGAACGTATTAACTTCATCTCAAACCTCGCCCCATAAAGAGTTGTAAAGGATAATGGAATTGCAGTAGGAATTGAGTTTGGCCAATATCTGACCAATGGATAAAAATATGAACTCTCTGGAGAAAAAATAGTTATGAAAGCAGACTATATCATCAGTGCTTTTGGTTCTAAAAACACTCAAAGTGCTATTTAAAAATTAATAAGAGACGATCAGGGCAAGTTGGTTATCAATAAGCACACTATGCAAAATAAGGCTAAATAACATATCTATGCTGGAGGCGATATCATTGGAACTAACAATTTGGTAGATGCAGTCAACGATGGAAAAGTGGCTAGTTGGTTCATGCATAAACATATCGGCAGCAAATATGGCATCGATTATGGCAATACCCCAAACTTGCCTGGATTCTTTACTGAAATTGATTTAGTCGATATTTCTACAGATATGGCTGGTGTTCACTTTGCTAATCCTTTCGGTCTTGCTTCCGCTCCTCCCTGCACTTCATATCCTATGATTAGAAGAGCTTTTGAGTTAGGATGGGGCTTTGCAGTTGTAAAGACATTTGTATTAGATAAAGATTAAATTGTGAATATTGCTCCACGTATATTTAGAGGAACAAGCGATTCACTAAGAAAATAGACTTCCTTCTCGAATATATAATTGATATCAGAAAAAAAAGCAAAGTATTGGGTCTAAGGAGCAAAGTAACTTAAAAAAGATTTTCCTAATAAAATAATCATTGGTTCTATCATGGCCTCACATAATCAAGCTGACTGGTAAGAATTAGCCAAGATGTCAGCCACTTCAGCTTTTGATATTTTGGAACTTAACTTATCTTGTAATCATGGAATGCCTGGAAAAGGTATGGGTAGAGCCTGTTCAGATGTTCCTGAAGTAGTGGAGTAAATCGTTGGCTGGGTGAGAAAATATTTCAAAAAACCATTGTTTGTGAAACTATCTCCAAACTCAACCATTCACGAACAAATTACCCAATCAGTCCTTAATTCTGGAGGAGCTGGAGTTTCTGCGACTAATACTATGCACTCTTTTATGGACCCTGATACAGCATTGGATCCATACCCTGCTGTTGGACCTAACAAGGAAACTAACTTTGGAGGTGCCTGTGGATCTGTCCTTAGGCCCATTGCCTTAAGAGTAGCGACCACATTAGCCAATAATCCCCATTTGAATAAAGCTGAATTTATGGCAACTGGAGGTATTATAAATTCTTACCATGCTTTATCATTTGCCAAATTTGGAAGATGTTCTGTTTTTCAAATTGCCTCTGCTGTCCAGGAACAAGATTTCAGCATTATTCAAGACTTAAACTCGGGTCTTAAGGCATCTTTATATCTTACAAAGAGGGATGATCTCATTAAAAAAGGATGGAAAGGCCAAAGTCCCCCTTCCGAGAAAGGACAAATGTTAAAGAAGTATATTAACAATTTTTCTTTCTGGTAAAAAGGCTAAATTCCGACTCAGGTAAACATCAAATAGGTCCCAACTCTGAAAGATATCAGAGGAACAGGAAAGAAACATTTTAAAGAAATTACTTTTATGTCAAAATAACAAAAGTTCCCTATAATAAATGATAATCTTTGCGTGAATTGTGGGAAATGCTACATGACTTGTCTAGATTCAGGCTATCAGGCGATTACCTTCGACACCAATACACACAAGCCAGAAATTACTGCCGACTGTACAGGATGTGGACTCTGCTTCGCTGTTTGTCCAGTTCCAGGAGCCCTTTAGTATGGATAAAGACCAGCCCAATACCCTTACTCTCCCAAAAGAGGTGACCAGTATTTTTGATTGAAAATTCCAAATATTCAGATAATTTCAATTAAAAAAAATATTTCTATACCACATATAAATAATCAATTCATTATATTTCATTAAAGATGAGATAAATGTGCTGAGACATTTAGGATGGAGGCCCTAGCGTCCATATAAATTGACTAAGTTTATAGATCCAATAATATTGGGAGTCTTCGTTGAAAATATATAGTTCAATCATATATAATTTGATCATTTATTCTCAATGATGATAGATTATTTGGCTGAAAGTGAGAAACTAAAGGAGTAGGGAAACAAATATCTCAAAGACAATGATTTTTAAGAAGCTGTCAACTGTTATAGCGAAGCCATTGAAACCGCTCTGACAGAAGGTTCTAGAGTTCCCAAAAACAAATTGAGCATCTATTATGCCAATCGCTCATTTGCGCAAATAAAGCTGTAAAACTATGGGTTAGCCATCACAGACGCATAAAGTAGCATTACAAACAATCCTGAATATTAAAAAGCTTATTTAAGATTGGCATTCTCCAAGGAAGTTGTGCAACGCTATAAATAAGCTTACTCTGCCTATCTTAAGGTATGAATAAAACAAATTTAGGCTTTCGAAATATCTGGCAAAAAAGATTAGGGAATTTATCAAAAACTAGTAAACTGTAAAAATCAAAACGAAGAACAACTTCGTAACAGAAAACTGACTCTTTTGCATGATGATAAATAAAGAGGACCTTCAAAACAAAAGCCATATAAAAATTGGAGATAAATTGAGGTGGAAAAATAATATACTGGCCTTTGCTTAGAGGAAAAATAAGAAATAACATCATAGTGGTAAATATGTACTTATTCAGGGTACTTAAAATGATGTAAAATTTTATTGATCAAAAGCCCCTACATAAAAAATACACTCTCCAATTAATTTAACTTTGTAAGGATGTTTTGTTTTCTTACTCCTCTTTAGTTGACTACCAGATCGAAGATACCGAAGATTTTACTATTTGTGGCGACATTCATGGGCAATACTATGACTTGGTTAATATCTTTAAACTAAACGGTTACCCTTCCATCACCAATAAATATCTCTTTAACGGAGATTTTGTCGATAGAGGATCTTTTTCAGTCGAATGCATGTTGACTTTAATTGCCTGGAAGTGCGCCAATAAAGACTTTTTACACATGACCAGGGGCAATCACTAAGCAAAGCAGGTTAACCATATTTATGGGTTTAAAGGGGAAGTTGAGGCAAAGTATAAAGATCCAGGAGTATACGAAGCTTTTTCAGAATTATTTTGTGGATTACCGTTGGCTTACGTATTTAATAAATCCGTGATGGTATGTCATGGAGGATTACCTTCTGCAGATGATATAAAATTACAAGAAATAAGATAACTATACAGATTTGTTTAGCCACCCGAGAAAGGATTAATGTGTGACTTGCTATGGGCTGATCCTTCTATGCTTCCTGGCAGAAAACCCAGCAAAAGAGGTGCCTCCATGTAATTTGGCCCAGACATTACTCATAAATTTTTAAACTCTAATGATCTCAGTAATTTGATATTAATTCAGGTTTGATAATCCGTTCTCATTAAGTAAAGATGGAGGGCTATGAGTAAACTCATGATGGTCGATGTATAACAATTTTTAGCGCTCCCAACTACTGTGATGTCACAAAAAATGTTGGTGCCTTTATTAAGCTTAATGGTAAGACAATGATTCCAAAATACACTAAATTTAAAGCAGTGGTAATAATTTGTCTTATGCAGGCGCATCCTCCCGTTGGACCAATGGCGTATTCTAACCAATTTAAAGGAATGTTTTGATTGCATAATGAGATAAAAATAAGTTATGATTGTTTTTATGAAAAGAATTAATATTTGAAGAGAACTCATTCAATGTTTTATCTGATTACATTGGAACTTAGGGTTTCGGTTATTGGAAATTTTCAGGGCGGATTCTGCAGCAACTTCTATCTAAATTCTATATTTTGTTATAGATGTTTACAGTTGGTGACATAAACATCGTTAATTTTGCTTTTATCTTTGACTTTGCTTTCAATTTTATATATTCATTTATCCCAAAATTTATGTCCTTAGTATTTTAGTCTAAAAATCAAAATCGCGAAAAGTTAATGATATGATGGATAATAGTTTAATCAAAAATTATTTGCTTTGAGATCTAGTAATAAGATTAATAAGTCATAATGAGATAATAAAATTATATTTTACTGTGTCTAAATCAGATTATATGGATCAAGAGAATAAAAGTGCTGTAAATTCACTAGCTTTTCCCTAGTTTGCTTATTGAAGGAGCATCACTAGTTAATCATCTGCAACTCTCCATCCAAACTACTGAATTTTATCAGAAGAAATTGTTGCAGGTATCTTGATCTTCAGTAGACCCTCCGAGCTTGTTTCTAAAACTTCTGTCTTTTTTTTCAGTTAATTGATAAACTCTTCTTTAATTTTTCGCAGATGTTGCTTGATAGTATAATGATTTCGCTTATGTTAGTAAAGATCCGTTATATATTGCATAAATAAAAGGGGAACGAGAGTATAAGGAGTATTAATTATTGATTTGGCTTTTACGCTACATTGGAAACTCATGAGGTCTGGGCAGGTTGGCAATTAAGAACCAACTAAATCTTTGCGAACAATTGCTACAGTCATACCAGCGAGACCAAATCCGTGCCCAGAATCGAAAATAGCAATGCCATGATTTGACATCTTCACTGTTTAGTAATGAGCACAATAGTTGAGATTGCAAACTAAGATCTCTCCATTCAAGGGGACAAGCTCAGCATTTGTTGAACCTTTCTCCTTTGATACCCTATTATAAAATGTATAAAAAGGTTGCCCGTTATATTAACTTGCAATTTTTTCTCGATCCTATTGAGTGCTAACTTTAATAGTCTTGGAGTTAATTTTTAGGGCCTCTTTATAAGCAAATTAACTTTCTTCATCATTAACTATATAAATAGCACGACTGTTGGTAATGGTAATGAGATTGAAAGGAATGGCGCTGTAGCCCGCTTCACTTGCTAGATATATTACGTGATAGTTGTTTGGAACTGAAAAATAAGTTGCAATCAATTCTTGAGATTTAAGATTGACTTCGGCATAATGTTGAGAACGATGGGATAGTTCGGGGTAACTAAACTTTGATTGGTTATAGTTCCAGAAAGTTGACTCCAATTTTTTTAGAAATGGTCGATCGAAGAGTGTAAAAGGAGATGGGAAATATTGAGTTGTCATGTTGAAAGATATTAATGCCTATAAACTTTAAATAAATAGAGGATTTGGTTATTGTGAATAAAGAATTCTTTAATTTTTTAACAAAGGTTGAATAAAAGAATTAGTTAAGTCAATAAAATCATCAATATCTTCTTCATTAAAAAAATGATTGTAGATACAAACTTTCCCTATTTTTTCTTCAAAGATCGTTTTTAAAATTAGTTTAATGACTTAATCGTATTCAACTATTTTTTTTATCTCATCGGCAAAGGAGCATATCTTTTAATAACAAAACTATAGAAAGAAAATTAACTTTGTTATAGATGCACTGTTAATTCAGATTAAAAAATCATAATATTTCCCCTTCTTCATAGTATTAATATCAGAATAAATGTTTCTCTTTTTTCTTTCAATGAAAAAGATTATTTTTTTAAGTAAGTCAAACTGAAATTGCAAAATTATAGATGATTTGACCTCTTTCATCATATTGATTTAGGTTGGTAAAACTAAGCCCTGATATTATGATTCACATGTGTCATAAATTTTGATTAATTGTTTATTTATTTATTGAGCTGGTTGTATCAGAGTATTTGATAATATTATTAGATAAAAATCCTTTAAGCTACACCAAGCTTATTAAATTATTAAATTTTTTAGAAAGAAGACAATCATAATTTTTTATTTTACTTGTACTGATTGATATTCAATCAGAATCTAATAGCTCTCATCATCCAATTTACAATTAGTAATTAAAAACTGTATGGCCAGATGGTATTTTGTACTCAAATAATCAATCTTTCAAAAAATAGATTTCACAATTTGATATAGAAGCACTTAGGAAGATACAAAATCTCCCATTTTTAAGCAAAAAATTTCCAGCATTCAAAACGACATAAATTGCTAAATTCCTTAGTTGATGATGATTATCACGGTGGTATTTTTATAATGATATTCTTATAGAACTTAAAGGTCCATTGCATAAAAACGAGGCTATACGTTCGTATATCAAAGTAGTATAGGTTGCTGGTAATTTTCAACCATATGGCTATTAATATATTATACAAATCATATATCTGAAGACTATCATGCATAAAATCGATTTTTTGATTCACAAATAATCCTTCATCAAAAGCCGCAGGGAAAACATTCATCAATTCTACTAATTTGACTTTAAGGTAATTGAAATTGAAATTTAGGAACTGGGCAGAGGAGCTTATGGGGTAGTATACAAAGCTAAAAAGAAGAGTGGAACTGGAGAGTGGAGGGCAATTAAGAAGATTACAAAGAGAAAAATCAAGCACCCATAAATTCTGCTTAATTAAATTGAGATACTGAAATCTTTAGATCATCCCTCATGTATTAAACTCTATTAGACCTTCGAGGACGAAACTTAAGTATATTTAGTAACTGAGTATATATTACTTTATAAAGTTTGTGCGAAGGCGGGGAATTATTTGATCGATTGGATGTAATGGGAAACTTCTCTGAATAAGATGCTCGAAAAATTTTCATTCAAATAGTTTAAGCTTTAAGTTATTGTCATAATCACCATATAGCTCACAGAGATTTTAAGCCTGAAAATTTTCTGTTTCTAAACAAAAAATCAATGGATCTTAAATTAATCGATTTTGGTATGGCATATCGATGGAAGCAAGACATGAAAGCTTAACTTTTGGCTAAAGGTGATCGAAAGCTCGTCGGTACTGTATTATATGAATTATTCAGTCGTACTATATTGCACCTGAGATAATTGCTGGCTGTTATGACTAAACTTGCGACGTTTGGTCAGCAGGAATTATATTATATATGCTTCTTAGTGGTATTCCTCCTTTCGATGGCGAAAACGATCTTTAAATCTTGGAACAGGTTCGCAAGATGAAGTATGATCTAAAAAGTAATGATTTAGCGAAATAGTTCCCGAAATGAAGTTGGTCAGCGAGCAAGCAAAGAACTTAATAACACAGATGTTGCAACTCCCCTCGAAAAGAATCAGTATTTTGAATATTTTTGCTGATCCATGGATTCTAAAGGAAAGAAGCAAAGTTTCACTGAAGTTAAATATGTCCCGTCTCACATCTTTTACTACATTTTCTAAGGTACTTTTGATTACACTTAGCTGAAGAAGTTAGCTGCCACTTATATTGCGACTCAGTTATCTTAAAAATAAGTGCAAGATCTTAGTAATCTTTTTAAGCAAATGGACCTTAATCATGATGGCTAAATATCGCTTGAATAGTTGAAGATAGCTTTAAAGGATGAACAAAATCAGCCTTCGATTACTGAGCTTGCCAATCTAATGGAGTCCATCGACACTGATCAAAATGGAAGAATTAACTACAATTAATTTTTAGCTTCTTGCTTAGATCAAGAGAAATTGTTCACTGAGGAAAGAATGCAAGCTTTGTTTAAAATGATTGACAAAGACAGCAATGGATTTGTCGAGAAGGAAGAACTTCTCGAACTTTTGGAAAGTATTTTAATCTTAATGTAGGCAGTGGAACATCAATTTTTAACGGTCGAACTGTTGATGAGATAATATCTAGCTGCGATAAGGATGGAAATGGGCTCATTGACTACAATTAATTTAAGGCCAGTTTGCTTGCTTGATTTAAATGATTCTATTTACCGTGATATTGACAATTTTGTTTATAAATTTAATTTTATTCAAATCAGTCATTTGAGTTGATGCAATTTTGAAGTAAAATTTACAAGTTGTTGCTAGAAAGATTCAGGTATTTGGATGCTTGCACGTTTTTACTTCACTATTTTGTAGGCTTATGCATAATTCAGCTTATATTTGTACATCAAACACGCAATAACTAAACCTGCGCTTTTTGAATTTCCATCCTTGCAATGGACCAATACATTGAAGTTATACATCAGTGATTCTTTGATAAAATCAATTGCTGGAATAAAATAAGGCGCAATTTCAGTATTTTATTCATGGCACATTAGGGTTATGTGCTTATTGATAAAATCTAAATCTTCAATTCGCTTGTTTAATTTTGATTTACGCTGCTATTTTTCAGTCATAATGGAAATAACTGCATTTATTTTAAGTCTTGATACTTCAGATTATGTTAAAGCTTATACTCCGCCAAGGAATAAGTTACCTTCTTATTGAGGAACATTTAACTATGAGTAAATATCCTTGGTTGTATTACTAGCTATAAAATCGCAAGGATTTATGACGCCATTTTATTTTGGTTATTGCTATTTATTCTCCATTTTTAGCCTAAAGTATGATAATAGTTGTGTTTAACAAATATTTTCTCAATGAAAATTTC
>Ga0302188_10004032_pt1 | contig 9985 bp, 5 predicted proteins | sample II_Bog_E2_1_FD_198783 | JGI IMG/M metagenome (GOLD analysis project Ga0302188, IMG submission 198783) | Peat permafrost microbial communities from Stordalen Mire near Abisko, Sweden - II_Bog_E2_1 | ecosystem: Environmental > Terrestrial > Soil > Wetlands > Peat | place: Sweden: Abisko, Stordalen... | reverse complement strand
TATATCCAATTCCAAGAGAATCATTCAAGAGGAATCGGCCACGGTGAAGTATTGCTTGACAGTCGTGGTCCGACCACTGTATAGGCTAGTGAAGCATTTTCTAACGGGAATTTCGATACGAAAAAAACAGATATCGAAACCCAGCTGAAGAACCCCGGGGCCGAGTTGTGGTCAAACCACCTTCGAAATCAACGAATTGAAAACTCAAAGACCATTTTTGGAGGCAGCTATGGAATACAAACGCTTCAAGCAATTGGCGATGGACAGCCGCTGGGCAGCAATTTTCTGGTGCCTTGCATTGCTTCTTTTTTCCGCAAGAGGGAGCGCCCAAATTGCGGGGACCGGCAACATTCAGGGCACTGTGTCGGATGCATCCGGCGCTGTAATTCCGAATGCGACCATCACTGCCACCGATGTGTCAACGCAGGTCAAGCACGTAACAACAAGCGACAAAGCCGGTGTCTATGTCTTTCCCGGCCTCCCTATCGGAACCTATACCCTTAGTGTCTCGGCCCCGACCTTCGAGGCCTATGAGCAAACGGGCATTGTTCTCGAAGTTGGCAGCAGCATAGCCGTAAATACCGCGCTTGCCGTGGGGAAGGCGGACGTCAAGATCGAGGTCCATGCGGAAGGCCTTGCGCTGCAGACGGAGGACGCGTCATTCAAGCAAACGATCGACGAGCAGGACATCACCGAGATGCCGCTCAACGGCCGTCAGATGACCGGCCTGCTTACTCTATCGGGCGGGTCCAATTCAGCCCCCGGCGCCGATTTCACAGGAAGCAAGTATTCCTACCAGACCATCTCCATCTCGGTTGCCGGGGGCAATGGAAACACGACGCTTTGGCGGCTCGATGGCGGCGACAACCAGGACTACATGGGCAACGGCAATCTGCCTTTCCCATTTCCCGACGCAGTCAGCCAGTTCAGCGTGGAATCCACGGTGCTGGGCGCGCAGGATGGGGAGCATACCGGCGGCATGGTAAACGTTGTCACCCGATCCGGGACCAACACCTACCACGGAACTGCCTTTGAGTTCATCCGTAATAACTTCATCGACGCCACCAATTTCTTCTCCACCTCGAAGGACACGCTGCACCAGAATCAGTACGGCGGCACTTTCGGCGGAAAGATCATTCGCGACAAGTTTTTTGCCTTCGCTGGATACCAGCACCTCCATGCCGATCAGGCTCAAGCCAGCACCAAAGCCACCGTTCCCACCGCAGCCAACCTTGCGGGCGATTTCTCCGTCACCGACGGCGCGGGTTGCGAAGCGTCGAAGAAATTCGTTCAACTGGTCGATCCGCTCACAGGTGCAACTATTCCGGGCGACAAGTATGCGACCACTCCCACATGGAACGCGCAAGCGCTTTCTCTGCAAAAATATCTGCCTGCGATCAACCCCAGCTACGACACCGGGAATTGCGGGTTTGTCTCCTATTCCATCCCGTCGCAGACGGCCGATAACGAGTTTGTGACCAGGGTTGACTACACCATCAACCCCAAGAACAACCTCTACGGCCGGTACTTCATTGACGGATATCAGGCGCCAGCCTTCTTTTCTCCAACCAACATCCTGATTACCACACAATCCGGAAACATTGAGCGGACGCAGTCGTTCACGCTGGGCGAGGCATACACCGTCACGCCCAACCTGGTGAACTCCGCGCACGCCACGGTATTGCGTCGCGTGGACAACCGCGGATATGCCCCCGCCGATATCAATGCCGCAACGCTGGGCGTCAGCATGTATCAGGCGGTGCCCAACGGCCTGCAGATCAGTCAAGGCAAGTTCACCATTGGCGGCGGAACAAACTCAGTTTCTCACTTCAACGACAACACGCTAGCTCTGGACGACGACGCCACCTGGGTGCGCGGAAAGCACCAACTTGTTTTCGGTGGGGAGTGGGTGCAGAACGAGCTCAATATCGGCAATGCGTACGAATCCAACGGCGTCTTTACTTTCAATGGCGAATACAGCGGCAGCGGCCCCAAGGGTGGGTCCGTGATTGGCGACCAGAACCTGGATTTCCTCGAGGGAACGCTGAGCGCCTTCCAGCAGAGCAAACAGCAGCAGAACGCGCTGCGCGGGCCGCTTCCAAGCCTCTATGGCCAGGATACCTTCCACGCGTCTTCGCGGTTGACCCTGGTGGCAGGCCTGCGCTGGGGACCGAATTTCATGCCCACGGACTACTTCAACCGAGGTTCCGTATTTAACATGAACGACTTCTTGTCCAACACTTCGAGTACGGTCTATCCGAACGCTCCGGCGGGCGTTCTGTTCTACAAGGACTCCGGCGTCCCACAGGGATTCACGAAGAATTCGCCATGGCAGTTCTCTCCCAACATCGGCGCATCCTACGATCCATTTGGCAATGGCAAAACAGTGATACGGGCGGGCGCCGAACTGGCATATGACAAACCCAACTTCTTTACCGGTCAGCGCACCCAGCAGAATCCGCCCTTTGCCACCGCCATCTCCGAAACCCAGACATCCTCAACCGGCCCTGTCAGCTTCAGCGCGCCGTGGTCCGTCGGCTCCATTACGACGAATCCATTTCCACAGCCCGCCGTTCCCACTCCGTCGCAGGCGCAATTCTTCGCGCAGTCGCAGTACATTGTGATGCCCGACCAATTTCGCCCTTCCTATACCATTCAGTGGACGCTCAGCGTTCAACATCAGTTTGGTCGCGGGTGGCAAGCTCAGATGGACTACATCGGGAACAGAACCCTCCATGACCCCATGGGCACGCCACTGAGTCCAGCCGTATACATTCCCGGAGTTTGGGGCGCGGGGGGTACCGGCTGCACTGGCATAGTTACCACCGGCCCAGCCGCTGTAAAGCCGGGCGCGGCAGGAACAAATTGCTCTACAACTGGAAACCAGAACTCGCGTCTTGCTCTCACTATCGCAAATCCGGCACAGGGCAATCAGATCTCGGGCGGCGGCGCGGGCTCGAATGTTGTCAACGACACCGGCATTGCCAACTACAACGGCATGGTCGCCACCATCCAGCATCGCCTTTCGTCCACCTTCAGCCTGCTGGCAAATTGGACCTGGTCCAAGTGCCTGGACATTGCCGACGGCCAGGGAGACATTGCTGCCACGCTCACTCAGAATCCCAACAACCCGAAAGGGGACTACGGACCCTGCGGCTTCGATTACCGGCACATCGAAAACGTCGTGGTCGTCGCCAAGAGCAACTTCAGCCACCTAAACCGTATCGAGAAGTTGGCCGCGAACGACTGGGAAATCGCGCCGTTGATGCACATAACCAGTGGCACCGCCATCAACGTGACTTCGGGTCAGGACAACTCCCTTACCGATATCGGCAACGATCGGCCTAACCTGATACCCGGAGTCAACCCTTATGCCGAAGCCAAATTCAGCAGTGCCACGGGCGAGGCGAACCGCGAGTATTTCAACCCGGCTGCATTTGCCCAAATCACTACTCCTTGCAACACCGGTACGAATGGGGCCTATGTGGCCAATGGGTGTGCAGCTTTGGGAGGGTATGGGAACGTAAGCAAGAACCAATTCCGGACTCCACCCTTCTTGCAATTCGATTCACAGATCTCCCGCATATTTCCGATCCACGAACGGCTCGCAATGGATCTTCGCCTGGAGGCATTCAACGTGTTGAACCACCCGGACTTCACCTTGAGTACACCGGTAGTCTTAACGTCGTCCACTTTTGGCCAGGTTTCATCGACCTCCGGAAGTGGCGCCAGAGTCTTCCAGGGAAGCATGAAGTTCACCTTCTAGAGATGCGTCCATCCTGAACAGATGAACGCTCAGCCTGGCGCCCCGTTTCGACTGTTGAAACGGGGCGCCTTTTTTCCCAAAATATCTCGAAGAACGATCGGAAAGAATTGTCGAAGAGGCTTCAATTGCGCGTCTCGCTCCGGTGTGAATCCGTCATAGGTATCATGCAAGGGCATTGAAACATCTCAGCGGAAATCTGAAATTTTCAACCAGCAGAGCTTGGGCGAAAGACCAACCGGACGAGGAGAAACATGGATCTCAAAGATAACAACCGCAGGGCGTTTTTGAAGACGGGCGGCGTGGCCCTTGCCGCAACAGCTGTCTCGTGGAACGCATCCAGCTATGCGGCAATTGTCGGCTCGAACGACCGCGTGCGAGTGGGCGTTGTTGGTTGCGGCGATCGAATGAAAGGCGCATTGATTCCCGCTTTCTTGCAGAACGCCAAGGATATGAACTTCCAGTTTGTCGCGGTCTCCGATATCTGGAACCGACGCCGCGAAGAGGGCGCCGCCTATATACAGAAGCTCAGTGGAGATCCCGTCGATCCGGTCCGCAACAACGACGAGCTTTATGCTCGCAAGGACATCGATGCGGTGTTGATTGCCACCGCCGATTTTCAGCACGCCCTTCATGGCGTGGAAGCGGTAAACGCCGGCCGCGATGCCTACGTCGAGAAGCCGACGGCACACACCATGGACGACGCCCGCAAGTTTAGGGCCGCGGTCCACAAGACCGGCAAGATTGTGCAGGTGGGAACTCAGCGGCGGTCGACACCCAGCTACATTAAGGCCGCCGAATACATCAAGTCCGGCGCGTTTGGCGACATTGTGATGGTGGAGATGACGTGGAATGTGAATCAGCCAGGCCGCTGGCGTCGCCCCAAGGAAGTGCCGCTGCTGAAGGAAGAGGACACCGATTGGAAGCGCTATCTGCTCAACCGCCCCATGGCTCCCTTCGACGCGCGCAAGTATCTTGAGTTCCGGCTTTTCTGGCCTTACTCATCCGGCATTCCCGACCAGTGGCTTGTCCACCAGATCGACACAGTCCATTGGTTCACCGGGCTGCCGCATCCTCGCAGCGTGGTCGCCAATGGAGGCATTTATCTGTGGAAGGACGGACGCCAGAACTGGGATACGATGACCGCGGTGTTCGATTACGGCCCGCTCGACGATCTGAGCAAAGGTTTCCAGGTACAGTATTCGTCGCGATTTACTAACTCGGCGGGCGGAGTTAAGGAACTTTATTACTCGAATGGCGGCATGATCGATATGGACAAACAGACCGTAACTTCCACGGGCGGACTGAGCGCGCGCTCCGCCGCGGAAATGGACATGAAGCCAAACCTGTTGAACAGCTTTTCGCTCACCGAGAACGCAACACCAACTTCTACCGCAGCCGACACTGGAGCCGATCCGCAGACGTCCGCAAATATGCGCAACTGGATGGAGTGTGTCCGCTCGCGCAAGACTCCCAATGCTTCCATTGAAGCCGGCTACAGCCATTCAATCGCGCTGTGCATGAACGTGGCCGCCATCCAAACCGGCCAGAAAGTAACCTTCGACGACAAGACTCAGCAGGTTATGGCGGGAGGCAAGATCTATGCGTAGCCAGGTCGCGCTGTCCGCGGTCATCGCGCTTGCGGCCAGCGCATTCGCCGCCTCGCCCGGCAAAGGCGTGCAGGTGGTTCCCGACGAAATGAACCGCCGCGTCGATATCACAATCGACGGCAAGCCTTTCACGTCTTATGTCTGGCCCACATCGCTCAAAAAGCCGGTTCTCTATCCGCTGATCGACGATGAAGGCGTCACCGTGACTCGCGGCTTTCCGCTTGCGCCACTTTCCGGCGAGCGCGTCGACCATCCTCATCATGCCGGACTGTGGTTCAATTACGGCAACGTAAACGGTTTCGATTTCTGGAATAACTCCGATGCTATCAAGCCCGAAAACCGCTCCAAGATGGGAACCATTCTTCAAACTGGAATCGTATCCGCGAAGAGTGGTCCCGACCGCGGGGAGTTAGTGGTAGAGTCCGTCTGGGTTACAGGGGAAAACAAGCAGATACTTAACCAGACCACGCGCTATATCTTCGAGCGGAGAAATCATGCGCGAGTTATCGATCAGGTTATGACTCTGAAGGCTCTGGATCGTGCCGTCTTCAACGACGATAAAGAAGGCGTGTTCGGGATCCGCGTGGCTCGCTGGCTCGAATCGCCTGAGGAAAAGGGGGGCGTGTTTATGGACGCCAACGGGAATCCAACGCAGGTGGCCGCCGCTCCAGCAGGCTCCGCTAACCCCGCCACGGGCGTGTATCTCACCAGCGAGGGAATCCAGGGCCCGGCTGTCTGGGGGACTCGCGGCCGCTGGTGCGTGCTCACGGGGCATACTGGCGACCACACCGCCAGCATCGCAATCATCGACCACCCAGCCAACCCCGGCTATCCAACTTACTGGCACGCGCGAGGGTATGGCCTGTTTGCCGCAAACCCTCTTGGCCGCAGTATTTTCGATGCGAAACAGCCCGTCTTCAACTTCACGCTGGAAAAAGGCCAGACCGTGACTTTCCGATATCGAGTTATCTTGTCCTCCACCAGCGTCGCTTCGCCCGCGGAAATAAATCGAGAGGCGGATGAGTTCGCCACTGAGTATCCCTCAGCAGAGCCAGCGCTCGCATCCGCCAACCCTGTCGGCCACGCAGACTTCTTCAACAAGTGGCCCACGGGTATGTCGCCGCAAGAGGTGGGGAAGCGCGTCGCCGAGCACTTTGTAACGAGTCCCCATCAGTATACGGCCACGATTCATTACTCTGAAGTCGCGGCTTGGTATGGCGCGCTGACCTTTGCCCAGTTGAGTCACGACGACGCCTTGCAGGCAAAGCTGATTCAGAAGTTTGAGCCGCTGATGCCTGGAGGTTCGGAGGCGAGCCGGATACCCACGCGCCATCACGTGGACGATTCGATCTTCGGCATCGTCCCGCTCGAAATCGGGCTTGAGACCAAGGATGCGCGATATCTCGACGACGGCAAGGCGTGGGCCGACCGGCAGTGGGAGAATCCGCAGCCCGATGGACTTTCGGCGGAAACGCGCTACTGGATCGACGATATGTACATGCTGACGATTCTGCAGTTGGAGGCATATCGGGCTACTCACGATAGAAAATATCTTGACCGGGATGCGCAGGAGATGGTGGCGTATCTTGCCAAGCTACAGCAGCCCAACGGACTCTTCTATCATGCCCCGGATGTGCCGTTTTTCTGGGGACGCGGAGATGGGTGGGTTGCCGCGGGCATGGCGGAGATGCTGCGCGATTTGCCGCCGGATCATCCGCAGCGCGCCACCATTTTGACAGCCTACCAGGCGATGATGGCCGCCCTGCTGAAGTACCAGGGAAAGGACGGCATGTGGCGGCAACTTATCGACTACGATGAAGCGTGGCCGGAGAGTTCAAGCTCAGCCATGTTCACCTTTGCCATGGTAACCGGAGTAAAAAACGGATGGCTCGACGCAAGCACGTATGGACCGGCCGCGCGCAAGGGATGGATCGCTGTGGCCGGATATATCGACCAGAACAGCGATATAACCAGCGTGTGTGAGGGCACGGGAAAACAGAACGACCGGCAATATTATCTCGATCGGAAGCGGAGGACCGGAGACTTTCACGGCCAGGCTCCGATTCTTTGGGCCGCATCGGCGTTGCTTCGCTAGCCCTCCGGACTTGATGGAAGCTCACACATAAAAAAGCCGCAGCCCCTTCCATGGCTGCGGCTTCCTACGGCTAACTTGCAGCCGAAGCTACATTTCTTTAACGCCCTCGACAAACGCCTTCAGCTTGCGGCTGCGGCTGGGATGCCGCAACTTGCGCAGCGCCTTGGCTTCAATCTGCCGGATGCGTTCGCGCGTTACCTGGAAGCTTTGCCCTACTTCTTCCAGCGTGTGCTCCGACCCGTCTTCAAGACCGAACCGCATCTTGATGACCCGCTCTTCGCGCGGCGTAAGCGTGCGCAGCACCTGCGAGGTGTACTCCTTCAGGTTCACGCTGATAACCGCTTCGGATGGCGAAACAGCTTGCCGATCTTCGATGAAGTCTCCAAGGTGCGAGTCTTCTTCCTCACCGATCGGCGTCTCCAGCGAGATGGGTTCCTGCGCAATCTTGAGTACCTTGCGCACCTTGGCCACCGGAATGTCCATGCGGCGGGCAATCTCCTCGCTTGACGGCTCGCGGCCAAGTTCCTGGACCAGTTGGCGAGAAGTGCGGATGAGCTTGTTGATGGTCTCGATCATGTGCACCGGAATGCGGATCGTCCGGGCCTGGTCCGCGATGGCGCGGGTGATGGCCTGCCGAATCCACCACGTTGCATACGTCGAGAACTTGTAGCCACGGCGGTATTCAAACTTGTCCACCGCCTTCATCAAACCGATGTTGCCCTCCTGAATCAGGTCGAGAAACTGCAGTCCGCGGTTGGTGTACTTCTTGGCGATCGAAACGACCAATCGAAGGTTGGCTTCGATCAGCTCTCTCTTCGCCTGCTCGGCGTCCATGTCGCCCTGAATCATCTCGCGTTGCGTGCGCTTCAGTTCCACGATGGAAACGCCCGCGTCACCCTCGATCTTCTCCAGGTCCGTCTTGCAGTTCTTCTGCTGCCGCCGGTATTCCTTTTTCAGTTCCTCGCTCTTGCTGGCATCGAACTTTTGGTCGAGCGAGCGAATCTGCCGCTCGAGCGTGCGCATGGTGTCCACGGTCTTGTTGACCTTGTCCAGCAGGCGCTTGCGTTCCAGAGCGGTGTATTTCAGCTCCCGAACGATCCGCGAGATGAAGACCTTCTCACGCGCGATGAGCCAGCGAGCGTGCCGCGCATCCTTGGCTTTGGCTTTGGTTGCGGCCGCCGGCACGGCTTGTTTCTCGTCAAGCAGCGCGATCTTCTTCTGGTGTTTTACGAGCGCGTCGATGCGGATGACTGTGGCTTTGACGCGAGTCTGCACCACCTCTTCGGTGAGCTCTTCCTCGTCGAAGACCACGACTTCCTTTACATTGCGCACACCGCGCTTCAGGTCCTCGCCAAGCGCCACAATTTCGCGGATGACAATGGGCGAGCGGGAGATAGCCTTGAGAACGCGCAACTGGCCGCGCTCAATGCGCTTTGCGATCTCAACTTCGCCCTCGCGCGTAAGCAACGGAACAGTGCCCATTTCGCGCAGGTACATGCGGACGGGGTCGTTGGTTTTTTCCAGCGTGCCGGGGGTCAGGTCGAGCTCGACGTCCTCGCCATCCTCTAGCTCAAAGTCCTTGTCGCCGCCGAATTTTGGGCCGTCGAGCAGGTCGATGCCCTGGGTTCCAATGGTGGTGATCAGATCGTCGAGATCGTCGGCCGAGCCAATCTCCTCCGGCAGCATGTCGTTCACGTCGCCGTAGGTGAGATAGCCCTTCTCTTTGCCCACATCGATCAGGCTTTGAATATCGTCTTCGAATTTGTCGTCAATCGCCAAAATACTCCTACTCTCTTGCGCAAAGCAGATTCAGCACCGTTTTGCGCACCGGTGCGGGGTCCCGACCGAGGCGCGAAAAAAAGATTTCCATCGGGAAATCCTGACACGCACGAGGAAACGGACCTGCGGTTGCCCGCAAAAAGAAGCGGTCTCAGGTAGTTGCTCGGAACAGGATGACAAGCGCTTCAGGTTTCGCCTGGGTCGCCCGCGAGCCGGAGCTCATTTTTGGGGCAGAGGGGCGCGCATCCTCACAGAGATCAACAGAATACCACGGTCTGCCAGCCAGCGCCAAAACAAAATTGCGACAAAATTGGCGCAGCCTGCGAGCCGCTTTCGGGATCGACCGGGCAAATTCGCTTCTCACCCGCTCCTCGCCCTGTAAATTAGACGCAGTTGAAGGTCAATTTGATGCACGGTTCACGCTACTTGGAGATGACCGACGAGGGAATTCTCAGGTGGTTCGCCGCTGCGCATGCCGCTCCTGGAGAATGCGGATCGCTTGCCCGGCGTCGAAGAGTTCTCCCCGCTCCGCCTGCGCAAAGCCTTGGGCAATCCGGGCGGCAATTGCCTCAGATCCAGGCTCCAGTTTGAATTCTTCGGCTATTTGCTTCTTGATCCCGATATCATCGCTCATCGCCCCTCCCTCGCAATCCAGACGCCTTAAGTTCACTAAGACGGCGCTCCAGCATAACACGAGATTGGTTAAGCCTAAGGGCTTCTTCCCACCCCGATTGCCTC
>Ga0302188_10004025_pt1 | contig 9991 bp, 7 predicted proteins | sample II_Bog_E2_1_FD_198783 | JGI IMG/M metagenome (GOLD analysis project Ga0302188, IMG submission 198783) | Peat permafrost microbial communities from Stordalen Mire near Abisko, Sweden - II_Bog_E2_1 | ecosystem: Environmental > Terrestrial > Soil > Wetlands > Peat | place: Sweden: Abisko, Stordalen... | reverse complement strand
TATCGTTGTACCAGACGTCAAACAAGTCTGAAAGCCATTGCCCGTAAGCATATTCTGAAATATCTGGCCCAAATAACCCGGGTGGCAAATGTTCAAAGTTTGCATCCGGAAGTAAAAAATCCGCCTGGTTGATGGACAGGTATTTAAAATGATTATAGACTTCTTTAGGGCTTTCCAGAAGGTTGACTACAGTAATTATACTTAAGTATTTAGAGATTTCAGGATGATTTTGTGCCGCTCTTAACCCTTTAATGATGTGGTCATAGGAACCTTTACCTTTATGATCAACCCTAAAGGTGTCATTCATTTTTTTGGTTCCGTCCAGGCTAATTCCAACGTAAATCCCTAATTCAGACAGCAGATGACACCAGGATTCATCTAATAAAACTCCATTTGTTTGAATGGTACAACTTACATTTATCAGATTCCCTATTATCTTATTCTTTGCCTCAATGAATTGTTGAAAGAACCGCTTTCCTGCGAGCAGCGGTTCGCCGCCATGTAAAATGAATAAAAAATTATTAATGTTATGTTTTAAACAATGACTTTTAACTTTATGCATAATTGCATCGATAACCATCGCCGACATCACTTTTGGTTGTTGTTTATAAGTGAGATCGCCCATGTTATACATGTAGCAATACGAGCAATTTAAGTTGCAACGGCTGGCAACCTTAACAACAAGTACTCTGCAAAGTGGGTCGAAATCTTCCATAATTAATCAGCATAGTGAATAAGTTCCTGCATATATTTTGGCGTTTCAGTCAACAATGCAGATTGTTGGATTTCTAAAGCTTCGGCGTATGTCAATTTAGAAATACCTGCTTTTTCGAGCACATCTGCCGGAAACTGGCTTATGATTACATTTTGAATATGTGTTATTAATTTCATTAAATCGTGGCAATAAACACTGGGGTTATTAAATCCATTCCCGGCGCTGTAACGGTGGGGTAAATATCCGCCGCCACATATTGAGTTTACCGGGCAATTGATGCATTTTTCCGGTAAATTGATATGACTTAAGTTATAAAGGCGCGCAAGCGGAGTCGTTAAAGCTTCGTCTATGTCTGTATTTTTTATATTGGCGTTTGTTTTAGTAAAACCATGGCCGCATATCTTTAAAACGTCTACTGATTCGATATCACCATTTGTTTCAATGACCAGCACTTCATTATTCCCCTGGCCAAGCATATCTGATCCTATTTTCTTACCGAGAATGCTTTGCATAATGTTTCTGAAAAACCTGATAGATATCCTGTTCTTATCTACCGTCCATTGGTCGAAAATCTTTATTAACCAGTCGCCAAAAGGGGTGTCGTCCCCGGTATTAAAAATTAATGGTGGCTTTTCATGATTCGCATCAGGTAAGAGAAAATCAACATTGTCTGAATTAAGCTGCTTAAAATGATTGTATGTAGCTACCGGGTCGGCGCCTATATCGATAACACACAATAATCCGGGCGGAAGCTTAGCAGTGGGACTGCTCTGAGCGATTTTCAATCCCTTAATTATATTATCATATGAACCCCGTCCGGCATGATCTATCCGGAATTTATCGTTTTGCTCGGGAAGGCCGTCAAGGCTTATTCCTATGTGAATATTTAATGAGCCGAGAAGCTTTGCCCATTCTTCATCCAGTAATATGCCGTTTGTTTGAATCGAAAAACGGACATCAGTAATTTGTTTTAGGTGAGCATTGGCTAGATTGACAAAATCGGTTATTGTTTTTTTTCCGGCCAATAAGGGCTCGCCCCCATGAAATACAAATGTAAACCGGTTAATATCATGACGAATGACGTGTTTTTTTACCTTCTTTATCAGTGCGCTTATCGTATTAATCCCCATAACCTTTGGTTGTAATTTGTATGTTTCATCACCAAGGTTATACATATAACAATAGGTGCAATTCAAATTACAACGACTTGCAATTTTGACTACTAATGCTTTACAAATTAATCCTGAGTCGTCCATGGTTTGAGAATGTGTGAGGTTTTAAAAAAACACCTACCGAATGCCGCTGGCATCCGGTAGGTGTTCGTTTTTCAGGCAGTTATGATGATGATCGGAGAACTGCCGCGACTGTAGTTTTGGCTGTAGTGCCCTTGTGAATAATCACTGGCTGCCTGCCCGCCGGTTAAAATTGAATTGTTGGCCATTTCCTTGATAGCCTCATTTTCGAAAGAATCAATTGAACCTTTAATTAGGTCAACCTGACTTGCATCAAATTTGAATTTTGTTTTCATGTTTTTTTAGAATTAACGGTTTAGAACTTGCACTACTTGGTAAGGCCTTTCACTTGGTGCGGTGTAAAGTGAGCCAATATTTAACTTTAAAGAAATAGCAGAATGTTGCTAAAATTTAAATTGATATAGTAACTTTTTACTATGTAGTTTTTGAATATTTTAATTCCATTGCTTTAACTATCAAGTCACGGTTACTTTTCAGTTTTAACTTTTTTCTGATATTTGTTTTATGATTATTAAGTGTGTTAACACTGATAAATAGTTCATCGGCTATTTCGGAGACCCTGTTTCCTGAAGCCAGCTTTATTAATATTTTCTTTTCAGTTTGAGTTAAACTTGACAAATTAAGGTCAGGAACATCGTTTTTTGCGACAACGGTGTGTTGCGTAATCCATTTTTTAACTTCACTGGATATAAACTTTTTACCCTTTTCTAAAGTGTTTAAACATGACAGCATCTCCTGAAAAGTGAAGCAATCGCTAAAGTATGCACTTGCATTCATCTGGATCAGCGAAGAAAAATCGGGAGGAAGCGAAACCAATTTTGCAATAAACTGATTTTCAGGATGGGTCACTTTGGAAAAACAAGTAATTTCGTCAAAAGTGTTATCATCAGAATAGTTGATAAACGTGCAGTCAATATCCCCTTGTAAGATGCTCTGCCGAAAGCTTAAATAGTTGTAATCGCAGGTTTTAACAATAAATCCCCTTTCCGCCAGATATTCACCGACCAACATAAATGTAGTGTCAGCGATATCTGGTAAAACAAATAATATTGTTTTCATGAGAACACGGATTATATATTTAATAAGATTTAGGTTTGAGTACACGATTTATACGTTATACGCTAATTGTAAGCCCGCTTCTGCTCATCATCACTTGCCGTCTTTCTTTTTCGTGCATCAGAAACTTTATTGTGCCCTATTCTATAAGAAATTGACATTGCAATGTTTCGAGTGTCATTTTTCTCAAAAAAGCCATTGTCCTGGTTTAAATAGGACACATTTATACGATAAGCATTGCCATAAAAAATATCTCCTGCAGCAATTCTTATAGCGCCTTGTCCGTTAAATATTGTTTTTCTGATACCAAAGCTTACATCATAAGTTCTGTCTAGTTTATATATTCCCTGGATACTTGGAGATGAATACCATGCGCTTATTTCTGCCCTTAATCCTGCTTTCTTATTTATTAAAAATGACTGGTTAGTATTTGCATATACCGATGGCGTATGGTAATTGTACGACCCCTGCAAATACGCTGATTTTTCCTGTTTGATTGAAGCTTGCACAAAGTTGTTCATTTGCCACCAACCGAAAATATTAACAGGTATTGATGCAAACAATCCGGTTTCTAAACTTAAGTCGAGATTTTGTTGCGTATTGTAAAATATTTTTGAAATATTATCCTGGACTGTGATATTGCTGAATACATCGGTGGTCCTGCGATAAAAAAAAGTAATATTATATTGCTTCTGGTAGGTATATCCCAATTCATAATTAGTGATATAGGCCGGTTTTAGCCCCGGATTTCCTTCGTAGTAATTGTAGGGACTTGTATAATATTTGAATGGGTTAAGCCTGCTATAATCCGGCCGGTTGATTCTTGATCCGAACACGAAATTCAACTCGTTATTTTTATCGAAATCATAATTAAGATATATTGTTGGAAACAGATGAAAGTAGTTTTGGAAATTTAAGCTATCCAGTGTTTTTGAGTCACTGCTTGTACTGGTGTACTCTCCCCGGAACCCAATTTGATAGGCAAGTTTATCCAGTTGGCCATTAATATTCACATAGCCTGCCGTAGTTTTTTCCTTGTACTCAAAATTATCAAACTGATTTGAAAGCGAAATCAAAGAGCCCTCATTGACGAAATTAAACAAATTTTTAGTGTCAATATCCGTGTATTTTGCACCTGCTGAAAAGTTGACCTTTTTAAATATCCGTTTACCATAGTCAACTTTTGCCGACCAGATATTTATATGCTGATCAGAATTTGAAGTTGTACTATAGGGCATTGAGGCTATACTGCCATCATTGAAAAATGTCTCGCTTTGAACGACCTGATCGTTTGTGTTATGAAAGGGTACATAGTCAATATCAAAATTTATCGATTGTCCGCTGGTATCAAGCTTGGTTTTATAGTTTAAATTATAGCTATACTGAATGCTATGGCCATCTGTGACATTGGTTGTATTTAAAATGGAATCAGGAGCCGTTTCATAGTTATTGAATATTTTTGTTGAAGCGCTGTTATATCTGTTATTATCGCCATAATATCCGTTTATCAAAAATCCCACTACTTGATTTTTGGTGAAATTATAATCCGTTCCAAATTGAAAATTACTGGACTTTCCCGCCCGGAAACCATCATTAACTCCGTTCCAGTCAGCATAATTTCCCGGCGAACTGAAGATAACGTAATCAGATTCATAATGTTCCTTTTTACGCCTGCTATAGCTGTAATTACCATAAATGTCAAGTGCGCCATCCCGGTAATTGAAAACTGCGCTGCCGGAATAGTTGGAATATTTTGTCTGTGTATAATTGGAACCCAGGATCAGGCTAAAGCCGTCTCCAATAATCTTTTTTGTAATTATATTAATTATAGCAGCGCCCTGAGCGTCGTATTTTGCCGGTGGATTGGCTATTATTTCTATCTGAGAAATTTTATCAGAAGGGAGAGACTTTAAATAATTGCTTAAATCGTCGCCGGATAACCTCAGCGGCCTGTCATCTATATAAACGATTACACTCTTGTTTTGCGCCGTTATAGCCCCATCAGATTGGGTTTGAACACCGGGCGCTCTGCTGATCGCATCCCAAACGGTACCGGCCGAAGCAATTATGCTGTTTTCAACATTAAAAACGATTCGGTCTATCTTTCTTTCAATAAGCGGTTTAGTACTGCTTATTGTAACCGAATTTAAAGTATTTATGCTTTCCTTTAAATAAATAAGGATGGAATCTTTTGGAAGGACGACTTTTCTTTCGAATTTCCGGTATCCGATTTTTGATGCAATAATAGAATATTCCCCGGAATTAAGGTCTTTAAAATAGAATTTGCCGCTATCTGACAGCGCAAATTTTAGCGGTTTGTTGTTTCGGATCAGCGTAATGGTCGCCGCATCGATTCGCCTTCCAATGCTGTCTTTAATTTCTCCGTTTAGTGTAGTTTGAGAAAAAGCGTAAAATGGAAAGAATAAAAATAGGGTGGTTAAGGTTTTTTGCATTTTTTTTAAACAAACCTACCAGCAAGTAATGTAAATGAGGGTTAAGTTCAGTTAAATAAAGTTAAATCGTTAAATTTATCGAAAAGATTTCTGCCGTTATTATCAAATTAGCCTTATGAATTGGCGATCTCCCAAAATTGCATATCCGCTTACTGTAGCCTCTTTGATTGCGTGTATTTCATTACAAATCGTTTGGCTTCGTCAACTATTCGTTGCTCAAAAAACCCAATTGAAGGACATGATTACCATGAAAGTCGGAGAGGCTTCTAAAGCATCTATTTATAATAGTTTAGCAGACAATAAAGAGAATAGTCCAACCGTCCGCGCATTCTTTTATTCCCCTCAATGGCTTGAAATGCGGGAGGCTTTTGATGGTTTACAAATTAATAACGTCCATAGCGTATTTAATTACGGGATCGACATAGACAGTTCGTTTGTCGAAATGAAATTTTCATTTAAAAATACGCCAGTTAAATCAAAGCCTTCAATAATTACAAATAAAATTAAAACTAAAGACATTATTTCATTGTCTGATAGTGTTTCCCTGAATGATATGATCAACGAGGTTAAGATCAGGCTGGATTCTATCGGTGTTGAGAAGAATATTTATTATGCCGTGTACAACTACGATAATGAGCAACTCACGACGTTAAATATTCCGGCCGATAAGATCAATTCTGTCGTTTATGCAAGTAAGATTTATTCTTTCAATTTAAAGCATAAACATAAATTTCAATTACTTATAAGTGACCTTACCATTCCGGTATTATACAGGATGAGATATTATATAATTTCTTCCTTATTGATGTTGACGCTTACAATTACCGCCTTTTATTTCATTATAATTCTGTTAAAAAAACAGAAGTTGTATGCGGATGCTAAACTTTCATTTACCAGCAACATGACACATGAATTTAAAACGCCGGTTTCAACTGTTTCAATTGCTCTTGAATCTATTATTAAATACAAATTGATAAATGATCCTGAAAAATTAAATCATTACATCGAAATATGCAGATCGGAAATGGGAAGGCTGGATATGATGATCGAAAAAGTTTTGAATTTAAATGTGGACGACAATGCGCTTCAGCCTTTAAAAATCGAATTACTCGATCTCCAAATTGTTTTAAAACAAGTGCTGGTGTCCATGAAACCCGCGTTAGATAACGTTCACGCAAAGTTAACTGTAAACTTCCCGGAAGTTCCTTGTTTCCTTAATGGTGATCCGGTGCACTTAGCCAATGTGTTTTATAATTTGATTGATAATTCAATAAAATATGCAGATAAACCTTTGGAGCTTGAAATAAATTGCGAATATCAGGAGAATGAAATTATAATAACATTTAAAGATAATGGCCCCGGCATTTTAAGAAACTTTCATTCAAATATTTTTGATAAATTTTTCAGAGTTCCCACTAAGGACGATACCCACAATGTAAAAGGTTCAGGGCTTGGCTTGTATTATGTTAAGGAGATAATAACACAGCATAAAGGTTTTATTTCGGTAAAGGGCGACTTAGGGTTAGGAAGTAAATTTATAATTAGGCTGCCATGCGCATGAACGCAAAAATTTTATATGTTGAAGATGAGCCATTTTTAGGCCAGATCGTGAGCGATGGACTCAATGCAAGCGGTTATAAGGTTATAAGAGCTTTTAATGGTGACCAGGGATTCGCATTATATGGCAGCGAAAATCCAGACTTATGCGTTTTGGATATAATGCTGCCTAACAGGGATGGTTATTCGTTGGGCGCAGCAATCAGATCTGAAAATAAAACCATTCCCATTTTGTTTTTAAGCGCAAAAGTATTGCCTGAAGACGTGGTCAAAGGCTTTAAGACCGGGGGTAACGATTATCTTAAAAAGCCTTTCAGCATGGATGAGCTGTTAATTAGAATTGAATCGTTATTGACCAGATTTTCTAATTATTCTGCCAATGTAACCGAAAATACAATTTACGGCTTTGGTAATTGCACTCTAGATACTTTAAACCAAAAATTAAAGACCTCCTCCCACGAATATAATTTGTCCTATAAAGAATGTTGTTTGATGGCGTTGCTCATTGAACATAAAAATGACATCCTTAAAAGAAAGGATGCTCTTTTAACTATTTGGGGAGACGATAATTTTTACAACACGCGGAGTATGGATGTTTTTATGGCTCATTTAAGGAAACTAATTAAAGAAGAGGCAAATATTCAAATTTTAAGTATTAGAAGTATTGGATATAAATTGATTTGCGAATCATGAGTTTTAACCCTTGCGGGCCGGCAACACCCCTCTGCATGGCGTTACCATTACATAACAGCCTCAACCGCCAAAAATGGTGAATTTATCCTATATAAAAAAGATGCCGGCGGCGAATTAACCATCAGCTACCCCGGCTGTCCATTCACGATGTAGAGTAGTCCGTAGGGGATACTGCAGGTTATTGGAGTGACGCGAAGTATTGGTGTTTCCGGACTTACTTAACAATTGTTTTCCCGGGCTGTTTTTGCCTGTTTTAATGGGATTGAGATCCTTTTAATAGTTCTTGAGATATAAGTGTAATTTGCACACTAAGTAAATTTAAGTTATTCCTAATGGTATAATAAATAACTTTTTTTGATGATTTAAGGTCAAAAAAAATAGTTAAGGCAATAAAAACTCTCTATTTTATTTATAATACTTGATTTTTACTGGATTAAAATTGTCTAAAATTGACATGGTTTAAAAATGGTAAAAAAAATAATCAATTATTTAAAATTAAATGGATCTTTAGTAATTTTTGTTAAATTTTTTTCAATTATTATAATTAAACTCCTTTAATAATTAAAATTAGGTAAAATAGGTTTAAAATAAGGTAAGATTTATTCATTAAGTATTGGTTAATTTCGAACTTTTTTTATGAAGATGTTAAAAATATGCCAAAAAAAAATTAGAAGTGTAAAAAACATATTTATAATTATATAAAATTTGAATTTTTAGCAAATATTTAGCAATCATTGTAACATACTTATTACGTGTTTATATTGGGTTAACTATTAACTCACATAATTAACACATGAAGAAACACTTACTTAACGGTATTTTTTTCCTTTTGCTGGTGATATCAGGTAACTACGCCTATTCACAAAGTAATGCCGTCCGCGGTACGGTTACGGCAAAAGAAGACGGACAGCCTATTCCCGGGGCAACCGTAAACATAAATAGCGCCATCATCGGCATGTCTGGAGATAATGTCACATGATATTTCGCTACCGGCTGATGATCTCCATTTTAACAAAAAACATAAGGCAAGCCTGAATTTACGTCAAAAATAGATTAATTATATTACATCTATGGATTTAGTAGCTTTAAATAGTGTGCTTTAAAAAACCATTTAATTATTAAAAAAATATTTTAAGGCATGTTATTTTGATAATATGGAAATTAAATTGGAGTGCAGGCCGGAGAAAATATTATAGTAACAAAAATTTAACATGTATTGTAACGCAGATGTTACATGCATATATTGTGAATGCAAAATAACTATTAACTATTAACTATTTCAATTAAACAAAGTATGAAGAAAAACTTACTTCAGCGTATTTTTTTCCTTTTGCTGGTGATTTTAGGTAACTACGCCTATTCACAAACGAGTACCGTAACAGGTACTGTTACCGCAAAAGAAGACGGACAGCCCATTCCCGGCGCAACCGTAAAAATTAAAGGTACCAACCTCGGCACCCAAACAAACATTCAGGGAAAGTATACCATCAGCGTTCCCGCCAATGCGGTATTGGTGATCAGCTTTATTGGTTATGAAAATCAGCAGGTAGCTGCAAACAAACCGGTAGTTGATGTAGTGCTGACACTTTCAGCCAGTCAGTTAAATGAAGTGGTTGTTACAGGTTCCGGTGTTGCTACAAGCAAGGCTAAACTGGGGATCTCTGTAGAATCAGTTGCAGGAAAGAACTTAGCCTCCAGCCCGCAGGCTTCTATTGACCAGGGTTTGATAGGTAAAATTCCGGGAGCTGAAATTTCTTCAGTTGACGGCACACCCGGCGCAAAGGCTAATATTCTTTTACGTGGTATCAATACTGTACAGGGTGGTACTACGCCGATGTACCTGGTTGATGGTGTTCAATCTTATACTACAGATATCAGCCAGCTTGACCCTGCGAGTGTTGATCACGTCGAAATAGTACAGGGTGCTGCTGCGTCTGCTATTTATGGTGCACAGGGCGCAAACGGTGTTATCCAGATCTTCACCAAAAAAGGTGTTGCCGGTAAAACCCGCATCGAGGTGTCCTCCAGTGTATCCGGTGCTGATATTATCAACTCTGGTGATGTACACCAGGCAACATTAAGCAGCTTCGCTGTTAATGGTGCAGGGCAATTCATTAACTCCAGTGGACAGCCGATCACCTTGAATGCGTATGGCGAATATCCGGGTATCCAATGGGCCTATGGGTCCAATTCGGCAGCCGGCTTCCCTACAGCGATGTCAAATCCTTTAAATATTTACCACCAGCAATATGGTACCAACCTAA
>Ga0302188_10004019_pt1 | contig 9996 bp, 6 predicted proteins | sample II_Bog_E2_1_FD_198783 | JGI IMG/M metagenome (GOLD analysis project Ga0302188, IMG submission 198783) | Peat permafrost microbial communities from Stordalen Mire near Abisko, Sweden - II_Bog_E2_1 | ecosystem: Environmental > Terrestrial > Soil > Wetlands > Peat | place: Sweden: Abisko, Stordalen... | reverse complement strand
TTCTGCTGGATAGATATTACAAAAGAAACAAGGATAGCTTGCCTAAATACAGGTGTAATTGCAATCAGTCGATAAAAATTAACAATCAAATAAAATTGAAAAAAATACAAATAAAAAATTGTCCTCAAAAAAAGCAGATAAGACAATTGGATCAAAGGAAGACAATTCTTAGGAAATATAAGTTTGTTTTTTACCCAAGTAACAACTAACTTATGCTAACATTATAAATGGATTTTCTGGTTTTAATAAAAAAGACGATATTTTTATCAATAAAACCAATAATCTTCCTGAAATCAATGTTTTAAAATCGGAAAAGAAGTTTGACTAATTTTAATTATAAAAAAGAATTGAGGAAAGGGTGAAGGGGATATTAATAGATAGAGCAAATAAACTGACAGTTATAAGTAAAACAGTCCTGGAGTCATTAATTGTTTTTGATTCTTCCAAATTAAAGAATACAGAAAAGCCATTAAAAAATAACCAGCAAAGATAGAAATAAATTACAATAATCGTACCTTCCTAAGAAGAAGACTAATTGCCAAATTATTCTGTATCTCGAAGACATTATACTTACAAATAGAAACCTAAAAAAATGAGGAAAATAATTGTCCAATAGAACTCTTCCGATGATGATTCCTAAAATCAGATTATTGAGCGAAGGATAATTCGAAAAATGAGAAGATAAAAGCCAAAAAGATACGAATAATAATATTAAAATGAGGAGATTATTCAAAGTAAACCAAAAAGGAAGTATTTAAAGCGATAACATTTTGAAGATAAGTAAACAGCCTAATGATTAATGATCTTATTTCCCAAACTTATTCATTTGATAGTTATATGTTATTATCAACTATGTGTCTTTATTTAAAGATAATTGAAATCAAATGCAAGTAGGATACAAGTCGATAAAATTGGGTCACAATGAGATACCATATGCATCTAAAATAGAAAACATTCGCAGAGATATGAAATCACTTAAAACATAATCTGTAAAATATGCCCGCGGTTCTGTGTTTTTAAAAGAATATTTTGGAGGCAGCAATTTAAGATGCAAAAAGAAGCTTTTGTATTATTTTTGAATGAATGATTGCTTAGACTATTGGATGAAAGGCCCCATACCAACAAGCCAAAGCAGCCATCACAATTCAGAGGATGTACAAGGATCAAAGGAGAGTCAGCTCAGTGAAATAGATCTTAACGATGACTGCTGTTTTCGTTGTAATGGAAAAGGTTAGCTCTACTGCTGTGACAGTTGCTTTCGCGCCTACCATCGTAATTGCATATCAACAAGGCGTTTTTCACATACCTGGTACTGTCAATACTGCTCCAAAGCCAATTGCTGTTTAACTTGCGGACAGTCTTAAAAATCAAAATAATCCTGTTACACTTGTACGATTTGCTTTCGTTTCCTGCATTCAAGATGTTGTAATTTACCAGAAAAGTTGACTCATTCTCAAAGCTATTTTTTTGAAGGTTCACGGAACTTTGTATGCTCACATTGTTTAACTCAATTTGGCTTTAAGAAAGTACTAAAATGCAAGAGAGTGTTCATAGAATCTGAAGATAAAATATTTTATTTTGTTCAGATTAACGTCAGATCACCAATTCACTGTGGCTGGTTTGATGAAGAACAGTTGAGATTGAATCGGTCTCATAGAGTAGATTTTTCAGAGGCAGAAGTGATTGAATGCCCTACTATTGATCGAGTCATTAACATGAGATTACCTCAAGACCTAAAGGGCGATCCGTAAGACGCATTAAATGAGTTATTAATCTATGGAAGTCGCAAAGGAAACTATGGGAGCAGAAACAACTTTTATTTTTTAGTGGTTTGGGAAGGCGGAAATGCATCAAAGGCAACCTGGTAAGACCAAGAAGTACTTGTTTCTGCCAGACAGCAACTCACAAAATACCTGCTGTTTCGGAAATTATAAGTATCAATAAAGAATGGTCAACCTCTACAACAATTTCAGCAGCTTTTTCAAATATATTTACCAGTTCCATAACCAAAATTTAAAAATTCAATGTAGATTTAACAATGTTAAACTTTTAAGCAATTAGAAACTTAAAAAGCATACTTACTCACTGATTCACCGCATCAGTCAATTTAGTTTATATGCAAGTATTTGCAAGGCAAATATTTTAAAAATCTTACAGCACCAGCCACTTTACTAATATGTGGTGGGGAGACAATACGTTGGGGACGAAAGTGCCGCTAATTATGCCCTCACTTGAATGTGGTGAATCTACGTGGTAGCTAAGAATAAGTTTTTGAATGCAAACAAAAATAAATTTTCTGCCAATTAATACATCAACCTCGTTTTCAACTGATGATTTTGCCAGCAGAGAGATGGAACTCTTAAAAGAAATATTTATCAGAGAAAGTATTTAATTTTTAATCGGTATTTTTTGATTAACTTGTACAGGAAAGCATTCTTTAATAATTTAAACAAGATAGTTTGGATTTTGTATACCAAAGAATAGTCAGGATAATTGATCGCAAAAAAATAAATATTAGGTCCATTTCTCAACCCAGTTTATCAATGAGCCAAGACAATGAAAATTAGTATTGCATTTTCGACCTTACAACTCATTAAATACTAAACTATAATCTTATACCAAAAAGAATAGGTCTCTCTACTTAAGAAAGATTGCAGCATATCAGTACGGAAGATCAGGCAAACTATAGTGGTTGTAATTGGGATTAAGTTAAAAGATTAGTATTTCTTAGGTTTGTATTAGCTTTTGGAATGAACTATTAGCCAGAAGAACAATTAGATAAACTGATCAAATTTTAATATGGAGTCTTTCAAAAATAAGATAAATTATCAGTGAGAGACTATACAACCAAATTTTTAGCAGCATTGAACAGTAAGCAGAATCGCTAATCTTAATATCTGCAGTATTATCTATTCGACTTACCAGTATTAATATTACTACTTAGGGTGACAACATTTATTTGCGTATCTGTAAGTTAGCACGACTATGGCAGACAGTGAATAAATTTAGGAATTCTCAAGAACAGTTTCCCTTCTAGAGAAGTCCTCGCATATTCGAAAATAATGCTGTGATATACTTTAATAATTGGAAATCGCAGGATGATTTTTTGCTAGCTGCCCTCATCATAGAAAAGGGATTTGGAAAATGGACATAAATCACCCAGTCAAAGGAGTGGTCAAAATGGGCCTCAGCTTGTCATTTTCAACTGCTGGAGTTGAAGCAACCCAGTAGCATTACATTTGGTGAATACATGCGAAGGATAATATTGCTAAGCGGGACTAAAGATGCCAGAGTGCTAAGGGTTGAGTTGATCGTAAAGGAGCGAGGAGAATAGTTGGTGACTCTAATGAAGTGATGTGTTTTTGTGGTTAATTAATATTATAATTTCTATCCAATACTCTGCTTAGGCAGACTTATTACTACTACTAATTTATATCCATTATATAATAGAAGTATTATTGGTCATAATTAAAATAAACTTACTGTTGCTTTTATGATCCATAAATCATATAATTTAGAGGTTTGATAATCATGGATTATTAATTCCTCTACTTTGATTTTTCAGAAATCTCCTACTTTTCTTTGAGTCTGCCTTTTATACTCACAATATGTGTCCATGATCTCTTGAAGCTGGAACAGATTATTCCCAGATAAAACCAATTACCATGACTCGTATTTTACGCTAAGCTCGCATCCTGATATCGTCAATCGTTCAATGATATTCTACAACCTTTATTCAAATATATTGATCATTTTTCCATTTTCTTTGACGTAAAAATAATTTAAATCTGCTCCCAGCTTCACTGCCATACCCTCCTCATACTTGGGATGTTTAATAAGAGTAGCATCAAAGAGAAAGGCGCTCCAGCCAGGTCTATTACTTCCTATCTTAATAATAAATTCCCTTATGTATTGTACCATATTTGATTAGTTATGATTACTCTTCAATTAAACAATTTTGTTTTGTACTTCTTTCAGCAGAGACTTTTTACTTGAATTGCTCATTTTGCTCCACTTTTTGATATCTAGAAGGAAGCTTAATTAAAGTTAGCTTATCGTCTATCCTGATCTATTCCTGTTGTGATAGCAATAATTAGCCGCATAAAGTGTATTTGTATCATTCATGTTGAGAAGAATTTCCTCTCGTTTTACACGACTCATAAATTACTCAATCACAAAGCGAGTGCGATCTTATTTTTACAGATTAGCCTTTTAAAAATGAGGTTAAAGAACCCATATCTTTTTAAGAATAATGCGAATGGTATTATCTATTTTTGTTCTGAAAATGCTCGATAACAGACCCTCATCGCCCCTTTATTATTTTTATAATTCTTTACACAGAATTTAGTTTCTGTCTAAAATGCTACAATTTTTATTAATTTATAGGCAAAGTTCATAGTCGATTAAGCTTGTCTTCATCCATGTTTATAGTCTTCCTAAAACCTACCCTACCCTCTCTTTAATGTTTATGGTAAGATAAAAATCATTTCCTTGTTGTACCCTATCCATATAAATGGTTATATCCTTTGTTTTTGGTTTTATACTGATCTCTTCTGATTCATTACTAATCAAGCGATAATCTATTAAGCCTCTCTGACATCTGATCCAGAATAATCTGTCAATGGCAGAAGTTAAGGATGAAGGATCACTGATAATAACTTATTTTTGAGCATTGATAGTACAAATTGGGCAATAATAAGTTTTATCATCACGTTTATTAGTTTGTCGTAACCAAAGCATTTATTCATATTTTTATAAATTAAAACTCTCACTCGACTTTCGAGACCGACATTTACATGTTCCTTCATTAATCCAATAAATGCGTAACCCTTATATGATTCCTAATTTATGTAGAATAATATCCGTTTGTATGGTAATAGAAGGATGAATAAATAAAGTATTCAGAAAGATGGTTGAATATCTAAATACAAACTCTAGGGTCTTAGTTGAATTCTATTTGGATTAAACTAACTTTAGTTAGTTAGAATATTGTTAAATAAGAGGAGTGAAAAGCAATTAATTTGGATAGAGACTGCGCATTAGTTTTTATAATGATAGCAAATCATCAAGCTATATGTAAAGCTGCTGATATCGATCTATAGGTTCGGGCAATTCAAATTTTATTACAAAATATGATTTTATTACTTTGGGGGAAAACTGCCTTTTTACTTGTCCAATCACTACTAATTTAGGAGGTCGAGATAAAGTTTCATTTAAATGCCGATCACTGAAAGTAGATGGTCTTGTGGATCGACTTTTATTTTATATTTCAATGGATTTTTTTCTGATAGGTGAACTGAGATATGGTTCAGCATTTGATAATATATTCTATAATTTATTTTACAAGCTAACCTATCTTTTCCATTGGCTTTCCATATTTTTCTTAGATTGTCTTTGCTTTTAGTATCGATTTATTTTATTATTATAGAGTTATTACGCATTTTTATTGAAGAAGTTCAAAAATTTGATTTCATCATATTTATTGTCAAAACTCAAATAAATGCATTAGCTTTGACCACAAAGATAAACCTGATTTTTGAAGAAAATACTGTCCTTTACTGGAATGGCTGAGCTACGATAATCTAATTAAATTCGAGATTATTTTTAATTTACCTAGTTCCTCAAAAGTATGAGCAAATCGGAAAGAAGATACCATTAAATATTATTGTCAACTATACCTTTTCCTATTAGGTGTCTATCTGCATGCCCTTTAATAATTCCTCCCAGTTTACTTTACAATTCTAATAAGACTGCATTTTTTTCATACCCCTATTTTTTCTAATTGTTTTTCTAGTTAACTTCTCTATATCCCTTGATGGCTTGTCCGAGTTTCTCATAATCAGGATGATCTTTTGATGTATTATGCTGATATCTTTCAAGAATTAAGTGATACTTCATGGATCGCTGCATGGGTTTGCTGTATAAACTTGCAAAATTTTATATGTGCTCATTTCCATTGATCATTATTTTCAATTTCCTTTCTATATCTTTAGCCTAAAAATTGTTTTCAGAGAGGAGCTTGAGCTTATCCAAGTTTTTTTAATACTCCTTAAAAAATTCACTATAGAACTTGAAGTAATGATAATACTGAAGCATTGTAGGAGCAATTAACGTGGTGTCCTTGTTCCAACCATGCCCTTTCTCATCCTTTGCATTTTTCTAGTTTTCGACTGACCCATATAATAGTATTTTAAGGTCCTTATACATCTCCGATGAGCATTTACAAATATTTTAAATAATTGAGAACATTGAATTGGCCTCTTCTTCATTAATAGCCTTACATTCGAGCAAAGGTTTTTAAATTTGCTTGGTAATAATACTTAAGTATAGTAAGTATTGACCTTAACTTTCGACCAATTCTTTTAAAATTAGATATCGTTATCTACTTTGGCGAGTGGCTTTTTTCCACTTATTGAGAGCCTTTCCCACTTGACAAATCAGATTTAATTTTCGATGACTTTCCGATGTTTTAATTTACATCTTAAACAATAATTAAAATTTAATTTTAAATGATTATAGCGCAATTCGTTTTTTTTTTCACAGACTACAAAAGTAGTATTTTGTAATCAAAATATTTATTTGATGCTAATAGACTCATGGGAAAGTCATATTTATGGAAGTATCATTTATTCCAAAGAGCGCGGGGGACGAATTTAGGAATGAACTGCTGAGCCTCTTATATTTCGGGCTCTTCGGCAATTACTTGCTATGCATCAGATTTTTTCTTTAAGAGGCCATTTCCTTTCTCAAGACGTTGCAATAACTCTGATTTAAATATACTTTTCTCTTCCTATTTTTCCTTCTCCTTATCATCAACAATCTCTGGCTCTTTTACTTGTTATGGCTCCGGCTATTTCTTTGGTTCAGGCTAATCCTCATTCAATCTCAGCATATCCAGTTGTTGTGCAGCTTTGATTCGCTTCTCGATAACTTGTTTTTGATTTTTTTCAAGTTCTTTTTTGGCTTTTCGTTCCCTTAATAATTGTATGATCTCCTCCTGAGTGAGCGCTTACTGCCCAGCTGGAAAGATAAGCTTATTATTATCGTTTTGTCCCACTTTTACTTCTTAAAATTTCATTTTATTCTGCAGCTGTTTCGTACCTTTGAATCCTGGAATAACTGTTGGTTTGTACTTGTTCATCTCTCTTTCTAATAAATCTCTATCCATTTCTTCCTATTGCTGTCTTTACTTTTCCAATTCATCTTCCTTTATCTTACTCTCATCTTTCTTTTATGGTTTGTTGTATAGTTTATTTATCATCTTATCTTTATGCATCTTCCATTTTTACATCCCTCCCTAAACACGATCCTCTATCGCCTCCTCTTTTTACTCATGCTCAGGCTTAAGCGCAGGATTCTTGGCTCTATCCTTTCCTGCTTTCCAGTAAAGTGCCATTGAACTTTGCGCTTTTTTGCCATTGTCAAGCAATACTCCTTTCTTTCCCATATCAAAACTATTATAAAATAAATTGTTTTTTGTAATTGAGCGTTTAACATGAAAAATAGGGATATAAATAATGGCACTATTTTCTACAATGAATAGATTAACTCTGTTATCTATTATTAATAATTATTGTGAATACTGACAGTTTTGACTAATTTGTTAGTAATAATGCTACTTTTGTTCAATTCCCTCCACGACATATATATCTATATATATTTTTGTGTTTGATAATTAATATATAATGTTGAGAAAACAAGCAAGTTCACAAAAAGAAGACAATTATAATGGATAGCTCGCCAATCAAAGACTAAGTGTCACTCATTAGCCTATTTATTAATATATTAACCTTCTCCGCTCTCAGATCAGACTGTTCGGCTCACAGATTGATTTATAATTTGACCGCGCTTCTTAATTCATTTTCAGGTAAATCATTTTTGACTCAGTTTATATAAACACTTATACTCTCCCTCTCAATGCTAAGGAGAAAAAGCGACGCTTTTAAACAGTAAACACAAATTAATTTAGAGCTTAGTAGTAGTGGAGTGCAATGGGGACTTCAGAGTGCATTCGAGAGCAAGCCGGAAGAAAATGAGGGAAAGAGTGAAGAGGCAAAAAGTATTAACCCCAGCGCCCCAGACAGTAAAGATCAAGAAAACAACAAAAAAGCATACAATATTCGAACTAAAACAGTGAAACCTCAGAAATACAGATATGGTATGGAAGATTAATATGATTATGGCTAAAAAGCAGGCCAAAGAGGAGACGGTACAAGAAGAGGAAGGCCAACAGCAGGCAGAAGAGAAGCGGAACCTGAACCCAGAAGGTAACCGTTCAACCCTTATGAAAAAGCACCCTATAAAAAGAGGAAACCCTCTCCCATGACTGACGGTCTCCCAGAACAGCCGAAGGAATAAATTTCTATAAAAAATGATAGTTCTTCATAAAAAATAGAGGGGCAAGAATCATTAAAGGACATTTAAGAAGGAGATAATGCTGAGGTTGGCAATGATAATGAAAAAGAGGACTATAATGGCAATAAGCCAATCGAGAAGATGGGCAAAGCTATGATTGATTAATAAGCAAAAGGAGTCGCTCCTTAGGAAGGAGAAAAAAAGATTCAAGAAAATAAACCAATTTCAGAAATTGTAGAGATTTATCGTACTTCTTGGAAAAACTGTCGTCTTCAGATAGTTATTGAATTAGATGATTGATTGATGGTAAATCGATGGCACATTAATTATGCTTCATTATTATATTAATTTTAAAATAAGAGAGGATCAAGATTCGTATTTTTATCAATGATGTTTCAGTATGTTTATTAGGCATAAAACGCTGCTATTCGCAAGCAAGGGCAGTTTATAACTAACTAACTAACTAACTAACTAACTAACTAACTAACTAACATTACTTTGTTTAATAAATTCTACGAGGTAAAAGATACAATAAAAAAGGGATGAGATTTTATTGGAATTGGTGCGATAAATAGAATGTGCTTTGTTATTTTAAATATAGAAACCCTTAAGTGGTCTTTCTCCCTTTTTGTTTTTCATATAATAGATTGAAAAATCAATAAATATTAATTTAACTTTCAAAAATTCTTATCCACATCTACATTTTAATGATATGAGTCTTGACCTTTTGCTAAAATCACAAAAATATTTATATAATTGCGTATCGGACTAATATTTATATATCATGATTCTTCAAGAAAGACCCTCAAACACAATTAATTCTCTTTAAAAAAGAAATATTTTTAATATCCGCATTAGAACCTATCCTTTATTTTGTTAGTAAAGTCCAAACTTATATTTTATGTTCATCAATTTATTGCAATGAATCAGCAATAATTACAAAGATAAATTATTATCGAAATTGTTTTTATTACACAACAAATATTTACTTATGGCCCTTACTTCTGGTAAAAGAATTGCTCAAAGAATTTGAAAAATTTGATCCGAAATAAATTCAATCTTTTATAAAAATGTTATTTAAATCATTTGCCTTTTTTATCCTTTACTTCAGATTCGCTTGATTGTGATCTTTGTGCCTAAGAGCTTCTGGATATTTTTCTAATTTTTTTAGCTTTTTCAACTTCGATTTACACAACTGCATCTACAAGAATAATAACAGCTTGTATGACTATAAATATTTGAACCAACAGGTATTTGAGATCTCTGTGCGAATTATAGAGGTGAAGGTTACAGTTTATGCAGATATAGAATACATATCCGAGAATAGATATGAATTTGGCTACCAACCAGCCTCGACGGTAGAACACTGTTGGCAATAAAATTATGATTATCACCATCCGCGAGTGCTCAGCCAAACTTGACAACAAAGTGGAATGATCTGTTATTACTAAATGCTTTGAAATATACTTTCAGAGAAGGTGTTATAGTGCCTTCCGCGAGTCTAAGGATCAGCCAACAGCATTGCTCCTTCTAAAGAGATGAACAGCCATACTATAATTCTTAAAAGTTAATCCAAACTTTCGGTGAATTTGAAATATGACATATAATTAATGTAGGTCTATCTAATTGTAGTGGCGGTAG
>Ga0302188_10004018_pt1 | contig 9998 bp, 9 predicted proteins | sample II_Bog_E2_1_FD_198783 | JGI IMG/M metagenome (GOLD analysis project Ga0302188, IMG submission 198783) | Peat permafrost microbial communities from Stordalen Mire near Abisko, Sweden - II_Bog_E2_1 | ecosystem: Environmental > Terrestrial > Soil > Wetlands > Peat | place: Sweden: Abisko, Stordalen... | reverse complement strand
AACATATAATTTTGCATTAATTATTATATATTAATTCTTTTTATTTTTCTATGATTTTTATGAACTATTAATTTTGAGTTAATTACGAAAAAATATTAATTGCACCTTTTTATTTCTCGCTGTTTTTTCTAACGGCTCAGTAGTAAAGAAGACTTTATTTTTTATCATCATTTATTTGTGATTTTTCACCCTATTACTTGATTCAATTCTCTTCCTAATAATACTCACTTTGTTTATTATGGATCAAGTGTATTTAATTTGTTATTTATTACTAATATATTGATTAATTATATCGAATACTCTGATTATGGCAAAAATGTTTTCAGATCTAAATCAATATGTTCCTTCTTGAAAGAAATTTTATCTTTTATTTTCGATATTGTGATTCGTAATTTAATTTTTTGAGCCAAGCATAGTCCAACAGACGATCTTTGTTTAAAGTTAGAGGATTTTTATTTCATTTAAAAAAAGATTCGGGTATTCTCTTTCTCCGTTTACATAATTTATCGATTGGCGATGCCCAAATTGGCACCGGGTTAATTTCTCAATGACCTATCTCCCTATCAATATTAAGGGCATCGCGCATCAAAAAAAATCACAACAATTTTCTATTTGAGAAAGATGAGCAGGGACAGCCCAAATGGAGACAGTACCTGAGTCCTGCAAAAGCTTGGGTTTCTATCATAAATAATTAGAGTTGTGAAGATGCAGTTTGTTTTCAAAAATATACTTACGACAAAGAATTTTTGCAAGGATTAGCAATTCTTCTTAACAAAAATGATTCTCGATGGACATTTTCGTTTTTCGCTTAGCCTTAGATGATGGCTTATTTCGTTTTAAAATATCGTTTATTGCCGACTAAACTCTCATACATAATGAACCAACGCCCCCGCTTATGATACAGTGTCTTCTATATAATTTGACTTCTTGAAAAATGATGGAATATTAAAAATTATTCGAGTGTTCTCTTTCTCTGCTTCCATAATTTGCTGTTTGGCGACTGAGTTGTAAGCTCAAAAAAGCCTTTCTCTTGATGAATAGGAAGTGTATTGTGCAAAATGTTTTGCCTTTTCTAATTTAAATTTGATGTTTGAATGATTAATTTGATCATTTTGCTAATTAAATTTATTAGAGAAGGGTTTGGTTTGTTTTTACCATCTTTGATTGCTGAGATAAGAAAGGTGAGTCTAAAATGCTACTAATTCTCGTTTTCTTCCCGAATCAACCATAATTTCTCCATATTATTTTCATTCTAAATTATATTCCATTTCCAGTTGTTAATTGAAAATACAAGAGATTGGTTGAAAGTAAGATTTCTTATTTTTGTTTTTCTGCATTTTACGAAGGGGCTGTTCCAAGTACACATCTCAAATAAAAGATAATGTTAAATATTTAAATATAATTACTTTAAACCTTCTCAGATTCAAATATGTAGGATTCCCCAAATAACTCTTTCAAATCAAATGGACGTTGGACCAAATAGGAACACTAGAAGTTTCTATAGGGTAAGCATCCTTTTACACTAGGATTGCGCATCTATGGCAAAAATTGGAAGAAAATTGAAGCACTCATATAAACCAGAAATGGCTGTCAAATTCGATCCCATGCTCAAAAGTTTTTCTTGAAAATGAAGCCAACAGAAAGCAATGAGTTTTATGAATCTTCTTCTCTCAGTAGAGGGTTACTAGACGATCCTGAATAACCGACCCTCCATTCAAAAAAATCATCCCAATGGCAAGTGGCTCGTGAGGACCTATCTTACTACCTAAGTAAAATGTAACAATAAATTAACGAAGTATATAGTATGCAAATGGTGAAGGTCAGCTTGATTTTTGGAGTGTGTTGGTGGACAGTAAAAAAATAACTGATAATTTAAATCTGTAAAACCGACACAGTTCGTTTATCAGTGTTTATAAAGACGATCACTATGTCGCAAACTTAAGCAGACTCAAAAACAATAAAGTTTTTATTTGATCCCTTATTTTCCCCTATTTATCTTATTTCAGGTTCCTGATTTCATAAAATGGAAGACAGTAATATAATATTATTGATCAACCAAATCAAAACACATAAAATGATCAAATATTAACGGTTTAACATTAAATGAAGGGGGAAGGAATTCAAGGTTTGCCCTTGATAAAAATATTCCTATGGAGTATAAATTCATCATCAGCAGAAAAGAGATTTAGTTTTGAATAATGTTGGCAAAATAGCTTATCTTTTCTTATGATATGATCTTAAACCTAATTTACTAACAATAGATTTAATTATTTAAAAATATGGTAAGTTTTTCTAAAAAGGCATTGGTTCTTATTTTAGTTCTTTTGCCCCTCATACTTGCAGACAATGTAGATGCATGTTTGGAAGTTGATGATTACGATTGCGGATATTCTCCCTGTTATGGATACTACTGGTCATTGACGTAAGATACATGTCTGACATGTCCCGAAAGTAATTATGATACCTGTTCATAATGCTGGTACACTTATGATCCGAAAACTCAGTCTTGCGTAGATTAAAATGGCTAGAGTGATGATAATGGGAATAATGAGGAATAAGAAGATGGAGTATCATGCGCGGATATTGCTTTTCCTGACGAATGTAACAAATGTGGAGATTATTTTTACAATTCTAACACTTAGGTATGCACCCCTTGCTCTTAGGCGAACACCGCTAAAAGCTGTTTTATTTGCTTAGAGAAAGAGTTTAGCTTTAGCTATCTAATCAATTGTGTGATGTATATGAGTGAAAATGATGAAGACCAAAGCAATTCGACAGCTGAGTCTAACTCTACAGATGACAACTCGACAACTGATAGTTAAGATGATGATTGGTGGGATGATGATAGCACCTAAGATCTATCCTCCAATGAAACCAACAATACTGACTCTAGTAACAGCACTGATTAAAATTGGTCAGATTTAAATACTACAAACAATACAGATTCTGGTTTTCCTGACTCAAATGTAACAAATAACATCGATCCAAGTGCTCTAAATGACACCAACTCAAGTCTTCCAAATAACACCGATTTAAGTGCTCTAAATGACACCAACTCAAGTCTTCCAAATAAGACCGACTCAAATTAATCTGATCTAAATTCTACAAGCAATACAAATTCAAATTAAACCAGTAGCAATTAAACCAGCAATAATGACACAAATATACCTGAAGCAAACAGTTCAACCAATTAAACATAAAATAATACAACTAATGAAAACAATAAATCCTAGAATTCTTCCAGCCAAGCAAACGAAATCAGTAAAAATGTAACTTGCACTTCTCCTTCTACTGTTTATGATGAGACTTCTAATACTTGTATTAACTGTAATTAGGCTAGCTCTACTCTTTGCCTTCTTTGTTAAGGATATACCTATAATTCAGTAAATTCTCAGTGCATGGAGTGTCGCTATCAAATTAATCAATGCAATGGTTGCCCTTTAAACGCATATTCTCTGTGTTTAATTGGATGTCCTAATAACTTTTACTTAAATGGATCTGAATGTTTTCCTATCTAAGTTGTGAACGCCAGCTTAGTCCTCGATCCATCAAATCTTTTCTCTGATTGGAACACTTTGGATATTAATCAACAGCAAGCTCTCATTGTGAGCAATCGAGCAGATATAGAACAATCTCTGTTGAAACTTATCGGAATGGAAGGCTAGCCTTATCGAATGACAATCATTAGCCTTTCAATTGGATCTTTAGACGTGGATTTATCTGTAGCTCCTTCAGATACATCATCATCTGACTCAACAATGACGGAAATTCAGAATTCGATCACAAATAATGAATGGAACTCAGGCTTGAGTGTGATAAGCAGTTCGTTTGTGGTAAGCAGCACAGTTACCAATACTGATAGTAGTCCCTCTGGGCAGTCGTCATCATCACTAACTTCAGGATTAAATACAAAGATAATAATGATAATTGTGATAGGTGTCTCAGTCCTGGTTATCGTCGCTATAAGTAAATAATCCATAACATAGTCGTTTACCTATTTGTGAGTTGGTGGGGAAGTCGGGGAGTGCAGAAATCTCACAAATTAGCTGAATAAACAGACAAATAAGTGCGGGCAGGTGACCTGGTAAAAGATTCTGAGTAAAAATTGGATGAGTTCTAGAGTGGATCTTCTTAACCGAATCGACTATGATTTAAAGACAACTATATATACTTATTTCCCTTTGAGTTATTTGTTAAAAATATTATTCAACAATAAAATATGTCAAATTGAAAGATATATTTGGGGTAGAATATTGATCTTATTTGTATTGATCAATAAAATACAGTGTTGAATAATAACACACTATTTTCAATAAATTGAAGCCATCATTATAAAGTTGTTAAAGGAGCCAATCCTAAGTTTGTCTGTTCTGCACGAAGAAAAGCCATCCACCATACTTCAATCTCGATTTATTTTATCAATTAAAAAATATCAGTGATTTCTTAGACATGGGAAGAGATATTCCCTCTAATTATAATAATGGAAAAGTTTCATCACGGTATTCCTTTGATATGATTTTCCTTATTTAGTCGTATCATTGAAGAATTGGTCATATAGTTTTTTATGGTGAAATCAAAAAATACATAAGAATATGAAATATCGAAGCTTAAAAGATGATTCTCTGTAGTATTTTAAAACATTACTGCTGCGGTAATGGGTAAATCATATTTTATAGTCAATCGCAATAAATCCATAATTAATTGATTAACATATAACCATAATCAAATAAAATGATTTTATTTGAAGGAGCGTTAGACTCGATATTTCTCTTTTTGTGCATGGATGATCCTGAAAATGATAAATAGAGTTTATTAATCCCTCCGTCTCTTGTCATCAGCTAAATACCCTCTTTGGATGGATTCCAAAAATGGATTTTGTTAGGATACGTGGGGAAGTTCAAAGATTAATTTCATTTAGCATTTAAAATTTATTGTGATTCAAATTAGTAAATCGATGAAGACCATCCTTCTCAGCTTTTTGATTCTAGCAATAGTTTATTCCCAATGCAATGTTCAATATTGCCAAACATGTGCCTCATCTACGGCTTGCTCAAAATGTACCCCAGGAAATTTAATAACTGCTGACGGTTCCTAGTGCATTCCATGTTCGATTGCAAATTGTACCTGGTGCCCAACAGCCAATATATGTAGCTCGTGCTTACCCGGCTTTACTGTTAATTATGGTGGAATGAGTTGCACGCCCTGTAATATTAGTAACTGCACTTCATGTGCTTGGCAAGGATACTGCCAAACCTGTGCGACTCCTTATACTGCCTCAGGAGGTACCTGCTATCTTTGTAATATACCTAACTGTTTGATATGCAGTGCTGCAAATTATTGTATTTCTTGCGCTGCTTATTATACCTTAGATCCTTTAGGTAGTTTCTGCACTAACTGCTCAATACCGAATTGTCTTGGCTGCTCCTCTTCAAACGTATGCAATAATTGTGGTGGTAGCATGTTTCTGAGCACTATGGGTTCATGTGTTTACTGCCAAATTGGTGGATGTGCTCAATGCAGTTACACCAACATCTGTGCTCAATGCAATGCATTATATAGCTTATCCGCAGACAGTACCCTATGCTTTCAATGCAATATACCAAATTGCCTCCAGTGTACAGGGCAAAATGTATGCGGCAGCTGCGCGGCTGGATATTCTCTAAACTCTTATGGGGTCGATTCTACAAGCTGCGATCAATGTGACATAACGGGTTGTTTAAGCTGTTCATCAGCCAATGTTTGTAAATCTTGCCTAAGTACATACACCTTAAATAATGGTGCCTGCATTATCCTTTGCACAATAACTGGATGCCAAAAATGCACAGCAAATCAAGTTTGCTCTACTTGTTTCACTGGATATATCATAAACAGCAGCTCCTGTATCCTTTGCAATAAGATTGGGTGCACAAATTGCTCTTCTTCGAATGTGTGTTCAAGTTGCTTATCCGGATATAGCTTTTCGAATGGCAACTGCCTGATTTGCAATGTTTCTGGATGTTTAAACTGTTTGGTAAGCAATATATGTTAGGCATGCATGACAAACTATACTTTTTCGAGTGGCAATTGTATTTCTTGCAGTGTCATTGGATGTGCCAGTTGTATTTCAACCAACGTCTGCGGCACTTGTTTAACAGGATATACCTATAATAATGGCGGTTGCATTATCTTGTGCACCATTCCTAATTGTTATACCTGTACCCTTTCGAATGTATGTTCAAACTGCCTCTCAGGATACACTATAGCTAATTCTGGAGCAAACTGTGCAAAGACTACTCCCACCAACACAACAAACAGTACCAATACCAATACAACAAAGAATAGCACAACTAATGGCACCACAAACAGCACTAGTAATTTCACTTGCAATATTACCGGCTGTTCAAACTGTTTTTCTCCTGGAGTTTGCAAAAGTTGTCTGCCAGGCTATAACTTGACGAGTGGTAATTGCATTTTGGCTTGCACAGTTACTAATTGTCAAACTTGTGCTTCACAATGGGCTTGCTCAGTTTGCATTGCTCCCTATAAATTTGCATATAACTCAACTTGCATAAAATGTATGACTGCCAACTGCTTGAACTGCAGCAATGACAATATCTGCGATACGTGCAACAGTGGATACACTGCTATTTGGGGAGTCTGTAATCCTAGCTGCTCTAACAATTGTTCGGTATGTAACAATCAAACGGGGGTTTGCCTAAGCTGCATGACTAACTACATACTTTCAGCCTCCAATCAATGTATTTCTTGCAGCATTAGTAACTGCCAAATTTGTTCATCATCTAATAATTGTTCTGCCTGCATGACGAACTTTGTTCTAAACACAACCAAAAACACTTGTACCTGCTATATTACCAACGCAGCTTTAAACTGTACCTGCATAGGTAGCACCACTCTATCAAACAGCAACAACTGTGTGCCGAATGGAGGAATTGCAAACTGTATAACTGTAAGTTCTTTTAATAGTAGTCAATGTTTAACTTGCGCAACTGGATATAGATTGATTAGTGCTACAACTTGTCAAGCTTTCTGCTTAATTCCTAATTGCAGAAGTTGTGCCATTATGAACTATTGTTCAGTCTGCACTGTAGGAGTGCCTTCAGTCAACGGTGATTCTTGCATTAACTCCTGCAATGTCACCAACTGTCAAGCGTGTGGATCATCTAATGTATGCTCTATTTGCAATGCGGGATATACCCTCAATTTCACCATCAACAAATGTATTTTATGCAATGTTTCTAACTGTTATCAATGCTCAAGCACTTCAGTGTGCTCATTATGCTATAACTCTTTTTCTCCAGCTAACAATGGAAGTGTCTGTGCGGTGTGTCTTAGCCCATGCAAAACCTGTTCATCATCTGGTCAATGTGCTACTTGCCAGTGGCCTTTCAGTCAAACTCCTGGGTCAGCAGGCAACTGCTTCATGTGTGAAGACGTTAATTGTCAATCTTGTGATGAAAATAATACGAGCAACTGCACAATTTGCAATACTGGTTACTCGTATCTAAACACAACTGGTGGATGTACACAGTCTTGCAATCAGTCAATGTGCGTGAACTGTAGCAAAGGTTATGATATCTGTAATGCCTGTGCCCAATCCTACTATCTAAATTTCACAATCAGCCGATGCTAAATCTGCGCCAATACTCCTCAATGTTTGGCTTGTTCAGGTTCTAATCCTTGGATTTGCACGGCCTGTAGTACTGGCTTTTTCTTGTATGTTGATTAAAGTAACTCCTACTGCCAACCATGCCCTAGCTATTGCATCAGTTGCAGTTCTGCTACCAAATGCATTTATGCTGCTTTTTCTGGCTACACTTTCATGACAGTCAACAGAAGCACTGTGTTGGGTGTGTGCGATCCTGGATGTTTCCAATGTTCAAGCAGCAACCCAGCCTCATGTTCTGTCTGTTTGCCCGGATATTATATTGCAAGCACTACTGTATTGGGGGTGTTTACTTGTTTGACCTGTAACGCAACTTGCCAATACTGCCAGCAAAATAAACCCAATGTCTGTCTAAGCTGTTATCCAGGAGCAATATATAATAATTCTAGTCAAACTTGTACATCTTGTCCGACCAACTGTCTCGCTTGTTCTCGGCAAAATAGCTCTATAATCTGTACTTCCTGTCCCACAGGGTATACAATGAATTCTAAGAGCACCGGTTGTGTCTCGACAGCTAATACAAGTTGCGAGCAGAATTGTGCCACCTGCAAAACAAGTGGCAATTCTACAACATGTACTCTCTGTAGCCCTGGATCCACACTTCTAAACGGCAATTGCATTCTTTGTGCTCCTGGATGCAGTATCTGCAGTAGTACCAGTATTAGTAGCTGTGTGGCTTGTTCTATAGGTAATTACTATGACCAAGCTAATGCCAGTTGTTTTGCCTGCAATCAAAACTGCTCATCATGCACCAGTTAAATTTGTACAGCTTGCTTGGACGGTTATTCTTTAACATCAACCTTCTCATGTGTATCCACATGCCAATACCCTTGTGCGACTTGTCAATTCAGCAATCCTAAAAAATGTTTAAGCTGCATCACGGGATACATTTTGAATAGAACATCCTGTATTGCTGATTTAAGCTGCAATGCCTATAACAACTGCTCTTTCTGCCCCTTTGGTTACAGCCTCAAATACACCTCAGTCATTATTCAGAGCTGCATTGCTTGTGCAAGCAGTTCCAACTGCGCTAGATGCAGCACAACAAATCCTGCTCAATGTATAAACTGCAACTATGGGAATTATCTCACATCCTCAAATGTTTGTCAGGTATGTCCAAAGTGGTGCAGTAACTGTCTTAGCGCTTCAGTATGCTTTGGTTGCAGTTCTGGATACGTGGCTCAGCAATCTGGCTCAATTTCAACGAGTTCCTCAAGTCAAACCGTTAAAATTTATCAGCCAGTTACGTGCTTAGCTTGTGTTCAACCTTGCCAAACTTGCTATAGCTCTCCTTACATTTGCAGTTCATGCGTTTTGGGGTATACTTTTTCTCAAAATATGTGCATCAGTAAGTTTAACTATAAATTTACAGTGGTTTTAGATCCACCAGCTAATACGTCATTCATTGGTAATTACTATAACTTCCTCCGACAAGTTGCCACTGCTGCAGGAGTTAACTAAAGCAGCATCACGGTACTTTCAATCTTATACGGCCCAGTTACCGTTTAACTGCTTGTCAGCAGCAGCGCTACTCCAGGATCAATTGCTGCTGCAGTCCAGCAACAAGGTCTCCAAAGTCTAGCTAGCAAAAAATCCATTGCCAACATGAGAGTTGTCTCTTATTTGTTGGTACTCAATGCTCCTGGCATGAACAGCTTAACTATTGGCATCAATAATAACACAAATAATTTACCTTGCAATATTAGTGGGTGCTTATACTGTTTATCATCTTCAAAATGTGGTGCCTGCGAATAAGGGTATACATGGTCCAATGGAACATGTATTCTTTGCAATATAAAGGGATGTGCCAACTGCATTTTCGCAGACTTCTGCGTCAAATGTTTAACAGGATATACTTATATTAATTTTGATGCGTGTGCGGTATGCACCATTCCTAATTGCTAATTTTGTTTTTTAACAAATTTTTGCTTAATCTGTAAATCAGGGTATATTATGGGAAATTCTGGAGCTAGTTGTAAAAATGCAACAAATAGTATAACAAACAGCACCAACACAACAAATAACAGCACAAGCAATAGCACCATTAACAACACGAATAGTTCAAAAACAAATTCAACAAATAACACTCAAACCAATCAAACTAACCCTCCCTACACCAACAGCACCAACAGCACTCAGACCAATCAAACTAGCCCTCCATACTCTAATAGCACCAACAGTACCAACAACACTATGACCAATCAAACGAGCCCTCCATACTCTAATAGCACAAATAATTTGATTTGCAATATGGAGGGATGTTCCGACTGCATAATGGGATACCTTTGCTCCGGTTGTTTCAGTGGATATAGTTTTAACTATTATATCTATGGAT
>Ga0302188_10004014_pt1 | contig 10005 bp, 8 predicted proteins | sample II_Bog_E2_1_FD_198783 | JGI IMG/M metagenome (GOLD analysis project Ga0302188, IMG submission 198783) | Peat permafrost microbial communities from Stordalen Mire near Abisko, Sweden - II_Bog_E2_1 | ecosystem: Environmental > Terrestrial > Soil > Wetlands > Peat | place: Sweden: Abisko, Stordalen... | reverse complement strand
ACGAAGGAACGCCTCTCATAGTGAAGGTTTTTCCTCTCAATTGCCAAGAGAACTATCAACTTGAGGTGCGTCAGCTTACTCGTATTAGTCATCCAAGCGTGGTTAAGATGATGCACCATCGCTAAGCATTGGATCGGTCTAGTAGCAACAAATTTGATCAATCTCACATAATAGTGATAAAATAAGCTACAAGAGGCGATCTCAATGACTATCTGCCAAAATATGGTCGTATGGATTAAAAAATGGCAAGAACTTACTTTAAGAAAATGATAGAGGCATTTAGTGTACTCCATAAAATGAATCCAATAGTAATACACCCAAATCTTCTGGCAACCAGTCTGCTTTTGGATTCAGAGGGTCAGTTGCAAATTTGTGGATGGTCGTAGTTAAATCTGAAGAGTGAAGCTATAAAATTATAAGAGTGTATATTCTCTTGTGGATAGATACTTGTATGCTTGGTAACTTCCTTTTTACCTTTTTATAAAAAGTATTGTTTAACTGATACTTTTTATAAATTGATAAATTAGGATGATATCCATAAATTTTGGAATGAGTTAACCAAAACTATGAGAAAAATGGATAAGCAATTTTAATTCTCAAAGTCTTACAAGGAACTGATAGAGGATATATTCTTAAATAAAATATCAAACTTTGATCAGATCTTATAGTATCCTTGGGCTAACAGTTTAGATATTTACTCTGATACCGAGCTGAAATAAATTCTGGAGAAAAATTAAAAAATAAAGGACTAAAAGTTTGAGGCCAAAAAAAAGCAATAACTTGCAATCTAAGAGAAAAGTAACAGTATATATTATGTAGGAAAGAAAATGATTCACGATTCTCATCTGAGCTTCGGCCTACATCGCTGTCAAGGCCAAAATATTTAATTTATCAACGATTACGAATAAAATATGATCAGAGTGAACGAAGTACCTTTTACCGAAGACTAATTTTCCTCGAAGATACAGAGTAACTCACCTTGTTTTGTAATAGCTTCTCTCAGATAATTTTTTAATTAAAAAATTGAAAAGGAGGCACCTTTCCTTTCTCAGCAATTTATCTTGAACAGTTTTAACATAGAAAAGAAAAACAATGAGGTTTTCATTGAATTAAATTTTGAGTTGATTGTGCTTGAGGAGGAAGAGCGGCCTTTGTAGTCATAAATAACAAATGTAAAATTGGATCTAATTTTCACAAAAAATAGTAATAAAGAGTTCCTGGTGGATATTTCCGTAGTATAAACTGGTTTCAATTATTTTTACACAAACTTGGCTTTTAGATGTCTTCAAGAAAAGATCCTACTTTATGAATGTAATAAAGAAATGAAAAAGTAGGAAAAATGATATGCTTAGTTAGTTATCAATATCATTTATATTTCTTAAAATAAATATGATAATATATTTTTGCAAAAGCAGACAGATACAACAACCTTTAATAATTGAGTGACTTGATAAAATGAGATTGCATTTATTAGATGGAACTTGGCCAGAACAATATTATTTTAAGGAAGAGTTTATAAATTAATTATTCTTAATTTTATTATTATCTCTTTATTGGTTTTAATATATTTAGGAAGGGTATCGCTGTTTTTATAAACCATACCTCTGTTTGGATCCACTCAATAATGGTTAATCAATAAGGATCAATTTTTAAAATCATCATTAATAATAATAAAATCAGTCTTGTTTTAGTGTCAATAGATGTAAATCTAACATTAAACCTTTAATTGCATTCGCATACTCAGATACATAGTTCTCCATCGAAACCTATTTATCCTCACCATTTTCATTAACTTCCTGGACCTCGAACAGCTCGAGTCTATAGTCCAACTTGCTCTCGAACAGCATAGATAGTAACCATTTTACAGGATCGTAATTGCTAAATTGTTTATGGGTAAATACTTAAATAGGGTTGATCGTAGCATTTTCTTCCTCTTCTATGAGGAGTCCGATTTTCAGAGTATTTAAAAAAGTATGATTAACTCCCTCGCTATTCGGCAATATCCCTTTCTTGAGAAGAGTTATCATTAGTATCAAGATATTTTAATGGCATTGAGAACATAAATGCAATATTTGCAGACACAACCATAATTTCAAGATATTATTGAAGTACTTTTCTTCGAGCCAGATTTGCCTCTTCCTAAAATGAAGCGGGAAACTATAGGTATGTACTGTGAGTCCGCCTATCAAGAACACTTAAGCTTGATTAGATTCCCAAATGATGAACTTTAGGAGCTATGGATGGAAGAGCCTATTCTCTAGCTAAAAAATATTCTTGATTAATAACTGGCGATCATAATGGCCAACAGTACTTACACTTACAGCGAAATACATATTCGACATAAAATACAAAGATTACGTTATCGGGGATTTTAAATAACACATTAAAACTGGAAATAACAATTGATTTAGGGATTTAAAATGCACAACCTTCTGGTATTACTCCTTGGGATGTGCTCGTAGTTAATATTCACCTATTAGAACTTATTGAGCAATATCCAAGATCCTTTCATGCGTTTTATCGAATTTCAACTACGCTCAGCCATTTTTCGCAACATTGTTCTTGCTATATAAGTAAACTCTATCCCACCATATAGGATAAGCTTAGCTTTTTGATGGTCAACTATAACACATTCTATTAAGCTACTTTTCACCCTCCTTCGAATCATCCGCCGCTCAATTTCTACCGACCCTCCCTTTCCATTTGGGCCAGAACAATGAAGCATTTTCACCCTTGGAATATAAATGTTTATAATTACATAATAGCTAAATTAAGATAATAAAATTTACGACAATTTCTTATTGAAAAAACCCAAAAATTACCTTCTTTCTATACGTATTTGATTGAAAATTTAGTCCCTTAAAAGAATAAGCTTTGCTGCAGACTTTCAGTGCCCCAAAAAAGTAGCAAGCTTATCTATAAAATCAGAACAAACTATAGATTGAATCTTTTTTTGAAAATAACTTGGAAATGTATGAAATATTAGGTAAGGATTACCTATAGTATATGGTTGACATATCAGTCAACGAGTTTACAGTTCACTGGTGTGGATACTCAGAACATTAGATCAAGTATTCCTCTTTTTTTCACGACTTTTCAGAAAATATTATAAAGTAATCAGCCAATTTTTATGAATCAATCAGAAAGATTTTATACAACACTATTCCCGAATAACTAAGACTTAGCATTTTTAGAGAAGTAGTCAAAGAGGATTTACAGTTCTTGAGTGAACGTCTTGTTAAGCCAGTAACTCTGAAGGGGATAGTTGAAGTTGTGAACAAATGGATAAAATAGTAGGTTTAAGATATGCAGGGGTATGCTGTATTTGGGGAAGAGGGCTTCGCAAAATTCAGGATAATCATGGATTTCGAAGAGAAGGACAATATGCTTACTTATTTCGGAACTAAAGCCAAACTATAATTAAACTGCCCTGAAAATTTAGCATTCTACTACAATATTCAAGTTGATGACAGCATGGATATCGAAAAAGATAGTGATGAAGAGAGCGAACAAGGAGGAGTGATGCTGTAAAAGTATGAAAGCGAAGGTGAGGGAGATGGACAAATGGACTAAAAGCTCAAATGATGGCATTCCCTTTATTTTAAAAATTAATTGTAATATAAATGGAATTGTTTTCTAGTACAAATGGCTTCTGTTGAATCTAATAAATAGTGTAAAAAGTATTAAATCATTAAGAATGAGATAATATTATGATGTAATGATGGTTGTAAATTTATTAAGTTAATAGTCATGTTTTTGAATTTAAAGAGTAAAAAGATGGTGGATTCTACGCTTAACATACATATCAAAAATCAAAGTAATCTGAACTCGTACCGGGAAGGCACAAAAGAACGTCAAAATCGTTAATCTCGATAAATCAAATCCACCCGACAGCATCACAACACAAATAATAAAAAACCTACAATAAGTACAGCTATTTCTACGCTTACAGCTAATCCCAATAGCTATACCACTATCAAAAATCATTGTAAAAATCATAGTCAAGAGTCGAAGTAAAAATAGTTAATTGAAGAATGTCATCAAAGTCGATAAAAAATAGATTCAATAAGAATTGCCAACGTCTATAAAAAAATAAAGAAATTCGAGACACCAGAAAATGTCGTCCAGTTTGATAGTGTCGAAAAAGAACATGATAAAATTAAAAAATATCAGAATGGATCACAACGTATTTCAAATAAAAAGGAGCTGCTCAACACAATTACCAACAAGTTTATGTGCACTGAGGCTGACGAGCGTGATAATATCAGAATTTAGTAGGAAATTGAAAGACATTCTAAGAATTAGTTTGCTATTATGCTGGAGCCATTTGTGGAATTATTCAGCTGGGAAATGGATTGCAAGGAAACTGTATCTGTGCCGCTCAGAACTCGAGTGCACTCAAAGGAAGGTGATATTCATCGTTCCATTTAGAATTCCCATAGGAACGCAAGTAAATAGGGAAAAAAGAAATCCAATGACATTTTGATTCGATAAATTAACAAAAGCGCAAATCAAAGCTCACTCACAACCATCCATGATTCCATAAGTAAATTCATGTACAAAATGGAGCAGACTCAATATAGAATAAAAACCACTGAGAGCGAATCAAAATATAAATACATTGAGCAACCATGCTACAAGATAATGCAAAAATTATTAGGAAGCATCGAATATTTTATTTTGTAAATTTATGAAAAATGTATCAAGGAAATGGACACATGTCATTAAAAATTTGAAACAAGTTTAGCTGATGTAATCAGAGAGCAAGATATCATAGAGAAAAAATGCGAATAATTAGAATCATTACTGATAACAGAAAAGTAGAAAAGCCATAATATGTAAAGGATGCTGTCAGAAGCCAAAAATAAAAACATTTTTGCAGAAGCCATTATTGCTGAAATCTCACATTTAGTTGATATTGATAGCTTCATTAGGGGCAGGCTAGAGGAGGAGTTTGACGCTCAATATAAAGGAAACAACCAGCACCAAAATAATTAATACAACAATGGTAGTTTTTATATTGCAAGCACAAAACAACAAAGGACAAATACGAATGATGAACAAGCAAGATACAAGTTGAATATGGGTCTCGGGAACTACAACGAATTTAAAAAATCAAATATTATCTTCGGTTAAAATGGCAACCTATCCCAATCAGTTCAGATTTGAGTTCTTGCAATTAACAATTTTGGTGATATTTTTTCGTTATTAAAGGATATTATTTGATTAAATAATTGATATCCTTTTGCGATATCTTTTCAAATTCATTGACAGAAGTGTATTGAAAATAATTTAGCAAAAGATATTTATTAAAAGTCAATAACAATGGAATTTTCTTACATAGACTTAAAATATGAATGAATTATCAGTATTTAGGATTGAAGTTATTTTTATTAATGTTTCCATGATTGAAGTTATTTATTTAAGTTAATCAATTTGTATTATTATATTCACACGTAGGAGTGATGAACAAAATAGGCTGGATTTTCCTACTATTAGCCTTCATCTTTATCGCTGCCGAAGCGGCAACCAAGATGCCTGATCCTTATAAGGTACTGGGAATACCCCGAGATGCTGATGATGATCAGATTAAGGCAGGCTTTAAGAAAAGATCTAAAAAATATCATCCTGACCGCAATACAGTCGATCCTAGAGCCAAAGAAAAATTTGAAAAAGTTGTCAATGCTTATGAACTACTCAAAGACCCGTAAAGAAAAAGGATTTATGACCTGACAGGTGGCGATGAAGATCCTCAACAACAACAATTTAGACAGCAACAGGGAGGAGGATTCGGAGGAGGGTTCCCTGGTGGGTTTGGCTTCCCTGGGGGAGGTATAAACATTGAAGATTTGATGCGAGGAGGATTTTTTGGAGGGGGACATCCTGGGCAACAGCAGCACCAACAAAGACAAGGAGGACAAGGAGGACAACGTCGAGCAACGTATTCATTCAGTTTCGGTGGAGGTGAGGGAATGAGATTTTAATTTTGATAAATCGTAACACCTGCATTTTAGTGCTATTGCTTTCTAAATTAATTGTTCATCTCTAAATAACACTATAATAATTTCCAAATTCTAAAATCGAAACAATGACATATCCCTTTCCGCTATATTCACAAAAAAGAGTGGCGTAGCGCATGAACAAAACGATGGGCGAATCCAAATTGAGTGTGACTCAAAATCAATAGAAAGGCAAGCTCGCTGTCCTCAAAAAAATCATCATGTATAAAATCACTAATTCAGAATTTCCTCAGTAAAACAGGAAGTTAAGAAGATATTCCTAAAATTTTTGGATATCGGAAGTAAGGCAATGACTGAAGAGAGTAACGAAACTATCTTGATCTATTCGAAGAGTATCCTTGACAATGATAAACAGAAGCAATTGAGTGAGGATTTAAACTCTCTTCTACATTCAGAAGGCTAGCAGAGCAGTATGGTGTTCAAAATCATAAAGGAGCTCATTATATCACCCCTCTAAAAATCATACATTACAAAGATAGAAAAGGAGCTAAAATAAGATGAGGAACTAGATGAGGAGATTAAGAGCATAGAAGGATAATTAGAGGAATAAAAATTGAAAAAACTCAAGGATTATGACCTACAAAAATCAGGTATACACTCCTCGAGCTCTAAGGTTATCAAAACTGCAACAACATTCAAAGAGGTCGAGAATTTCGAAAACAAGCTCATGAGGGCTAATCAGAAACTCAATGAACTCTCTTCGAACAATAATAAGCTTAGGGAAAAGATCAATCAACTAAGAAAAGAAAAGAATGCTATGGAGGATATCTACGCCAAACTGAAAAAATAGTTAGAGTCTAAAAAGGAAAACGTGGAGAAGACAATCAAATTTGCAGGGGAAGCTTATTGTTCCAGAAATAAGGCTGAAGAAGACCTTCGTAACTTGAAGGAGCAGTCCGAAATGCGCAAAGATCAGTTTAAAGAGGAGTGTGAAAGACTAAACAATGAGATCCAGCACGATCTTCGATTTAAACAATTTATAAAATCAAAGGAAATATAAAGATAGCAACTCTAGAAGTTAGAGAAGTAAATATAGCAAAACTAAACAACTATCGAGCTAAAAAAATAGGAGAATTACAAGATCGATCAGGAATACAAGAAAAGTTTGTAAAAATAGATGTAGATAAAGAAAGCTTTCGAAAAGATCAAGAAGGAAATAGGCTATAACGATAATAACAGTTAAAACAAGGAGCTTCTCAATATTTTCATCAATCTCTATGAGAAGAACATCATTATGAAGGAGTTTGTCAACGAAATCACCAAGGAAGTAGAATAGTTGGAAACCAAAATATAAAATAAGAAAGATTAGATACAGAAAATGTATCTCAAAGGTACTGCCGATTAAAACGATAAAGAAAGACTTGATGAGGACTACAAAAAGAAGTTTTAGTTCCATTAAAAGAAGAAGAAAATCCTTGATGTACAGTACTAAAAAAGTGTTAACACTATTCAAACAATTAAAAAATACCTCTAAGATATCTTTGAGGAGATAGGAATTGATGCAGTGACGATTGATAAGCTCAGTAAATATATTTTTATTTAGAAAACTGTAATCTTAACGAGGAGAATCTCACATAATTCTTAGGATAGCTCGAAAAAAAAGGTCTAGAAGCCATTTCACATTACGGAAAATTAGTAAGTGAGCAACTTAGAGCTGAGAAGGGCGCCAATTGGTAAATTCAGAAACAAATTGACGAGCTAAATAATATTATCACCATGGAAAATGTAAATGCCATGAACAATGGAGGCTGCCAAAAATCAACTGAATATCCCAGTGAGTTACTTATCAAGCTTAAAGAGGATAAAGTGAAGGAAGAAGAGCTCGATAAGCCGTTGAGCATTCAATAATTTAAGAAATATGCGATTGAGTCGCTTGAGCTGTATCAAAAGCGGCAGTTGCCAAAATAAAAGCACTTAAATAAAAAATACAACATTGCTCCGATGATGATGATGAGCAAGTCCAAAAAGAAAGAGAAATGATGTTTTTATGTTAAGAGTTCATTTATTTTGGTTTACGAGATTACACGGTTATAACTAAGGCTTATTCTATACTATCTTGGCTTAGTTTTATTGTTAATTATCTTTGTTTTTTATTGTTTGCTCCTTATGAGTAACAAATCTATTATTTTATAAAATGGGCGCTGATTTTTTTTAATATTATTGTTGCTGTTATACTTTTACTTATCAAATTTTTCATTATAAGGACTTCCTATTGATTTACAAAACTAAAATAAGGCATTAATTATTGAAAATATGACGTGTGTCATCTTGAAAATATAATTTAATGTAATGCCTTGATATTTTTGCTTAATCGGAAAAATTATTTAAAAAGTTTTGATTCTTGTTTTGAGTGTTAGAATGTCTTTGGTTAACTATATTTTTTTCTGGATTTTAATTTTCCTTTTTAGCGATTTTTGCTTGACAATGTGATGATGGTTAAAGTACATTTATGTTTTTATATTAAATACCATCAATTTCATACGATTCTAATGAGAATAAAATTATTTTACCAGCAAAATGTCATTTTTTCAAAGGATGTATTGATAATATTCCAAATAATTATGTTTTAATAAAAATTTGCAACATTTTGCATTAAACGCTTCCTCAATTTTTTGATGTCGTTCCGAAATTGAGCTGATAAGTAATTTTGAGATAGTTTTGGACATTCTTTTTCACAATTCGAAATCATAATCATCAAGAAAATCTTTGACTTCATCAAAAAGGTTTGGTTGAATGTTAGATTCAAAAGAAAGTAATAAAACAATAAAAGCAAAAATAATATTGACCCTGAGAGTTAATTTTAGACTCTGAATAAAACTTGAAGGTATTTAAAAGATTTTTGATTTTAAAGAAAAAAATTGTTGAGGATATTTGATGTAAAAATTGAAAATACTGAGGCTCCTGATGGTAAAATCAGATGATTGAAGTAAAACTGTCTTAGAAAAATTGTTTTGGAGTTAAAAAAACAAATAAAACTCTTACTGATATTGATGATTTACTTATCATCTTCCATTTTACCAGTAAACCAATTAAAAATTGATGATAGATCAGACAACAACAAAAAATGAAATGAGACAGGCCAAATGCTTCAATTATGCAGAAATATGATTCAAATAAATGTTTTAATATATATCGAAGTCATTTTCGAAAAGGATTGTATAAATCACTGACCGTTTATTATTGGGCTATAATAATTGAATAATGAAGAACATCACATTGTTGTTGATCCTCGCTCTGGCAATCTTTGGTACTGCCCAAGTTCCTGGAATCCCCTTCTGCACCTCAGCTCCCAGCGGAACCTGTGTCAGTTGTAGTACAGGATATTATCTTGGCGGAGTTAACACAACATGCATCCCAGTTCCTGCCGCAAACCAATGCCAAACTTATAACATGAATACAGGAAACTGTCTTACTTGTTGGGCTAATAACTACTACATTGCTAGTAGCGGAGCATGTACACCAGTAAGCTCTCTTTGCGCTACTTGGGATCAAGTCACTGGTTGGTGTCTGTCGTGCTGGTCATCAGCCAATCAAGTCAACAGTGTAGGCCAATGTGTTCCATCTCCTGTTTCAAACTTAAACTGCGCAACTCTGAATGCAGCTGGAACAGCTTGCTCATCATGCTGGTCTACCTCTTCTTACATCAATACCTTAGGTGCCTGTGTTGCAGGAAGCGGAAATTGTGCTACCTACACCAACACTGGACTTTGTGCAACTTGTTGGCATTCAGGATTAACCGTCAATGCTGCTGGTGCATGCGTCGCAGCCCCTGTCTCAAACTTAAACTGCGCAACTCTGAATGCAGCTGGAACAGCTTGCTTATCATGCTGGTCTACCTCTTCTTACATTGATATCACGGGTGCCTGTGTTGCAGGAAGCGGAAATTGTGCTACCTACACCAACACTGGACTTTGTGCAACTTGTTGGCATTCAGGATTAACCGTCAATGCTGCTGGTGCATGCGTCGCAGCCCCTGTCTTAAACT
>Ga0302188_10004005_pt1 | contig 10023 bp, 11 predicted proteins | sample II_Bog_E2_1_FD_198783 | JGI IMG/M metagenome (GOLD analysis project Ga0302188, IMG submission 198783) | Peat permafrost microbial communities from Stordalen Mire near Abisko, Sweden - II_Bog_E2_1 | ecosystem: Environmental > Terrestrial > Soil > Wetlands > Peat | place: Sweden: Abisko... | reverse complement strand
CCAAGGCAATGGCGCATACTGGCAGACGACCTATAACGACGCCAGCCTTACTGTCACGCGCATTTTCTATTCGGCAGTCGGTTCGCCACTGGCCACTAACACGATTGTATTCGACCGCCGCGGAAATGAGACACAATTTACAGATGCCGGAGGCAATACCTTTGCAAATTCATTTGATGGACTTGGTCGAGTCAAAATTGCGGCAGGACCGGCCATTGTTACCGTGAGCACTTACCAATTGGGCAATCCTCCTAGTGGGACTATTTACTTTGCCACCAACATTCTTCAACAGGTCGTGACTAATTTCTATGATGCCGCCGGAATTGTGGTGACAAACATAAACGCGCTCGGTGAAGAAACCATCACGACACTGGATGTCTTGGGACGCACCACCAGCGCCTTGATTTACAACGCTTCCGGTTCACTGGCGCGCGAAAGGTATTTTGCCTATTCAGCCGACAACAACAGCGCCACCGTCACCGAGGGTTCAGGGGCTAATGCCATCAGCCACACCATTTATACCGACAGCGACGGCCATCCGGTTTTGTCCGTGGCCTATCCTTCTGCCTACGCCTCGGAATTTATCTTGAATCAATTTGACGTGGCCGGAAATCTTGTTTCCGCACAGCACAATTCCACGCTCAACGGCACCGTCACCACTTGGACAACTGCCAATTATTCTTATGACGGACTCAACCGCATGACCGGCAAAGTTGACCGGGACAACGCGACTACCACTTACGCCTATGATCCCATGAATGACCTGACCAACTGCACCTTGCCGGGCAGTTCGCAGTGGCAGGCCAGCTACAATAACGCCGGCCAGATATTGCAGGAGCAGAATTTCGGCGGCGGCAATCCAACCCGCACCAAGACCTATTCCTATTTCTCCGGCGGCTATCCTTTCGCCGGATTGCTCCAAACGAAAACCGATGGACGTGGAACAAGTTGCACGTATTCCTATAATGATCGGCTGTGGCCCACCAACATGGCTTGCAGCGGCGCATTGTCGGAGCAAAATCTAACGACGACATGGCGGTATGAACCGCGTGGATTTATCACCGGCTTCACCGAACAGTTTGCCAGCACCAACACCGGCCCGGCCACGTCGGTTCAGCGTTCTTATGATCCTTACGGACAATTATCGTCGGAATCTGTCAGCAGCGGTTCATTCTCCTATGGCGCAAATCAAAGTTTTGACGCGGCTGGAAGACGTTCGCAACTCGGCATCGGCAGTGGCGGTTACGGTTTCGGCTGGCAGGCGGACGGCAATCTGATTTCCGCAAGCGACTCGACCGGCAGCGGCAATTACAGTTACAATACCGCCGGAGTGTTGGCCAGCCGTCTTGTTGGCAATCGCATGACTAGCATCACTTCGCTCGATGGTGAAGGCCGGCCATTGTCCATTACCAACACCGTCAATACCCTGTCTGAATTGACCGAATCACTCGCTTGGTCGGGCGATGGATTGCTCGCCGCGCATACGCTGGCGCGCGCCGACTTCACCGACTCGCGCGTTTATTCCTATGCCAATTTGAGCCGCCGCTTGGTTCAGGAACGCTTGAACCTTAATGGTTCGACCACCTGGACGAACACGATGGTTTATGACAGTGGCGTCTCTGGTGGTCCTGGCGTGCTCACGCAAATGGGACAGGCCAACAGTGCGTCCAACGAATGGAGCGGCGTGGCCGACGCCTTCTCGCGTGTGGCCACCGAAACCAATAACACATCTCTGTTTCCGGCCTACGGTCATGTCAATGGCCAATCCATCTCCTTGAGCGCATGGCTGGACAACCAGCCAGTTTCAATCAGTAGTGTCGGAACCAACGCCATGCAGTGGCGGGCGATGATGGAACTCGCGCCAGGCACACATCAGTTGAAAGTCAACGCCCTCCACCCCAGCGGCGTCTTCACCGCTTGGGCGACCAACTCATTCACCAACGGCCTCGCCTATCAAACAACAGTGGATGGTTACGATAGTGCCGGTAACATCACCAATCGCGTCTGGAAAAATCCTAGCGGCGCGGTCGAACGGACTCAAACCCTTTCCTGGGATGCGCATGGGCGACTTCACGCAGTCACCGACTTGGACACAAATAATTCCGGCTACAATTGGAGCACCGTCTATGACCCGCTCAACCGCAGGTTGCAAACGACGACCGTGCTTGTGTCAAACGGCGTTGCCTCAACTGCGCCGCCGCAGACCATCAACTCCTATTTTGATCCACAGGTTGAGTTTTTGGAACTTGGCGTTTCTTACGGCAACCAAACCGTTTGGAAACTTTACGGCCCCGACCAGAATGGCACTTACGGCGGACTCAATGGCGCAGGCGGATTGGATGGCGTGTCGCCGTATCTCAACCAGTTCTACCCGACTATCAGCGATTTCCGGGGCAACATCTTGGCGGAAATCACCAATGGTATGCCGTCATGGATTCCGGCCCGGCCAACTGGCTATGGGGCGGTGCCGGGCTACCGACCCGCAGCGTTCGCCAATGGCGCGGACATGGCGCAGTCGTCCGCATGGCGCGGGCGTGAGGTGGACACCACAGGTTACATTCAAATTGGATTGAGGCCGTATGATCCTGTTTCAGGAAGATGGCTGACTTATGATTCAGTTTGGAACGCAGGTGATCCAGACGGTTACACGTTCTGCGCTGGCGGCGATCCCGTTAATTATTTTGACCCGGATGGCAGAGCCTTCTATGGCTTTGATGGAACTTGGAATTTTGCAACCGAAACAGTTAATGGCGTGCCCGCGCCTACCAATGTCAGAAGATTCTACGATGCTTATATCTCCGGCCAAAAGTTCTACTATCCCGGTGTTGGAAACTCTGATCAACATGGGCCAATCATGCAGACTTTTGAGGGAGTCACCGGGGCAGGTTCGGCGGCAATTCGCAACCAAGCTTACAACGCTTTGGTTCAGAATTACAATGCAGGCGACCATACCATTGACATCGGTGGTTTCAGCCGTGGAGCGGCGAATGGGATGGAATTCACCCATATGATTTATGACCTGGGCATTCCCGATTTAAGTTCGGCAAGGACGATTACAGTCGGATCGCCAAGAATGCAAACGACCCGGACGGTTTATGATAAATACCTGCTTGCGCCGGGGGCTGCGAACTCCATCCGGTTTGCCGGCTTTTTCGACCCCGTTCATGCGATGGGATTGCCGGGAATGCAATGGAACGTGGGATACCACACCGCCGATATTGCCCCCAACGTGCAACATGCTTACGCCGCCTACGCCGCAAATGAGCGCCGCCTGCCATTTGCGCAGACGGATATTCCCAGCGCCACCTCGGTCATTTTTCCCGGCGTTCATTCCGATGTGGGGGGTGGCAACGGCAACACCGGGCTGAATGACACAGCCTTCAATTGGATGTTGAATATGGCCAGTCGTTCAGGTATTCAATTCAGCCCGGTCATGATCAATCCGAATCCAAATGCGGCAACCGATCCGGTGAAAAAGTGGTATTATCCTGAAGGAAACCGCTCATTTCCACCCTATGCGCAAAACTATTCTGGCGCGATGCTCAGTAAACATTAAGAGCACAAATGTTTTTATGAAAAACATTTTACTCGTGTTGCCGTTGATTCTATTTATGACTGGCTGCCAAACCATGTCCCAAACACCAACTTATTCAGTGGTTATCATAAATGGAACTTCAAACACGATTGACGACGCCCACGTTCGATTCGGGCAGTTTGAATCAGTTGGAGGATATTTGCGTCCCGGTATAAAATCGACGCACGCTTTTGTCCCAATCCCGCCGCCTGAAAAGGCTTTGGTGGTTTGGAAAAGCCAAGATGGTGTGTCACATGAGAAGACGGTTGAAGTGCTTAAAACCCTGCCCAAGGACTTTAATGATGAAGACATAATTTTTACGATTCTGGAAGATGACAATGTGACGGTTACTAACAAGCCCACCTTTAAGTTGCCAAAGTAAAATGTTTTTATCTTTCAAAAACAAAGTGTGCGACACCAGAATATATCTGGCTATGTTATTGGCATTTTTCGGAACGCATCTTCGGGCGGATGAGACGTTGCCGCCAGCACCTGCCGGTTTTGCTTGGCAGCATTTGACTCCGATTAAAAGTGCATTATTGAAGCCGGATGGCTGGTTTTACAAAGAAAGCACGAACGCGAACACACAGGGATTTTTTATTAGCAGGGAAGATATTGATAAAGTCGGTGCTTTCAAAACAGGTCTGACCCTTGACTGCATCCGCGACGTTCCTAAAAAAGTGAATGTGCTTCCATCATTATATGCTGCTGAAATAGCAAATGCAGCGGCTTCCAAATACACCCTGCTGGAAAAATCTTCATCCGAGCAAGGGCCTTTTAAGGCAATAAGGTTTCTCTATGTATCTTCACCCACCAATCAAGAAAGCGTGACCATTTATCATCTTATGATCGCAAACGACAAAACCGGCACGCTCTTCATAGCTATTTTTGAATCACCGACAAACGAATGGAAGGAAGCATGGAAAAAGGGCGAGGTAATTTTGAAGAAGATGTTGCTTGATGACGAAACCTGATAAATAAAATTTCACAAATGAACAAACAGATTTTCAAGACTTTGCTCGTCATCGCCACTCTCATGGCAATGCTTTCGGGATGTGCAACCAGCCGGGACTCGCAACAAAACACGCAACCGAGCGCAAGCCAAAATTCTGGCCCGACGGTGAGCGGCTACATTGACGTAGGGGCTGGGAAAAGTCTCAAGTGAGAAACAAACACCACCGAAAATTGTCCAAAAAACACGATTTACAATCACTCAAAGACTTGTAAATTTAGCTTAATCTGTAAATAAGCCAGCCAGATTTTCTGGAAGGCTTGCTTTGAACGAGCGGCTGAATGAATCAACCGCGCCGATGCCAGAAAGCGACGGCCTGGCAGCGGAGTCAAGTTCCAGACATGCCAAAACTTCGCATAAAACGGTTTTATTACCGTAACGACCGCGTCCACGCGGAGATCAGGGAAGTGGGGGGGGAGTTCCACGGTCTTAACCGCACTTGGCACTTCAACGGCCAACTGGCCGAGGAATTACGTTACCGTCATGGTCGGTTGCACGGCACCAGCCGGCAATGGGATGAAAATGGCCGTCTGCTTGGTTCCTTCACCATGAACCACGGCACCGGCACGCAGCGTTATTGGCATCAGAACGAAAAATTGAGGCTGGAGATAAATTCATTCACCGGTAAATTTTTCGGACGGATGCGGCTTTGGCTGCGGGATGGCACACTGGTTCAGGAAACCTACTACATCAGCAACGTGGACGTGACCCGTGCCGCCTACCTGAAAGCCGCTCGGAAGCATCCTGACTGGCCGCAACACGAAGGAGAACCGGCAGGCCGAGTCGCCCGCGAGGGGACGGCCTTGAAACGCAAGGAACATGAATTGTTCATCGAATCCCTCTTGGAAAAATCCCATGCCGAAGCCCGGCAATGGTTGAGCGCGGCCCAAAATCCCGATCTTCGCTCGCTCGCAAGGTTTCGCACGGCAACGGCAGCACTTCAATTTGTGGAAACGCTATATGCTGCCGGTGCAGAAACCGTCATTGCTGCTCTCATTTATGCGGGCAGACGCGGAAAACAATTTGCCGACCGGCTGTTAGTCAAACTGCCGAAGACGGCGGCAAAACGGAAGACACTGCGAAAGATTTGTCAGGATTTATGCGCAAAACGAGGCGGCGCATTTTTGCCAGACGAGAAGGATATAGGTGAGAGCCACCTGTTTATCCTTTTGGAATAAAGCCGTCGGGACCAACGGGCGGGAACTGACACGGCGGCCTCGTTAATATCGCTCCGACCCGCCTTCCGTCATTTCCCGCCCGCTCGTCCCGCCCGACATTGAGGGAACGCAGTGGCGTCCGCTTCCATCTGGCGCGAACTCGTGTCGCCCGCGCCGGGCTGCACCTCGCCCGCGCGGAACGCCACAAGTTCGCGCCAGACCGAAGCATGACGGCATTGCAAGTCTTTCGCCCGATTTGACCAATAATTTGCAAAATTTAATGGCTGCCGGCACTGGAAGACTCGGCAGTCGAGCCAAAACCAGTTTGGTTTCCAATTTTTCCACAGCGATAGTTCTTGATAGAAATTCGCAGATTCATTTTCATAAGCCCATGATAAAAACAACAGATGGAAAAATTAGCCGTGCATTGTTTCGAGCGCGCTGTGTGGCTCATCAACAATTTTAGGCCACAAGATACCCGCGCATGTCAGACGATTGGTTTCGTCGAAAGACTTGGACACCGAAAGACCGCGAGGAGTTTTTTGGTCGGCTTCGGCGTAGTCGAGGGGCAAGAAGCAAGGCACAGTATGCACGCATTCAGGCTTATGAGCTTCTCACTACGCGGACACCAGAGGCTTACCTTGCGGCTCTTGAATTGCTGGATACGATTCTGGTAGAGTGGCGCGAGGATGCGCAGCTTGCCTCGGTTTATCATCATTGTGCCGAGTGTTATGTCGGCCTTGTTGACCTGCCACGAGCTATTGATGCTTACCATCAGGTTTTCGAGACGCAAAGAGTTCGCAAGGGCGAGTTGACTATGGCGCATTTAGATTTTGGTTGGCTGGTTGCCACCACGCCGTTGCCAAACCTTTACGACGAGGCACTGGCATTGCTTGGCGAGTTCACGCACAGCATGTTTCCAATTGACCAGTATCGAGCGAGCACGATTCACGCTCTCATTCTTGCCGCGCGCGGACAGCGCGAGCAGGCACGAGGCTACGCACGCATTGCGATTCAGGCCGCCGCTGCTCGTCATTCCGGCTTCCGTTACCATGCGAAGCTCGGTTTAGTTATGTCGCCAGATGAGGCGGTTTACGAGAGATTACAGAAACTTGTGGTTTAACCAGTCGCCGGAACTAACCATGTGGCCTAATCTAACACTGATACTGGCGCGAATCGCCGTTCCGATGATATGGCTCAACTGCGCTTGTCAACGATACTACGGGTCGGCTCGAACACCATCACTCGCCGCTTCCGTTCCTCGTTGACAATGCTCGTTGAGCCAGGAAGGGGACGGCTGTTTAGGAATTCGCGCCGGGGTTCTGACCAGTTGGGGGAATGTTCAAGCAATCTTGAGGCAGTCATTGGCGGTGTCAGCCATGAGGCAGCCCGTAGCGCTTCCGTTTTGTAGGAGCGCCCCGGCCACGGCATCACCCACGAGTTTTTCCGTTGCGTCACGCATGGGGCGCGCTCCGAGCTTGGGATGAAATCCTTTTCGCACCAGAAACGGCAAGACTGTTTTGTCCAATTCAAGTTTGTGGCCGCGTGAGGTGAGGAACTCGATTTCCCGCGACAAAAACTTTTCGGCAATTTCCAACTGGTGTTCATAGCTCAAACGGTTGAACACGAGCTTCTCATTGATGCGCGCGAATATTTCCGGGCGCAAGGCTTGCTGTGCGCGGGACAGAACGTGCCGTTCCAATGTCGCGTCGTTGGAATGTTGCAGGCTCATCAATTCAGCGGAGCCGATGTTGGAAGTCATCCAAACATAGAAGCCGCTGAAGTCCAGTGTCTGCCCCGTCGCCACGGTGATGCGGGCCGCGTCGAGCAGTTGCAACATGATGTCCAGCACGCGCGGATGCGCTTTTTCGGCTTCATCAAACAACAACGATCCTTCGGCGGCGCGCTCGCGCATCGCCCCCAAATAACCCGTCTCGCCCAGCTTCGCGCCCAGCAACAGACCAAGTGATTCCTGCGTTTGAAATTCCGACATGTCGTAACGGAATAATTTTTCCGCGCCGAAAATTTGCCGGGTCAGCACCACGACCGTTTCCGTTTTCCCGACGCCCGTTGGTCCGAGCAGCAGAAAACTTCCGCGTGGACGGCCGGGCTTGGTGAGGCCGAATTCGCCCCGTTGAACCACGGAAACAACGCGCGGCAACACCTGGTTCTGTCCGCGAATTTCGGTGTGGAGAATTTGGGTAAGGTTGCGCAGGCGTCCGATTTTTTCAGTTTCACAGGTTGTCGTATTCATGCTTCCAGCCTGCCAGAAAGATTTTTTTATTTTGTGCAATCATTGCACAAAAAAGTTTTTTGGAAGTGCTAGAACTGTCCGCGTGATTGGCGGCGTGTGCCGCCTGACAAAATAAACAACTAAAACACGCACAACAAAAATATGAAGCAAAGCATCCGATTACTGAACCGTTACCGTCCGCTCCTCACCGTTGCGGCCTTGTTCGCACTCAATACCGTTTCCGCCTTCGCCCAAAGCACCACCTTCAGTTCCACCGACCTGAAAACCGGCATCAGCAACAGTCTGGCCGTGATTATGATGTTCGGCTTCGTCCTCGGCATCTCCGCTGTCATCTACGGCGGCTTCGCCATCCGGCGCGGCGACGTTGACCAGGGCAAGATGTCCATCATTGGCGGTGCGATCATCGCGGCAGCTCCGGCGGTCGTCTATGCCTTCTACAAAATCTTCGGCCTCGATTCCAATAGCGCGGTCGGCGTCGGCAACTTCTGACAAGGCGAAACCTTGACCCAAAAATCAAAACATAAATGTCCCCAACCACGCCGAACATGAGCACCACCAAAAGCGAACTCCGATTCACCGACACCAACGCCGCGTCCGATTCCAAAGGCCGCACCTGGGGTTTGGAAGGCGGTCTCTTTTGGTGGCTCATCGGCGGCATCGGCGCGGGCATCATCGTGTTCTTTGTTTTGCTCGTCCCCATGAATTCATCGCTGACCTTCTCGTTCGTCGCCGCCCTCGTGCCGGTCTCGATCTGCCTCGCTTACATCTTTGCCCTGCGGCAGGGCAAACCGCCCGGTTATGACCGCGACTGTTTTGAATACCTGACGACCGGACGCGGTTTCAGTCCTGAAGCCCATCATTCCTACACCCATCCACTTTTATGAAATCTGAAAAATCACCTCACACCAAAAACAAACGCGAGTTTGGCGGCTGCGTCGAACTCATTCCGGCCCAGCCGGATTACATCGAGTTTATTGATTCACGCCGGATATGGGGGTTTGCGATTCATCGCCTGACTCACTTTGTCCTGCAAGAAAATCCAAATTGCTCCGGCCAGAAAACTTTGCCGCCCGACCTGCTTTTTCTGATATATCCCCCCGCGATAGTCGTTCTTAAAGGCTGGCGGTTGGAACAATTGGTCGGCCCGCTGGTGAGCGGGCGTGTGGCCCGCATCCACGCCGAGAAACATCTCGGCACGCTCATCATCGAGGAAGCGTGGGTTTCCGAAATTCACGTTATTCAACCCAACAAAACCTTTCTCCAACCAGACAAGCTGGAGACCTGGATCGCGGAGCAAACATGAATCCCGGCGAACTCCAAGCAATTGAAGGCCAGCGGCAGGCGCTGCTCGGCCAGCTCACCGCCGCGGAAACCGCGTTGCGTGCCGGTCTGAATAACACACGCGGCTTCGGTGACACCGCCCGCGCGCACATGGAGCGGGCAAGGGCGCACATCTGCGAAGCCTATATCGCCATCAACGAAAGCAAATCGGTCCGCACCGTCCAGCAACTCGTGGATGACCTAAACCGCGTCCAGCAGGTGATGGACGACGTGCAGCAGCGCAAATCCCAACGCATCTGATTTATGTTTGAGCGTCCACCCAACGGTTTTTTCGTGCGCGATTTGATGGTGTTCAACCATCTGCGGCGCGGCGGTTATGTCTCCAAAGGTTTTGTCTTTGAAGCACCCGACCTGACCAACAGCCCGATTGCGGACTTGAACGATTTTCAGGAACAACTCTGTCTGTTGCTCGCTTCGCTGCACGAAAATCAGCGGTTGCAGGTTCAATACTTTTCCGATTCGGACTACAAAACCGAATTGCTCCGGTATCAGCAGGAGACGGAACGGTTTGAGAATGTCTGGACGAAGCGTTCACGCAACGAACGGTTCGCACGCTACTGGCAGGCGATGACCGAACGCAAACTCCGGCGGCAACGCGTAATCCTTTATGTGTCCCGCTCGTTGGAAAACACGCCCCGGACGTTCACTTCCAATAGCGCGCTGCGCGAGTATTACCTGACAATGC
>Ga0302188_10004003_pt1 | contig 10024 bp, 10 predicted proteins | sample II_Bog_E2_1_FD_198783 | JGI IMG/M metagenome (GOLD analysis project Ga0302188, IMG submission 198783) | Peat permafrost microbial communities from Stordalen Mire near Abisko, Sweden - II_Bog_E2_1 | ecosystem: Environmental > Terrestrial > Soil > Wetlands > Peat | place: Sweden: Abisko... | reverse complement strand
ATGATGGAAACTAATGAAGTGAATCCAGAATAGACAGATGAAGTCAGTCGCCAGGTTAAACTCATCAAAAAGATGCTTGCCCAGGAAACGATATAAAACGAATGCTTATCCATTTTTAGGGGCATCATTAACAAAAGCTCAAAGCTGAGAATGAACTTCGTCTTTATCCTTCAGTTTTATAGGATTAACAGTCAATTCTAAATAAATATAAATCAAATATGCCCGCTTCATTGCCTAATTTCCGAACTACTTATGTCAGTAAAATTGAGTATATATAGTGCTATGAAACCAAAGATTCTTTTGTATTAAAGCAGCTTATGATACTGTTGATGACTTACTACGTGAGCCAGCCAAAAAAATAAGCTGACTCATAAAAAATATACATCATTCACTTCTTCAAGAAAGATCCGCTATGGAAAGACATTGAATACTGGGAGAGCATCTTAGTGGAGAGTATCTATCTGTAGAAAAGGAACACGATTAAGATGATGCTCGTGAATGAGACAGGTAAACTTTAAAATTATATAGGAGGCAGTCATCGTAAGAAGGAACTGCTCTAAGCAGAACGATCATCAATTCTTAACCAGATGCTGATGGTTGTGCGAAACATGGTTATTTTTTAATATTCTGAAAAGTAAGTGAAGACATTTGCGAATAGATTTATCAAATTACTCAAACAAGACGAAAGATTGCAGAAAGATATCAACGTACTCATTTCATAAGATAGAATACCATCGAAGACGCAGTCGAGGAAGAAAAGAAATTATGTTAGGAGCAAAAGGAAGCAATCAAATAATTTTATATGTGTAACTTGATCAAGACTAAAAAGGAGTTGAATCGCATCCCTGTTAATGTGCGTCGGTCGTACATTTAATGATATTTATCATTTGATTTTATAGGTGAGTTAAATATCGTAAAAAAGGCAAGGAAATCTAATAGATATATAATAGTCTTATTGAAAGTTTAGCTTGTCAGTTGATAATTTAAATTATTGTTGGTCTATTAACTTGTTTTGGCATTATAACTATTAACAGCTGATATGCAAATTGAAAATGTTCCTACTTTTTAGCTACCCTACTCATTTGGAAAGGTAGGGGTTCAAGCGGATTCCTTAGAAGCTCTTTACTCTTTGGAGATCGAAACTCGATGCGAGGTCATAAAGACGAAAATGCCGTAGCTTTAGATGGGTCACTAATTATCAAGATAAATAGTGCTTCTAGAAATAGCAGAGGATTATGTGATAGAGCGCACTTCCAATCGATCTCAAATTCTTTCAGCTTTTCGATGTGATTATGAAATACAGTTTTAAATTACTAGATAATTCACCTCCGTAACCCATCCTTCAAAATAGATCCCTAATAAAGTTGGTGAGGCTACAGGAATCAGGTTCCTTTTCAAAGATTACCAAAATCAATCTATATAGTTCTCTATTCACCCCAACATGCAAAAAAACCTTTAAATATTTGCAAGAGTCCTGAGCTGCAAATTTATAGTTCAGTTAGGGTTTCACCGCCTGTTTAAGGCAACAAAGAAGATAGGAAAGGGAATGACAGCGTGCGTGTACAACGCTTTAAACCTGTTAACAGGAAAAGATGTGGCTATTAAATCTTTTAAGCGATCAGTATATTTCGCGCAGGACAACAATAACGGCAAGGTAACTCTGCCTCCATGCAGATTTCCTTCCTCAAGGAGTTTAAAATGCTAACATAGGTGAGCCACAGAAACATCTGCCAACTTTACGGAGTCTTTGAGTCAGACAATTCCACTTATATTGTGCTGGAGCTGTATCCTCTCTCACTCTTCGGCTATATTCAACGTCATGGATTTCCAACTCTATTTTAAGCTAAGATTATGATCATAAATCTATTGGAGGGAATTGCTTACCTGCATGATAAAGGAGTGATGCATCGCGATCTGAAGTTGTAAAATATAATGGTGGCAAAGGATAATCGCCGCCATGAAAAGATGATGCCTATTATAATCGACCTTGGGCTAGCCGAGTACGTCACCAGTCAAAAATTCCTCTATCTGCGTTGTGGAACTCCGGGATACGTTGCTCCTGAGGTACTGAGCATAAAGTCAAATGATCCAGTGCAAACTTACAGTTGTGTTTGCGATATTTTCTCACTGGGAGTCATTTTCCATATTCTGTATGATTTATTTTATGCAGCCTGTTCAAAAAACCACTTTTTGAGGGTCGTGATCCCAAAGAAGTCATTAAGAAAAACAGCGAATGCCAAATCGATTTTTAGACAGCCGGCATGAAAGAGCTTAGCGACTAGGGACTTGATTTATTAAAGCGAATGTTGAGTCGCGATCCATCATTGCGAATCTCAGCCCACAACGCTCTTTCCCACCCCTTCCTGGTTAAGGAGCGTGAGCAATTACAGCTATAATTCTAGAACATTTTGCAGACTGATTATTAAATTCAGATGTGAGTGATTTATTTAAATTAAATTAAAATTCCATCATAAAATCATTGCAAATATTAAGTAAAAATGGTCACTTGAATTTTGAAATTTATTACTACAGCTCATGGTTTATTCCTGACTGGAAGTAGAATTAATTGTCGTCATTTTACATATCGGGAGATTGTTTGGCGGATCGGGGGTTGGCATGTTGCGAGTCAACCTCACGTTCGTCACACAGACGCTCGTAAAGGTTGATTGCCTCCTCGTGAATCTATTTGTTTTTCAATTTCGAATTGTGCACCCAGTATTTGGCTGACTGCGAAAGAAAATCCTTGAAATAATTTCGAAGGTCACTGTTGGAGATCAATTCGGTGATGAGCTGGTTGTTAAACTTGGTCCTTTCGATAAGTACCCTCAGCTCCTACATGTTAGAATCAGTTTGAAGTCCCTCCTGTTTGAGGTCCTTGAGATAGTTATGGAACGCGGTGACCACATTCTTAACAATGTTTTTCTTGTCACCTTTTCCACGAGTCCCACGTATTCCACTCCTAAATAGTACCAGTTTCTTGTTCTGTTCCTTTTGATCAAAACTCTAAAACGACTAGTTTTTGATTGATGCGAGTTGATGATTTTAGGTGGGGCGAGACACAGGCGAGGGGAAGAAGAGAGTGAAGGTATCCTCGATTGTGACGACGTGGTGAGGAAAGTGGAGCTCAAGAAGTTTCCGAATAACGTTATCCTCACATTATGATGGATAGTTGATCAGGTTTTAAGTTTCCCCTTACTTTGACTATCTTCTTTTCACACATTCATTGTTGCGCACTGCGCATCCCAGTTGAGAGAAGTTAAACACTTTCTCGATGACTTTTTATTCCATTTGTGAATTGTTTTCCCAGAGCATTTAATTATTACATTTTATCAATAAATCCCCAACAGAAGAGTCTCGCCACAAATAGCCTATCAACCCTTAAACACTAAGACTGTGCTTCTGACAGGCAAATTTAGCTGGGTATCTTAAATTTTTTAAATTCTATTTTTAGAATTCGGTTAGATAATTTACTCTTATAATTCTTTGATATGCTTTTAAAAATTAGAGATAATAAGAAATCAAATATTATGAGTCTGGTCATCGAGGTTATAAGATGATTTTTTGCTTATATATACTAATTGACTTTATAAAAAATTGTTAATAGATTTAAATCGACAGATTTATCTATTGATAAGTAAAAATATATTTGTGATGCTTCTGCTTAAAAATGAAGCAAAGTCGTTATATGAATTGTGTTACATAATGCAAAGGTAAATTATTTATGATTTTTATTTCTAATAAAATTACTAGTGATTAGCAAGCAATAATCAAATCATATTAATTTCAATAATCACATTAAAATCGCCATCAATGACCTTGCTCTTTGGGGGGCTCGCTGCTTTTCAAAACGCTATGCTTTTCCATAAAATTCTAAATAGTTCCATCTTCATATTTAATGGTGGTGGCAGTCTATTTGATTTAAAATTAGTTTTAATCCCAAGTTCTCAAGGTTTCTGTTTTTTAAATAACTTTTTTATGACTGTTTGACTCTTCAAAACCATTAGATTTCATAATAGTAGGGTTTAAGGGATATTTTATTTTAATTTGGGAGTTTATTTTGCTGTTCTGAGAATTTATCACTGATTGTTCAGTATTTTTATATTATTAGGAAGCTTATTGTATTAAAGATGGATGCTAATTGATATGAATTGAGCTCTAATGGGATGACATATGACCATAAGTTTTTATATGAAAAACAGAAGTAGCTTAACTTTAAGTTGATCCTTTTAGGGGCTATAAACTGTATTAGGACATAACAATTACAGAGATGATCCTTTCCCCAACAATTGCAAACTAAATTCCAACATATTTATAATGTTCGTTGAAGAGAGCTTTACGATCACCTCGATTTGCAACTCCATCGTCAATTATTAAGTTCAAAAGAGCTAATTCAATGCTATTTTTCCCTGGTATAAGATGAGTATTTCCGATGATTTAAATGATGCTTCCCTTGACATTTTTACAGTACCTTTGAATTCTATCAATGAAAGTTGATCCATCTGCACCTTGATGCTGATTAGACCTGTTTTTGATGAGATCTCGAGCATGGTCATAGCACGCTTGAGTTAATCCTTGATGATAATCTAGTGGTTTGAGAGGTTCCTGATTGATTAAAAAGTGCCTGGCTTCTTTCCATGCCCCTATTCCCTCGACAGTCTGATAAAAAGTATTTTGCTAAAGTTTAATGTTGATGTCATCTGCAAAAGAATTGATCTATTCATCAATGAGGGAAACATAGTATTTGGGATACTAACGTGCGAGGTTCAAATATTTCAATATTTATTGAGTTGGTAAACTCATGTTCGCTCCTCTAAATTATAATTATATAATCATGTATTATATGTTTAATTCATAACCTTTTGCCGGAAATAAATATCAATTAATGAAGAAGAGTTGGTTTATCTTCTTTATTTTTGGAAAAAAATTTGTCTGTTTTATAATTGTCGGTATTTAATAAAATAGTTTAATCTATTTACTAAAAGTAATAAATCTAATTATTAATTTTAACACTTTTAATTGATAATGACTGATTCAATCAATGTTGATGCTATTTGGATACTCAGTGGACTGGATATACTGATGACCAACAACAAGAATAACTCGTCTCTATTCTGTAAGCTCTTTGAGAAAAAGAAGCTAATTATTGAACTTTTACAATCAATAAAAATTGATGCAAAAAAGTATAAAACATTGGTCGTGAAGGCCTACAAATAAACAAATTCAGAGCTTAAAAAATGCGCGGAAAATGACCTACTGAGATTAAAAGATGCCAAAAGTGATGAAGAGGTGAATAATTGGTTTAAATTAGTGATTGATTAAACAGGTCAATATTATGAACAACAAGAAAAACTCTATACATCTTATCAAAAAGCAACAATTCCAGCTGTAAAATAAGTTCAGCCCCCCGCAGCCTCTTAAACTAAGCCATCGCAGTTGCATAAGGAATAATAATAAATTTCCAAACCAAATTTCCGTATCTAATAAATTGTGAGTTTGAGAGTAGCTGATAGCATGTTGTAGAAGTACTAATAAAATAAAGATCTTTACTAGAAAATATACGAACAAAAACAAAGAATTTTGAGCAAAAATATACCAGCTGACAAATATAAAGAACTGTTGTAAAAGATATTTGCTAAAACAACCAAGTATTTTATGAATTAATATAGTGAGGATATTAAGATGGATGTCAAATTGGAATTATAATCCCTTGATGATTTTCATGATGGAAATATCGCTGCTTGGTATAAAGAAATTCTTTAGGAAAGCAAAGACAACCAATCTAATCAGGCTTAAATTTTGGCCAGCCTTAAATCAGGAAAAACAAAAAAATCAACTTCCAAGAAAGAGGATATCAGCTTATAAACTTAAGTAAAACAATCAAAAAAATCAGTGTTAAAATCCTCATTAAATATAAATTAAATAAACTGTTTTAAAATTTTGGACTCCCATTTAGAATAATGTAGAACAAACCTTCCAAAGTACAAATAAATTTTAACCAAAAAAATACATCTCTTAAATAGTCAAAAAAGGGGATCTTTAGCTGCTGGGGAGTATAAAAAGCTGCTCTAGAAATCTATACAGTGCATGAAAGAGTATGAATATGATTATATAGTGGATAAATCAGATAGGAGATATAATTTTAGCTTTCTTAAATAAAAGATCTGCACGATGGAAATATACAGGAATGGTTCCAAGATGTGATATCAAGTGCTGCAATACTTCTGTAAGATCAAGAAGAGCATCTTAAAAAATTAGAAAGAGGAGATAAAATATAAGTGAATGATGTGATTGAAGATAATTAGCTTCTTTAATAATAATAAGAAGATACTTCTCAAAAACCGCAAAGACCAAAAGCTTAATAAGCCATCTAAAAGCAAACTCAAAAACCCAAATAAAATCAACCCAAGGTTCTTTTGGATTTCAAATACCTTTATAGTTTAAAAGCTTTGGATGAGTTTATGGCAAAATAAGATAATAAATAGATCTTTTGTCTCTGCTTCTAAAGGAAAGAGGCCATCATTGAAATGATCAAGAAGAGATAGATCACTCCTGAAAAGTACAAGGAATATCAATAGACAACAATGAAAACAAGTCAAAAGTAAGCATACGTATATTCAGCGAATAATTAAAGGGAATTGTGGAAATGGATCTCGTCGATCTCAATTAACTTTGCAATAATAATATCAATGAATGGTTTGAAGACTTAATTAATGAATCCGGCTAAATTTATGAAGATCAGAAAATTATTTACAATAAATATAAAAGTGCTCTAAAGCCTGCTTCAAGTAACTCCAAAACAATAGAAGCTAACAACTAAGGGTCATTATCAACAAAGATTAAAATTAACGAAAAACCACTGGTCACCGATGTGTATTGTATTACAGCCATTGAACATCTGTTCGCCCATGCTGCTTAGAGAAAAGATATTGTTTATTATAAGGACTTATGTCTCAAACGATAAAAATTAATTGAACTCATCTCAGCGGATAGACTGCTTCCATAAAAATATAAATAGATTAATAAAGCTACGGCAGGCAAAACGCAAAAGTAAATGTATATTGATTTAGTGCATTCTTAAAGGAAGTTATTCTTTAAGAACAAAAACGTCTTAATCTCTAATTCAAAGGCAATGAAAAATAATGGTTAAATGCCTTATTCAAAAAGTTAAAAACACCTCCGCCTGAGATAGTGCTTCCTGTATCTATTTAATAATTAAGTAAAATGTTGAAATGAAGCGACTAAAATATGCATCTGCTGAGAAAAAGATAGAATATCTCATTAGAGCGATGTCCACCTATTAAAGTCTATTGTATTACTATAAAAAGAACAAAGTAAGAGTTGTAAGATTTAGGTTCCCGTTGAACAGAACAAGTATCTAGTGGAGTATGAAAAACAGAAAAGGAAAGAGGCTGTCCATTCTTTTGAACTGATTCAAGGCGATAAAAATTTTGACGTGTATAATTTGGCTGCCCAGATGTTTCCTGAGATAACTGATGATATCTTCTATGGAGATAATTTGCAGAACTACAGAAAGAGTAATCATGCAATTACTTAGAAGCATTAAAGTATATAGAGATGATCGAAAAGGAGATCGCTGCCCTCAAGGATTATAGTGCTGGTATTAAAAAAAGCGCAAATTCCTAGAACATTTAAAATGCCAAGAAGGAAATGATAAAATGTAAATAAAATATGGATTATCTCAAAACGTGGCCGAACGGATTGGTAGCTTTTCCAGTTATGAAAGAGTAAAAGATTTAAAAGTATAACATGGATATTTTTAACAAACTAGATAAAAATTAACTTTAAATATCAATCACACATATTGAAGGACTGAGCAATGAACTTGTGATGAATATTTACGTGGTGGACTTGCACAAAGAAAGATTCTCTTCACATGTCAACAATGGCAGCCAGACTATCAAATTTACAGCTAAAGTTACATAAAAGTAAATGATGGAAATATCAAAAGGAAATACTACCTATCTAGTTGTTCGATTCTTCAAAAGAGGATTTTTTGGAGGTCTTACTCTCCTTCACTAGAAGGCAATCTAAACAATGTTCTCACGATCTAACATTATAGACTAAAAGATCTAAATTGATAACATATCTATCAGATACATGCTAAAAGTTCAAAAACCAACCAGGCCAATTATTAAAGAAGTTATGCATATCGATATGACTGCAGTTCCCAAATACAGACATGAAAAATTTGTAGAGGAAGAACTGATTAAGAAATATGTGATGTACTCTAATCCAACTCAATCCTAAATTATGATGGTCTAACCAGAAGGAGAAAATTGATAGTATGAGATCATTAAAATATAAGACATAATCAAATAACAAAATTTTTGATGTAGTCCATCAGTTGCATTCCATATTTTTTGTTTTGTTGTTTTATCCTTACCTTATAGTACTCATCGAGGATACTGATTAGATCCACAGTATCAAAATCTATCAGTTCCCCAACCATAATCCTTAATTATGTGAGTTTTGATTAATTATCGGAAATATAGGTCATCTATCTCTTTGCGTGGCTGCATGCAATCCATTGAATTATGAATTTTAAGTCTTAGTCTCCCTGAAATGCCCCACATCCCCACTTGCCAGTGCAAATGGGCATATGTTCGATTTATTTAAGGCGCAGATGATTAAAACCCGTATATGCTTTGTTAATTTATCGACGAATGGATTTTTTTGAATACTGGTTTTGCTCTCTTCCTGTCTTTTCACTGAAATCAAGGGCATCAATGATAACTATCACCGAAAGATCTGTTTGATAATTTTTAAAATCAAAATCAGACTTGAATTAAAACTGATTGGAATACCCGGTATAATTTGAAAAGCGAATAGCACCATAGATGACTACCGCTTAATTATCATCCAACTATTCGCAAATAACTTTACTGATAATAGCCTCTGGGAAAATGGAAAATAATATTTCCTCTTGGACACATCCATTGAAAAGAACACCTCCTCCAATCTTTTTATTGGCGAAGTCAGTCATGATAGCTTGACAGTAGTAATCTTCGATGGTCTTGTTATTGATATGATCAAAATGAACCTTTGTCATTGGATGTTAATCTTTCTAAAAATAAGAAGTGTTGTGATTATTCTTCCGCTGAATACGGATTTTTTATTTAAATAGATCTTCATTTTTAAGCATCACTTTAAAATAGTTTATAATGCATTTTAATTTTTCAAGGCGAACCTTGCTTTTTTATACGCTTTCATCGTACCTAGTTTACATCAGCTTCCCAAAATTTACAAATCCTTCATGCGCTTGTCTGGGCATTATGCCTAAAAACATAGAAGCCAGTATTAAAAATGTTTCTCTTCTTGTTATATCGAAGAATTCAACTGAATTTGTAGTCAGTATTTTAATTTTGCAAGATATCGTTGATATTGAATGGCCAACTATTTGCATTAATCGAGGCATGACTAAATACCAAAACTCGTCATCAAGTATCTTTTAAAGATTTCTAATGTTGTTGCACCCACAAAAAGTCATATTGTGTGCAATTAATTCCAGCGTTTGTGATTTTTAGTATGATGCTTCAATATCCTTTATTTTCCTTTCAATGGCTGGAAAATATACTAAGTCTTTAGGAGTTATTAGAATGAATGAAGGACACACTCTTTTAGGATAATTATTGCTGTAAACCTAAAGCTGGACTTCAGGTTAATCTGCAGTTAAATCAATACTTTTTGGAAGTGATCTAACATTTTTATACTTGCCTGTTCGACTATTACTATCTTCTGTTTTGAAGAGACTCTTTTTCTGATGTCTTACTACATACGATGTAAGTTTTGACTGTTTTTCTTCTCGGCGCATTTAATTTAAATTTGATAAAATTTAAAAGCATATTATGATAAGACAGTCATAAGAGTCATTATAGTCAATCATACAATTTATAAATCGAAGACAATCGAATGTAATTCATCTCTTCAACTTTAACTGGGGTTGGGGTTGGGGTTGGGGTTGGGGTTGGGGTTGGGGTTGGGGGTTGGGGTTGGGGTTGGGGTT
>Ga0302188_10003991_pt1 | contig 10042 bp, 8 predicted proteins | sample II_Bog_E2_1_FD_198783 | JGI IMG/M metagenome (GOLD analysis project Ga0302188, IMG submission 198783) | Peat permafrost microbial communities from Stordalen Mire near Abisko, Sweden - II_Bog_E2_1 | ecosystem: Environmental > Terrestrial > Soil > Wetlands > Peat | place: Sweden: Abisko, Stordalen... | reverse complement strand
TGGAGATATAAAATGTAAATGATTAATTTCTATTAAATGAATAAGAAAAAAATAAATTTAATCAGATATCCTCAATTTACAATGGTTATTTAAAGGATTTGCTGTTGGCAATGTCATCCAACTCACACAGACTCTCCTCCAACTTCTAGGTGAATTGGATGGTTTTGTTTTTTATCTTCTTAATCCAAGGAGCCTCGATCTTTTTTTATATTATGCTCGAAGTTAACTACCCCAAAATAAATTAGGAGGAAATCTTGAGCTCAAGACTGGGATTACTAAATTTGGGAAAGGGGATGTTTATTTTGATGTAGACTCTGATATTTTCGGCTTTGCAGTTGACGATTTCAATCGGCTTATAGGGAAGGTAGCTGGATAGTAGTTTGCTGCAGTTTATGCCGATTTCTTCCTTGAGTTCCTCTAGGCATTCGTCTTGATCATACTGAAGGTTCACCATCTTGCTGACTCTCTTCTTCAAATCGTACTTTTATTCATACTTGGCTAATCCTTTAATGACATTTAGACCCTTGCTCGACTCTCCGATCAAATAATAAACCACAGCAACGTTGAATCGAAGCAGAACTTGAGTGAAATCGTCTTCGCAACTGAACATTTCCTTCTGGAGGTACTTGAGAAGCAGATGGTAATTCTCTTTAACGTACAAATGCAAAACAATAAGCCACTTCTCATACTCTGAGGACAGATATCCATACTCAGTTGAATTATAGTTTTTCAATATCTTCTCGTTGAGCAATCTATTTTCCTCTTCTTCGCTGATAAATTGTCCATCGAAGGCTGATTTAATAATTTGCCCCACAGAGCCACCATTATCGAACTCTCCTTCATAAATTTCAATGCACTCAATCATGGATAAAACTTCTTCGCTTTGATCAGTGATTTTTGTCAAGGAGCGAATGGCCTCGTCGTAGGCCTTATTAACAAATAGTATTTTGGACACCCAAAGGGAAATTTACTATTGGTTGGCTTATAGTTCTATGTACTTTTGCAGATCTTAGAAACAGTTCTCTATCAATAAATCGCTGCGAGCATGCTACTTCGGGCCAGTTGTTTCTTTGGTGCCAGTCAGTTAGCTACTCATGTGGACAGATTTCATCAGCATTTTTATTGATTTGCTGTCGCATTGAGTAGCCTATTCCTTCTCTCCAAGGAGTAAGAAACTTATTGATCGGCCCAAATAAAACTCCGCTCTGTTTTAGAGGATTAGCCCCGCACTGAACTATTTGACTGCATCATAATAATTGCCGAGAATCATCTAAACCACACCTTTCACGTAGAGAAATTTCCATGAGCATTCCTCAGTGATTTTAAGAGTTTTTTCTAGAGCTTATCGGCTATCATCATACTTCTCTAGAAGTATAAATATCAATGACTTAAAGTAGTGAGTTAGATGATGATTGCCAATGGCGGCTTAGTAGTTTTCAGTCATTTCCAAAGTGGATTCGAGGATTTACTGAAATGAGGCATCTTCCTCATTGTCGTCGACCTCTTCGCTATTTTTTACTATTGCCAGCCGCATCAGTAGGATTATTTTATAAAGTAATGGCTCAGGTGGAATTGTACCGTATTTCTAGAAGTGTAAATCAACACAACTGCTATATTTCACGAGGGCTTCGTCCGGCATGTCACTTTATGCCATAAGTAAAGCTTCACAGAGACATTTATTGTAAACCACATCCGATTATCTTCCATACACATCTTTTATGTAGGATTCATACTATTCGTAAGTATCCAAGCACCGCAAAAAGTTATTTGAAAAAAACTAAGCATAGGCCTTGAACTGCAAGATCAAGGGATAGATCAGTTCTTTCTCTTTGCTGGTGAACACTTACACTTGCTTCTCAGGTGATTACTACTGAGGTGGACTGTGCTAAGTTTTTAATTTGAAATTTTCCTATTTTTTTAAAGCATAGAGAGGATTGATGTTCAATCGGGTCGATTATATTTTAGGAATTGCTCGGGTTACCGATTTGGTGGAGAAATAGCCGAGCTTTCGATTAATTCTGTCTTTGGAGAAGTTGTCCTTACCTCTAGCTGGACTGCCAATGACTATTTTTTTGCTGAAGTGATTGCTTTCAAGATGATATCGATTTTATCTCTTTGACTTATCCTCGGAACTGTCCCTTTTGATTTTAAATACGCGTTTGCTTTCTTCAATACTTTTGATCTGTTCGCAGATCTTAGATAAGTGATTGAGACCCTCCTCGTACTGACCCTTGATAACAAGCATGAAGGATTCGACTGTTTTGCTCCAGCTTTCTAGGGAAACATTGCAGATATCCCCGAGTTTGACAATGTTAAGAGCTTAATAAAACTGGTAGTTTTATAGATAGACCTGTATGAGCTTTTTGTAGGCTTTCTTCATTATTTTATTATTTGTCTGCAAACGCAGGCAGTATTCAAGGTTCAACAGACCTTCCTGTATTAAATTAACTTTTATCTGGGATTGGCCCAGGTAATAAAACAACTATGAACTCTTCAATTACTCACGCTTTGCCAACTACTGCAGCAGACACTGACTTTGATCATATTTTTACATTTGATAGAGGCAGATTGCCATTTTTAATTGGATTTAAGGTTTGTGGCTAATCTCTCTTTGGCTGTCCTTCTGACTCAGTATTTATAGCGATTTGTAGTAGACAGTTAACGCTTTTTATACTTTCCCCTGAAACCTGTAGCAATCTGCCAGTCCAACGTAGCTGAGAAACGAAGCCTTTGACAAATTGATGGACAATTTGAAGTCCTGTTCTGCCTTATGGTAAAAGTTCATATTCATGTAGATCTTTCCTCGAAAGCAGATAGCCTCTTCGAAGTTCTCATATTTTTTAATACATTAGGTCACCATCTACAAACTCCTGCTTACACTGCCTGCATCATTTAATAGTGTACCTAATTTATTAAGAGCCATAGCTGCTAATAGTATGGCATTAGGCTTATTTTCGTATTCGTCGCTTATAGCCGTCAGTCTATCGATGGCCAATTGAGACATACCAAGGTGTAGATAGGAGACTGCGCACAAATACAGCGCTTAGTTATGCCGTGGATGCATGGCAAGGTATTGTTAAAAGAGTCTGGCCGCTTCTTCCAAATTCGACTGCGAATAGTATATATCTTTGGCATCTTGCAGCAGGGTTTATCCCGATGAGGGTGCTATTTTCTGATGTGACTTCTGCTCTCGCTTATCATGGAGTTTGTTTTGCGAAACTAGAGATTTATTGCGCCGATGTACGTTGAAACTCATTACTTATCTTTAAATGTTACAACTATCAATTAGTTTTCATATTATGACCATACCTCTTGTTCCTTCTCTATTTTTTATCATTATCAGTTCACTCATGCCAGGACTATTAATCTAAACCAAAGTCAGATCAGACGACCTTATTAACGGATTTGCCTTTGTAAAATTCTCAATTAATTTGAGATATATTTTAGTTCGCAAAGCATCATGCAGCCGCAACAACAACAGAGACCATGTAAATTTGGTGATGATTGCCGCAAGTTCGCTATGAACACCTGTACTTTTTACCACCCTCCCAACTCTCAGAAGCCGATGGGAGGAGGAATGGGGGGAATGGGCAATATGGGTGGTATGGGTGGCATGGGAGGAGGAATGAATTCAGGCTTTGGCGGTAATGGAGGAAATAGAGGATGGCAAAATCGTCCAAACAGTTTTACTCACCATCAAAACAACAATCAAGGTGGTAATTTCCAAAGCAATTTTCAAGGAGGAAACTATCCCAATAACAACCAAGGTGGATTTAAGAGTAACAACAACCAAGGCGGAAACTACCAGAACCAAAACTTCGGTGGCAACCAGAACTATAAGGGACCAATGGATAAAGACGACAACTGCTTCAATTCTCTGTGCCGGTAGTTCCATGTAGGCAACGAATGCAAGTACGCCTAAAAATGCAAAAGAAAACATGCTTTCCTTCTTACCTCTGAGGACAGCATTAAGCGATTGAGTTTCATGAGAAATATTCCAAACACTCCCCTCTGTAAGTTAACGAAATTTCAATCAGGAGGGCAGGATTACTTCGCCTTACGACTGGGAAATGATGTTAATTTCTTCAGTTTCAACCCGGAAACCAAGGCGATGTTGGACATTTACAAGTGGTCGTTCCCCACACAGGGAAACTACCATTTTTATGACCAAAAGAATGACAATATCTATTATTCCATGGAAAATCCACAGACTTCCTATTAAGATATAGGGTGCTACAACCTCACTGAACTCAAACATTACTACATTGCCAACTCCCATAACGGAAGAGTCACAGGAATCGCACATTTTACCGATACCATAATGCTATCCACCTCCATCGATGGAGAACTCAAAGTTTGGATAAAGGAAGGCGACAACTACGCGGTTCATGTCGACTCAACGGATCGACTCCGTAAGTTCTTCAACCCTCAAAACCTTAAATTAGAGCTTTAATTTATCGATATTACTGAGATTAATGGGATAAAAATAATCGCAGTGGGCACTTCCGATTGCCGCATACTGTTCTTCATTGGAAACGAACTAAACTACGTGCCAATTACTTTCGCATAGACATATGTAATATCTAAATTATATTGAGTCTAAAGTATACAGAGTAAGATACGCGACTGACAAGGGCGTGACTTACGCTCTTGTATTGACCTGGAACGCCACCAACTCCCTTTGCGCTCTTCTGTCCGTCAACTTGACCACTTTCGAGCAGAAAACATTGCTACAGGTACCCACTCAGGATCAACCGAAGGCTAACATCAACATTTTTTAGATGGTGGATGACTACCTGTTTGTGGGGGCAATGGGCGGACAGTTGAGCATCTATCGTTTCCCAGACACCAGCCAAAAGATTGGAGGCATCTTCCATCAGAATCAAATTTGTGACATCGTGTCAACAGTAGCGGAAATTAAGAGCACAAACCTCAAGATGAGGTTCATGTTCATCTTATAAAAATTGGGAGACAACAGGGAGGGTTCTTTGGGCATCTACCTCCTGAAATGATCGATGTGAAAGTGATATGAATCATAGCGACTTTAAATATACATACAATCAATCAATGATCCCAAAGACCGTAATTACCGTCATTCCCCGTAACATTGTTGATATGCAGATCGCTTCTTCTTTATGGCCGATACTAATCCTCCCAAAGACGTGCCCAAAGCCTTTTTCTTTAACATCGACGATGTATTTTGACTCCGATTAAGGATCTGGTCTATGAGGGCTTTTTTGAGGATTTTGGGCCACTAAGCATAGCGAAAGTATGGAAATACATCCAGTAAGTTTACAAATTTCTGAATGACAAGAAGTACAGTGAAAATCTTTTTTTTCACTTCACGTCGCCACACTATGCCAAATGCACCAACTCAGCCCTTCTTGTTTGCGCCTATCAGGTAGTCATCGAGTGACGTAGGTGGTCATAATGGGAAAGACTCCGGAACAAGCCTTTTAACCCTTCAAATCGATATAGTTTAGGCCATTTCGAGATGCTGGATATGGGCAATGCTCTTACAAATGCACGGTAAAGTGATAGTAATAAAGATCTTAGACTGTTTAAGGGGACTAAACTATGCAATGAAACTCGGGTGGTTCGACTTTAAGAAATTCGATATTGTCGCGTACGAACACTACTAAAAGATCGAGAATGGTGACATCAATTGGATCGTTCCGAACAAACTAGCAGCTTTTAGTTCTCCCTACGACAAAGGGCAAGACGATTCAGGCGTATCTCTATTTGGACTTAGAACCTTCTCTTCACACCGAAGGAATACATTCCCATCTTCAAGAAACTACATGTAAGCGCAGTCGTTCGATTGAATAACCAAACCTACAACGGAAATGACTTTAAGGAGCAGGGTATCAACCACAATTAATTGTATTTTACTGATGGCACCTGCCCGCCATTGTAAATAGTGAACAATTTCATGAAAATAGTCTAAAATGAAACAGGAGCAGTGGCGGTGCACTGCAAAGCTGGGCTGGGTCGAACCGGCACTCTTATTGCGTGCTATGCTATAAAGCACTATCATTTCAATGCTGCTGATTTTATTGGGTGGATAAGACTTTGCCGTCCTGGCTCCATATTAGGCCCTCAACAATATTTTCTTCTCTAATATGAGGACATGTTCAAAAAGGAAGGCGAGCATTCGCCCATCTGGAAATCAGTGAAAGAGATCATGAGCGAACACGACCTGGTTCGACAAGTCAAAGTACATCTATATTTACTTAGAGTATGAGTGTGAAGGGTAAAATAACGGAATAGGAGAAGTTAATTGGAAGCAAGGGCGACTTAGGGCAGGGAAACAAACTGGTCTAAGCGAAGAAGAAGCATGACAACAAGAAAACAAAGTGATCTGATATTTTTTAGCGTTAATTATTCAGATGGGTTCTGCCATTTACGTATCCAACAAATATTAATTAAATGGAAAGGGCCATTATCCTCACGCATAAAAAGCTTCGACGATAGTTCATCATCTCCAATAAGACCAAACCCAACACCCTTAAGAACCTCATCAAAAAGGCTTTGAGGTTGCAGGGCGAGATTAAACATTTCAGGGGTGAGGGCAGTAAGATATCCATTGAATAACTGATCAGTCAATCGAAAGGCAACGAATATGAAATCATCTTGGATGATGAGAGTTCTGAAGACAAATCCAAAAGTGACGTGAGTCAGAAGAACATGAGCAAAGTGTCGGGCAGGAAAAACCCACCCAGCGAACACTAATTATTAGATAGTAAGTTTTACGTTGATGATTTCCAACTCTTCATGTCCGAAGTCTCTGCGAAAAAGACAACCAAGTTATTTGGAATCGTCTTCTTCAATAGCCGAAAAAAGGCCTCATTTTTGGGTAAAAAGATTCTGAGGGAGCTTATCTTTGAGTTCGACAAAATTGAATTTTTTTATGCGCTGCACCCCATCAAGATGCATACTTCCTCGGCTCTGTTGGTATTTGAGATGTTATTCAGGGTGAAGTGCTGGTATTTGCGCTGTTTAGGGGTAAAATCATGATACATTAGAGAGAGTTTCCAGAGCAGATAACAGCGGCGGACTAAATTCCCAACTACATTAAGAATCTGGTTAAGATTGGACAACTGTCCTTTGACCAGCCACTGCAGCAAGAACAAAAAAAGACCAAAAATTTAATACATGTCCATGAGCAACGATCATTTGACCATAAAATTGAGGATTCGCCCTAAAAACTGTCTGACTTCGGCAACAGACCCAATCGGACAACCGAAATAATTAAAATCAAACCCATTACCCCCGATAAGGAAGTAAAAGCAAGAAAGATATTCGCGAATCCCAAGCCAGATAGTGCTGTAAAGTCTCCAATTACGAATTAAATTTCTTTTTAAAACGATTTCTATCAGCCATAATGGTTTTTTTAGGGCGAGGCCCTCACTCGACTCGAAAAAGGCATCCTATCAGCTTTGATTAAAACAAATGACAACAATCTGATCACTTTCATCAACGGGCTCAGCCTTAAAGATAGAAACAAGGAAAAATTGAATATAAAACTCTTGAAAGTATTATCCAACTTATTTAGGTCTTCTTGAAGGAGTATAGTGACTAAAAATTGGCAAATTTCACCCCGCATCAGAAGACATATATCGAAGAAAATCAGGAAAATCGAAAGAGTTTTGTCTTTAACGCTCTGCTTAAGCTATACAAGTTTGGAGATATCAAAGATTTCATTGATGCTATCGCAAAGGGAGTCGCCATTATCGTAGAGTAAACTGAGTCCAAGCCAAGAGAATAACCAAAGGTAGTCGTACTATATTCCAATGTTGTGAAAAACACTTAAAAAGCCAAATCAGGTTTCACCATTAAACTCAAGAATTGTGAAAACGAGTTCGACTCCCCCACTTCTCCCTGCAAATAGCATCCCAGTCCCTTCAGAGAAGATGCTTAAATGCATCGCTACCACACTAGAATAGCGAAAGATTTCTATGATAAGCCTTTGCCAGATGTGAGTAAAACCATCCTGAAGGATATCGACTTTAGCAAATAATTTAATGAGGGTGAAAGGGCTGAAATTTGTGATTTACTTCTAAAGAACGATGCCTTTCTAATAGAAACCTTTTTCCCCCGACGTGAGAAGACCAAAAAAATGTAAAAAATGCCGTCCAAGACAGTAAAGTATGTTTGATATAACCCAGACGGTATCTTCGAGAAGTGGAGAGCAGATACGAGAAAATTCGAGAAAGAACAGTCACCGACGCGCACGCAAAGCTAAAAATGCATAAGTTATAAATATTCAATGGTTTGGTCTATTTCCTCTACAAACAACGAATAATAAACAAAAAGCAGTTGAAGATATCATTCTACCTCTACACTTGGTCGGATCTGAATATTCTCTCCGCCTTTGAATTGTACCTATTCGATCGTAACCTCGAATAGTTCGTGGATACGATCTATTCTATCGACTACAACTACTACCTACATGGACTGTACTAAATTGACCATTCTGAAGTCGAGTTGTTCACAATCTCAGTCGAGTAGCAACTAATCATCCTCTTTTTGTATGAAACCTACATAGACTCAGGGGAAGAGAGAATATCACTTGAGAAGTTTATCAGGGCGGGAGATACCTCTCTACTAGATTTATACACTGATTTAAAGATTGATAATTAAGATCTGATCCGAAAGATGATCGAACTCAGCAAAGTTAAAAAGGAAGAGTTGGACAACATCAACAACAGCGAAAACAGGACGGTCGGTGAAATCAAGGAGAAGAAGAAAGACAGATGCAACTTCATCGACCAGATCGTTTCCAACCGATACAAAACATTCACCAAAAAGGATCTTGTCCAGTACTGTATAAATCATGATGAACCTATCATTACCTCACTGTTTGATTTACTCGATCAGACTAATGAACAGATGGAGTGGGTCGACTCCTTCAACTGCTACATTGCCAGAATAGATGAGATACATATGAAACTAGAGATACAGGAACTGGCAAAGGAGGCAAATATTGAACTAAGCAAGATTGAGGAGTGCAGAACCGATATTATCAAGGGCATATACGAGGCCTACCTCGTCACAAACGACCGCAGTGATACCATCGACTCACTGGAGAGGGCCATACGTAAGGTTTCAAGAGTCAACTCTCCGCGTGGGGTGGACTCAAGTAAATGATTATCATTCCTTTAAGATGCATTTATATGAGAGCTTATTATATATAAAGTTGAAATATAACACAAGCATCAAATAGAAATTAAACATCTCCAAAAACCCTTGCTTCACGTAGCTGACCTGTTGGTTGGTTCTAGAACGAAATTGGTGGTTGTTGCAGCAGAGTATGGGCGAGCACTATTTCAATAGTTTAGTATGCTAATTTAAATTGGATTTATATAGTTGATACAAGCTTTGCTATTATTGATAAATAGAGCAGAGGAGTAGCAGATGCCAACGACCAAGCCCAACCTAAGGAATTCAAACCTATGCCCCACCGTAGGCAATCCCTTTAACAGCAAGAAACAACCAAATTAACAGAATTACTATTTGCCGGTGGCTGTAGCTGCTGCAATTTCATCCTTTTAAAAACTAAGTTGCCAACAGATATATTCGCTCCCTATTTTTCTTTGTAACGATAATACTGATAATGAGTTGCACTTGATGAAGCGGGCAACAGAGTGGCAGAGTGCTATAGCACCAAGATCTGTTAGTTACGGCCTAATGAGCGAATACAAGCCGACCAGCACAAATAAAATGGGGGATGAAATTAAAACTAATTCAATATCGCCTCACAATTAGGGTGTGAACCAGGGCGGGCACGATGTTTCCATATACGAGGTGCTATATCAAAACGAACTGCATGATTTTACCATAAACCCCTATCCACATGTGTGATCATTTTTTATCATAAAGATTAACATTCAACAATTAAAAAAGGCACTCTTTCGTTACTCTTTTACTCTGAAATCGGTAGAGAGCGAACACAGGTCACCTATCAACTGTGGGAGTAAATTTAAATCATTTTTCCAAGATGGGCTCAGTATAAATTATAATACATTATATAACATTAACT
>Ga0302188_10003979_pt1 | contig 10065 bp, 3 predicted proteins | sample II_Bog_E2_1_FD_198783 | JGI IMG/M metagenome (GOLD analysis project Ga0302188, IMG submission 198783) | Peat permafrost microbial communities from Stordalen Mire near Abisko, Sweden - II_Bog_E2_1 | ecosystem: Environmental > Terrestrial > Soil > Wetlands > Peat | place: Sweden: Abisko, Stordalen... | reverse complement strand
TACCTAGCAATAAGTTATAGGATTTGAGATGGAGTTGTGATTATGTATACCTAGCAATAAGTTATAGGATCTGTGAATTACGTATACCTAGCAATAAGTTATAGGATTTGAGATGAAGTTGTGATTACGTATACCTAGCAATAAGTTATAGGATTTGAGATGAAGTTGTGATTACGTATACCTAGCAATAAGTTATAGGATTTGAGATGAAGTTGTGATTATGTATACCTAGCAATAAGTTATAGGATTTGAGATGAAGTTGTGATTATGTATACCTAGCAATAAGTTATAGGATTTGAGATGGAGTTGTGATTATGTATACCTAGCAATAAGTTATAGGATCTGTGAATTACGTATACCTAGCAATAAGTTATAGGATTTGAGATGAAGTTGTGATTATGTATACCTAGCAATAAGTTATAGGATCTGTGAATTACGTATACCTAGCAATAAGTTATAGGATCTGTGAATTACGTATACCTAGCGATAAGTTATAGGATTTGAGATGAAGTTGTAATTATGTATACCTAGCAATAAGTTATAGGGTTTGAGATGAAGTTGTAATTATGTATACTTAGCAATAAGTTATAGGGTTTGAGATGAAGTTGTGATTACGTATACCTAGTAATAAGTTATAGGATTTGAGATGAAGTTGTAATTATGTATACCTAGCAATAAGTTATAGGATTTGAGATGAAGTTGTGATTACGTATACCTAGTAATAAGTTATAGGATTTGAGATGAAGTTGTGATTACGTATACCTAGTAATAAGTTATAGGATTTGAGATGAATTTGTGAATTACGTATACCTAGCAATAAGTTATAGGATTTGAGATGAAGTTGTAATTATGTATACCTAGCAATAAGTTATAGGGTTTGAGATGAAGTTGTGAATTATGTATACCTAGCAATAAGTTATAGGATTTGAGATGAAGTTGTAATTATGTATACCTAGCAATAAGTTATAGGATTTGAGATGAATTTGTGAGTTACGTATACCTAGCAATAAGTTATAGGATTTGAGATGAATTTGTGAATTACGTATACCTAGAAATAAGTTATAGGATTTGAGATGAATTTGTGAATTACGTATACCTAGAAATAAGTTATAGGATTTGAGATGACGTGATAGAATTAGTGATAACGTGATAGATTTGCTGATGACGTGATAGAATTAGTGATGACGTGATAGATTTGCTGATAACGTGATAGAATTAATGATGACGTGATAGATTTGCTGATGACGTGATAGAATTGATGATGACGTGATAAGAATTGCTGATGATGTCATAAGAATTGCTGATGACGTGATAGAATCAATGATGACATGATAGTGTGTATGATGACATGATAGTATGTATGATGACATGATAGTGTGTATGATGACATGATAGTGTGTATGATGACATGATAGTGTGTATGATGACATGATAGTGTGTATGATGACATGATAGTGTGTATGATGAAGTGATAGTGTGTATGATGAAGTGATAGTGTGTATGGTGAAGTGTGAATGACGATAATGATACTATAACAATATTATGCACAGTTGTTAACAATTATTGCATTAATTATACGATATGAATCGTATAATTGTGACACATCAATCATTTCGCACGAGTTCCCATTTAGGCACTTTACCAGTTGTTTTATTTATTCTAAAATTCTCATTCAATCGGGTAAGATTTTTGCATTCTTTTATACCACTTTTGCACGTCTTCTTTAGTTGCGCAGGGATCATTTTTTTGTAAAATTCGCACATTATCGACATTTCTTTGTCCCTCACATGCGCATCATATTTTACTCTTTCTAGTTGTATTTTATTTGCTTCTTTATATACATATGCTATTATCGGTATTAATGATTCGTATATTTTAGTCCCGTGCGAATCGATACTCCATTTTCCCGAATCTTTTACTAAATAATGATCGGTATTGTGATTTGTACAATGTAGTGATCTATCACACACATTACCTTTACAACATAATTCACCAAATATATATTTTGCACAATCCCTTATATGTATATTTGCGCATTTTTCTATCATCTCTTGTGTTACATTTTCGATAGTTAAACATTCGGACAGATTTTTCGCATCAGGGAAAATCGTATCCGCATTTTCTGCTATGAATTCAGGTGTCATTTTTACGGTAGATGTAAATAATATTGGTGACTTTTTCACATCTTTTTTTATCACTGCAGCATTATCTTCAAGTTCGCCACATTGTTTGTTTTTCAATATTGCACTGTTTGCAAATTCATCGCCGCTATCGGATTCGATATCATTATGATGTTCTGCGTTATGTTCGTTAAGAGTTATAGCAGAATTACATACTAATTTGCAAGCATCGCATCTGTATTTTTTTAACCCGTATTGTGCACGTAATTTTTTCGATAACGTCTTCGCATCGGTCAATCGTTGGAATGTTGCAATATCGTTCGCCTTCTTGTTGTACTCCACAATTTTAACCTTTTCTGCAAGTGTACCATCTATGTCCGAAATGGTATCAATCATCGTTTTCAAGCCATTTGGTTTGTCACTCCATAATATGATTTTACCAACCTTGTTACCGTATTTGCGTAAACATCTACATACACGTTGTATTGTACCAATTTTCTGTTTGTATTCATACGGTATGTATACACTATCACATGATGGTATATCGATGCATTCATCCAGGATACGTACTGCACATAGTATCGATAGACCGTCGAAGTTTGCAAATTTCTCCAATTTCGCTGTACGTTTATTTTGTGTATCCTTGCATGTAATACTATCAATATGGGCTTCGTAATCGTAGAATACCTTTATTATGTTAAAACATCTGATAAATTCGCGAATGTTTTCCGATGTTGGGAAGTATACTATCGTTCGTAAATTGCCGCATTTCTTTACTATTTCGAAATAGTAGTATACTTTGTCTATAGTGGATTTGGGGATGTTTTTTAATTTACCGATGTGTTTGTATCCATCATCTATTGATTCGTCGGTTGGTACATATACTTCGTAATTTGCTATGTAGTTATTTTGTATTGCTTCTGTGAATGGCATGGAATATACTATGTTTCCTATTTCTACATTTTCGGAGTTATTTACGTCGAATGTTTTTGGTGTTGCGGACATGAATAATTTGCGGATGTATTTGTTTTTTATGATGGTGTACATATCATTATTTTCGTCGAAAAGGTTATTGTGACTCAAATTGTGAAATTCGTCTATTATTATAAAAGTGTTTGTGTGGGAGTAATTGTTATATTTTAAGTTACAGATGTTTTCGATGATTGTTCGTACGATGTCAGCGCTATCGTATGATGCGGCTATTATTATTTTTTTATTTGGTTCGACGTTCGAATCGTTATCTTCGTCCGAATTGTTATCGGATTCTTCATCCGAATTGTTATCTTCGTCCGAATTGTTATCTTCGTCCGAATTGTTATCAGATTCTTCACCCGAATTGTTATCGGATTCTTCACCCGAATTGTTATCGGATTCTTCACATGAATTGTTATCGGATTCTTCACATGAATTGTTATCGGATTCTTCACATGAATTGTTATCGGATTCTTCGCATGAATTGTTATCGGATTCTTCATATGAATCGTCGTCGAATTTGGGTTTGGATATGAATTTTGATTGTTTCATTATACCGAGTAATTTATTTATCCTGTCGATACTGCGTATACCACCCGTCCCACTATGGATTGGGACATATGTTATTGATGGGTCGTTATAAAACTTACCGAAATTTGATAAGTTTTGCGCACAATATTGTATTAGTGGTGAAAATATTATTATTAGGTCGTATGACTTGCTTATTAAGTATGATGCATAAGTTTTACCTGTTCCTGGTGGCATTGATAGTATGCCATTTTTTTTATTTCTGTAAAAGGTTGTGAATTTTTTGCGACATTCGGTTTGATAGGAATATGGGACGTATTGTTGTATTTGCATTTGTTTATTGTTGTTGGGTAATATCGGCATCGGTATATGGGATATCGAGATTTTGGATTTGTTGCCACAATATTTTTTGACGTTGTGAGATATATTTTTTTCGTTTGATACGTAAATTACGCCACGTTTTGATTGATGGTCATCTAATACAAAATATCCTAAAAATCCTGCGAGATGGTCAATGCATAATGTTGATTTTTCGTAATTCTTGCATTGTCCGAAGGTATATGTTTCGGTTTCAGTATTGTGAATTAATATGTCGATGCCTGTATCACTTGTGTTGTTGCATACGTCGTCAGTATCGTTTTGTAACATGTAGTTTTTGCGATTTTTACAAAATGCGGGATAATCTGTTACTATGTTACTTGCGATTAGATGAGAATCGGGGATATTTTTCCAGAGATAGGCAGTAGTATCTGGCTGGGTGTTTAGATATTCACAGACAAATCGCTCGTATATGTCTCCTTTTTCTTTATTTGTCATTTTATATTATATGGGGTAATATTCTTTTATGTGAATTTCGCGTGGACATATTATTTGCATTTTGTGATGAATGCAGATAATAGGATGTGTGATAACGTAATAATATTAATGACAAAGTTTATGATATATTATATTGATTTAATATTCATCCTATATTCTGGTTCAGTTTTCTCGAATGAAAAATTATTTTCCAATAAAAATAAATCTTCTTTATTTTCAAGTCCAATACTACATGCTTTTTCCATGTTTTCTGTAACTATTTCTGTAGCATACCGTTTAGCATTTGTAATGTATCTAGAGGGGTCGTTTTTAAAAGTTACGCCTTTCATTCGCAGTGCGTGTATACGTTTGTATGCATGTTCTACAACTGGCATTAACATTTCACAAATTTTTGTCCCATCTGAATCTAAATACCATCTCTGCGATCTTTTTATCATATAATCTCCACTTTTGGTTGTACGATGCAATGGTCTGATTAGTACATTATCCATTCCGCACAATCTTTCGAGAATGTATTCTACGATTTCGTCCACTGGTTTTGCTACACAATCCTCTATCATATCTTGCGTTATATTATCTGGACTCAGGCAGTCTGATAATCCTTTTGCATCTCTAAATATTATATTGCCGTTATTTATCAAACTTTTTGCATCTATTCGCGTCTTTGAGCTGTATATAGTGTTCGATGTGTTATTTGAATTAGTTATATTATTCGAATTAATTGTGTTAGTCATATTAGTTATATTGTTCATATTTGATCTATTATCTATTGTTCGCGATTTTTTACTACAGCACGAACATGATTCGGATTCACTATCGCTATCGGGTATACGTTTCTTATTTTTTGTTTTGGTATTCGTAATAATTTCCGTTATCCATTCTTCAACGGCAGACATCGCTTCTGTATTATGATACACTATATTATGTAATTTAAACGTTTGTTTTATAATATTATATGTTTTATTATACGTCGTTATTACATCTTCAGTTATATTAGTAAAATTTATACTGATATTTTTAATATCGTCTATTAATTTATCCATCTGTGATATCAACGACATTTTTTCTTTTTCTTTTTTTTCTTTTTCCAGTTTATTTTTAATACATTCGTCACAATGTGATTTAAATTCACCCAACGAAAAACATTGTAGTGAACAAATTTTACATTTTATTTTCTCTATATCTTCAGGCTTACATGGTGTAGCTCTTTGATAATGTCGAGTTAAATCAGTTGGGCAAGGAAATCTATATTGGCAACGTTCGCATGGAAATTTCATTAATATTATATATTCATATTAATTATTTTGATCTTTATACATGTCATTCTTATATATTTTTGTATCAAATATCGTCAAAAATTATGTGTTTCGCCGCTTTTTATTGGTATTGATATTGTTTTTATGCGCATCTCGTCCTTTTTTTTAATACTACAGTATGATGCTTAACATATATCTTTTTTATTATGGCATTTTACATATCCGCGCGTTTTATCTTTTTTTTCCAATACGGCAAAATACATGCCGAATACGGCAGTAGAAATAATTTTTTTATGCGGAAATTATGTTTAACATATATATCTTTTTTTATTATTATGACGTTTCACATATCCATGTTTTTATGCACGTCTTATCTTTTTTTTCCAATACGGCAAAATACATGCCGAATACGGCGGTAGAAATAATTTTTTTATGCGGAAATTATGTTTAACACATATATCTTTTTTATTATTATGACGGTTCATACAACCCAGTTTTTATGCGCGTTTTATCTTTTTTTCTAATACGGCAAAATACATGCCGAATACGGCGGGAAAAATATTTTTTCCACACGAATCTTATGTTTAGCGTATATACTTTTTTAATATTGTAACATTTTTAACATTGTTAACATTTTTACACGCGTCTTATCTTTTTTTAAATATATTCAAATACGGCAAAATTATGACCAAATACGGGGATAAAAATGAGTTTCCCGTCCAGAAAAAATATGTTTAATATATATCTTTTTTTGTATTACAACATTTTAAACATTTATCTTTTTTACTCTCGTCTTACTCTTTTTTAACACATGCTAATACGGCATTTTTTGCCAAAATACGGCAGTTTTTTGCACCGACTTTTTATGTTTAGCATGTCGCACTTTTTATTTTGACCATTTTTGTATTAGTAGTGTATATACCTTTTAAATTTTTATACACATTTTGCGCGATATATACACTTTTAACATTCGCGTATTCTTTCGTCGTTGAGTTATATGTATACTTTTTGCAAATATTATGCATTTTTCATTTAGTCTTCAAATACGCACATGTATACTTTTTTGATTTATCGTATTTTTTTCGAAAAAAATATTAGCAGATATAATCTCTTTTTCTATTATTAGCAGATATATATCTTTTTTTCAATTTTATATTTTTACTATAAAAAATATATTTTTTGCATTTTAGGCGATATGTATCTTTTTAAAATTTTATTTTTCGTTATTTTTAAACCTATTTATAAATCCCTTTAAAATTTTAACACATACCCATATATGTCTTTTTTTACCTCGCGTACGAGGGGGGTTTTATAGAGACCGTCTGTATTTTTTTACAATTTGGCATGTTTATCTCTTTTTATAAATATTAAATACGAAATATGCATTAAAATCATTGTTAACCCTATCGTTTAATGCAAGTCACGAAATCCGTCACTAAACCTATTGATTAATGCAAGTCACGAGATCCATTACTAAACCTATCTATTAATACAAGTCACGAAATTCATCACGAAATTCATTACGAAATTCATCACGAAATTCATTACTAACCCTATTGTTTAATGCAAGTCACGAAATCTATCACTAACCCCATTGTTTAATGCGAGTCACGAGATCCATTACTAACCCTATTGATTAATGCAAGTCACGAAATCCATTACTAACCCTATTGTTTAATGCAAGTCACGAAACCCGTCACTAAACCTATCGATTGATGCACGTCACGAGACCCACCACTAACCCTATCGATTAATACGGGTCACGAAATCCATCACTAACCCTATCGATTTATGCACGTCACGAGACCCACCACTAACCCTATCGATTAATACGGGTCACGAAATCCACCACTAACCCTATCGATTAATACGGGTCACGAAATCCATCACTAACCCTATCGATTTATGCACGTCACGAAATCCATTACTAACCCTATTGATTAATGCAAGTCACGAAATCCATTACTAACCCTATTGTTTAATGCAAGTCACGAAATCCGTCACTAAACCTATCAATTGATGCGCGTCACGAGATCCACCACTAACCCTATTGATTAATACAGGTCCATCACTAAACCTATCGATTAATACAGGTCACGAAATCTGTCACGAAATCTGTCACAAAATCTGTCACGAAATCTGTCACTAAACCTATCAATTAATGCACGTCACAAGATCCATCACTAACCCTATTGTTTAATGCAAGTTACGAAATCCATTACTAACCGTATTGTTTAATGCAAGTCACGAAATCCGTCACTAAACCTATCGATTGATGCGAGTCACGAGATTCGTCACTAAGCCTATCGATTAATACAGGTCACGAAATCCGTCACTAAACCTATTGATTGATGCAAGTCATGAAATCCATCACTAAACCTATCGATTAATGCGAATCACGAAATCCATCACTAAACCTATCACTAAACCTATCACTAAACCTATCAATTGATGCGAGTCACGAGATCTATCACTAAACCTATCGCTAAACCTATCGCTAAACCTATCGCTAAACCTATCGCTAAACCTATCGATTAATGCAAGTCACGAAATCCATCACTAAACCTATCACTAAACCTATCACTAAACCTATCACTAAACCTATCACTAAACCTATCACTAAACCTATCACTAAACCTATCACTAAACCTATCACTAAACCTATCAATTGATGCAAGTCACGAGATCTATCACTAAACCTATCGCTAAACCTATCAATTAATGCAAGTCACGAGATCCATCACTAACTCTATCGTTTAATGCGAGTCACAAGATCCATCACTAACTCTATTGTTTAATGCCAGTCATGAGATCCATCACTAACTCTATTGTTTAATGCAAGTCATGAGATCCATCACTAACCCTATTGTTTAATGCAAGTCACGAAATCTGTCACTAACCCTATTGTTTAATGCAAGTCACGAGATCCATCACTAACCCTATTGTTTAATGCAAGTCACGAGATTCATCATTAACCCTATTGTTTAATGCAAGTCGCGAAATTCATCACTAAATCTATCGATTAATGCAAGTCGCGAAATCCATCACTAATTACCTTAAACCCTATTAGTGACAGTACGCATAATTACCTTAAACCTTATAGATCAGTAACAGTACGCATAATTACCTTAAACTCTATAGATTAGTTGCAGTACGCATGATCATTGTAAACCCTATAGATTAGTGACAGTACGCATAATTACCTTAAACCCTATAGATTGGTAACAGTACGCATAATTACCTTAAACCCTATAGATTGGTGACAGTACGCATAATTACCTTAAACTCTATAGATTGACAGTACGCATAATTACCTTAAACCATATAGATTAGTAACAGTACGCATAACAACCGTAAACCCTATAGATTAGTGACAGTACACATAATTACCTTAAACTCTATAGATTAGTGACAGTACACATAATTACCTTAAACCCTATAGATTAGTGACAGTACACATGATTACCTTAAACCCTATAGATTAGTGACAGTACACATAATTACCTTAAACCCTATAAATTAGTTGCAGTACACATGATCATTGTAAAACCAATGGATTAGTGGCAAGTATACGTAAGAGTTACACATCGTATTTGGTGACAGATTACAAAATATTATACATGATGTCTCATAACTTACCATATGTGAACAGTATGCGTAAGTGGTTCTATAACTTTCCATAAGGATCATGTATACGTAAAAGTGCAACATCATATTTTATGACTTATTACTAAATATTACCCATCGTGTTCTATAACTTTTCATAAGAATCATGTATACGTAAGAGCGCCACATCATATTTTATGACTTATTACTAAATATTACCCATCGTGTTCTATAACTTTTCATAAGAATTATGTATACGTAAGAGTGCCACATCATATTTTATGACTTATTACAAAATATTATTTATCGTGTTCTATAACTTTTCATAAGTGTTAGGTATACGTAAGAGTGACACATCGTATTTTGTGACTAATTACAAAATATTACCCATTGTTGCATTATAACTTTAGGTTGTCGGTATACGTAAGAGTGACACATCATATTTTGTGACTAATTACAAAATATTACTTATCGCATATTATAACTTTTCATGAGTTGTCGGTATACGTAATAGTACTACATCGAATAATGGTTACGCGTAATGCATCAAGTGCATCACCTAGCAATATTACTCGATACATTACACATCGATAGGGGGCGCAATGGTCACCCAGCTATTGTGCTATCGGGTTTGCAATGGTCACCCAGCTATTGTGCTTGCAATGGTTACCCAGCTATTGTGCTATCGGGTTTGCAATGGTCACCCAGCTATTGTGCTATCGGGTTTGCAATGGTCACCCAGCTATTGTGCTATCGGGTTTGCAATG
>Ga0302188_10003947_pt1 | contig 10118 bp, 9 predicted proteins | sample II_Bog_E2_1_FD_198783 | JGI IMG/M metagenome (GOLD analysis project Ga0302188, IMG submission 198783) | Peat permafrost microbial communities from Stordalen Mire near Abisko, Sweden - II_Bog_E2_1 | ecosystem: Environmental > Terrestrial > Soil > Wetlands > Peat | place: Sweden: Abisko, Stordalen... | reverse complement strand
AGATGGAGGCGGGCGTGCTGCTGATCAAGGCACTGGGCGGCGGATGGACCGCTTCCGATCTCCCCGACCTGGCCGTTCTGCGAAAGGCCGATGATCCAGATAGGCCCCAGGATACGACCGGTCATTGAAATGAAAGGATTTTGTGGTGCGCCCCGATGGCGCGTGTATCCAGTGGAGGGAGGATCCACCCGGAGAATTGTCGATTGCTCTGGTCGCTGACGAGCGTTTTGGCCGGGCAACTGGCTGGATCGAAGCCTCGTGACGAAGGCCGCCTTGGGCGGTTGAGCGATCCGACGGGCCGTAACGTGAGTGAAGCCTGAGCAGGCCTCGAAAGTTGGGATGCGGATGCCGACTCGCCCGCAAAACGAGGAAGGCCGCACGGATGGGGAAGAAATCGACGGGCGCACCCATTCGATCCGCCGGGGGTACCGGGCACAGCACGCCGGAAAGGAGACACGGGTAACGGGGGAGACCCGTTCGGTCGGAGGTCGCGGCTTCAACGTCGCCTTGGGCGACGGATCGGGCGGGAGTCGGACAGGGGCACAGTCCTGCTGAACCCGGGTAACGCCGGTTGAGGGAAGGCCCCTGACTTCTGGTAGGCTTTTGACGAGGAGAGGATGGGGTGATTGGCGATGAGCCTCGAAACACCTAAAAAGATCAGGACCCTACAGAGAAAGCTGTATTGCAAGGCGAAGGCGGAACCTGACTACCGCTTCTACCTGCTCTACGACAAGATTCACCGGGAGGATATCCTGTACCATGCCTACCGACTTGCCCGCGCCAATGCGGGAGCGCCGGGCGTGGACCGAATGACTTTCGCGCGGATCGAGGCGGAGGGCTTGGATGCATGGCTGGCGAGCCTGCGAGAGGACCTTGTCTCGAAGAGCTACCGGCCGGCGCCGGTGCGGCGGGTGATGATCCCGAAACCGGGAGGTGGGGAGCGCCCCTTGGGCATTCCGACGATCCGGGATCGGGTGGTTCAGACCGCGGCCAAGCTGGTTGTGGAACCGATCTTCGAGGCGGATTTCGCGGACGGTGCCTATTACGACAGAGTCACTTGAAATTCGGCTGCCGATTCCCAGCTACGGGCTTTACCTGGAGCTTGCGGGAATATGGACGTCGCGCCTTGGATGGATGAACTCGCTCATGTGCATGAGCAATTGGGAAAGTGCTTTTTGCGCAAGGAGCCGCGAGAGCGGGCTTTGGATTATCTGAAAGGGTTACTCGGTTCGTCGGAACGCAAGAATAGCTGGCAACTGGCGGAACAGGTAGGCGAGAAAGTTCCGTATGGTATGCAGCGTCTTCTTCGGGTCGCGCAGTGGGACACTGACGGTGCTCGGGACGTTCTCCAGGACTATGTCAAGGAACGATTTGGTTCGAGTGGCGGTGCGTTGGTCATTGATGAGACTGGGTTCATCAAGAAGGGATACGAATCGGCCGGCGTGAAGCGGCAATACTGTGGGACCGCTGGCAAGGTTGAGAACTGTCAGGTTGGCGTATTCTTGTACTATGCCGCAGCCAATGGCGGTGGGGCGTTCCTGGATCGGGAGTTGTATTTGCCCGAGGATTGGATTGAGGACTGAGAACGCTGTGATGATGCGGGGATTCCCAAAGATACACCGTTTCAGACCAAGCCGGCGCAGGCGAGTGTCATGCTGGCGCGGGCACGGGCTGCCGGCTTTCAACCGGATTGGACGCTCGGCGACGCGGTTTATGGCAGCGATCCGAATTTGCGCCACGATTTGGAAACGTGGGCATGGCCCTATGTGATGGCCATCAAGAGTACTGAACCGGTGCGCCCGTCGTCGGGCAAAGGGTTGATTTCGCGAACAGCGGCGGAGGTGGCTCGGGCCATTCCGGCTGACCGCTGGCACCGTCTCAGCGCAGGCGATGGCACAAAAGGGCCTCGCACTATGATTGGGCCACGGAACCTCTAATCGTTCTCGGCGTTACCACCGGCAACCACACCTTGCTGGTCCGCCGCTCGCTCGCCGATCGGGACGACGTCGCCTTGTTTCTGGTCTTCACGACAGGACCAAGGTCACTCCAGGAAATGGTCGAAGCCGCCGGTCAGCGATGGACCATCGAGGCTGGGTTTGAAACCGCCAAAGGTGAAGTTGGCCTCGATCATTATGAGGTCAGACAGTGGATCGCCTGGTATCGACACATCACACTGGCACTTCTCGCTCATGCTTTTCTGGCAGTGATTATGGCGCAGTCGGCGCCAGCGAAAAAAAAATCTCGATGATCTCAAGGCCGACAAAGTTCCTTTGAGCATTCCTGAAATCCGAGTTCTGATCGGACACCTCGTCTTGATGGTAATGCGATCAATCGATTATATCATTGGCTGGTCAAATTGGCGGCGATGGCACCAAGCCATCGCTCGCAGATGCCACGTCAAGCGCAAGATTGCCGCAATAAAGAATGTGCCACTGTAGTACTACACATCCCAATACGGCGAAGCGGCCATCCGGAGAGATAGCCGATATTGGCCCTCGCCCTTCGATACGGCGGAGCTCGCGGCCGGTAGATATATCCCATAACCGAACGGAATTGTCAGAACTTCCCGAAATAGCGTGCTGCCCATCGGGCATGAACGCAATAAATCTGACGTAATCGGTATGGCCAACAAAACGCCGAACTTCCCGCCCACTGTCAAGCTCCCACAGCCGAAGTGAAAAATCTCTGTTTAGAACTTGCCGGCCGGGATTTACATTATCTTTACTTCCCGAGATGACGAATTTTCCATTTGGTGAAATAGCAGCAACACCTCCGCCTTCAAGACTATAAACTTCCTCACCACTTGAGATGTTCCTCAGGCGCAACTTGAAATCCTGGCTTCGTGACAGAACAAATTGACCATCTGGGGAAAACACAAGGGGTGCCATCCCATCAAATCGACGAAGTTCGCGACCGCTCCCTACGTCCCATAACCGAGTGGACCCTCCATCAGACGACATAATAAGCCGGCCATCAGGTGATTGAGCAAAGGAGTTGACGTCACTCATGTGCCCCATCTGAATGTGTATTCTGGCCTTTCCGTCCTCTCCATTAGCTTTTTCGTCTTCCGCTTGTACATCGACCCGACCTGTGGCGGAAAGGGGTTCGACAGGAGAGGCGAGCGTCGATGTGTCCTGGCGCCCCAATCCTCTCGCCGTCTGTGGCGTGACAGCCTGGTTCAAAGCCGGGGCCTGCACGACAAGGTTCAGCTTCCCGACCAAGGCTCCGGTCACGAACCCGCTCTGCGGCAGGCCGAACTGCCGTTGCGCCGCCGCGATCGCGTGCCGCATTCCCGGACCAAACCGGCCGTCCGGCTTGTCCTTATAGTGACCCAGCGCTGCTAGGCGTCCCTGAACCTGTTCGCGCGCCGCCTGATCGAGGCCAAGTTCATAGGCGGCGCGTGGATCGGCCCACGATCCATTGTCGAAGGCGGTAATCCGCTGGCTGAACCGTGCCCAAAGGCAGCCGGCCAGCGACGGGATGTTCCGGGTCTCGACCGGGCCGGTCTCGGAAAACCCGCACTCCGCCTTCATGGTGGCGATCCAATTGAGCTGGTTGTCGATAAACGCCAAAAGCGTATTGCCGACCAGGGTATCCCGCACGGCTTTGTATTTTTCGCCGATCGCCGAGTCCAAGCCGGACAGTTCAGCGTCCGAGCAGATGACCACCGCCCAGGGCTGCCTGACATTGGCACACGAAAAACTCGGCCCCTGTTGCGCCTGGGCCGATTGCGCCAGAAGGACGAACCCGACGATCGCGCCCGATATCGAAGCAAATCTCATCTGCGTCCCTCCTGTTCAAGCCGGCCTTCTGCCCAGATCACATCGCAACGGCTCACTGTAGCGGCAACAACTGATCGGCGGCGACATAGCCGATGCGGCGGCCGTCGCGTTCGACCAGGACCCAGGTGCCGTCGGGGGCTTGTTCGAGCACGGTCACCTGCATGCCGGGTTCGAGCGAGCCGGTGACGGTGGCCTGGGCGTTGGGCTGGTCGTGAGCCTGGATGGCCGCGATGGCGACGTGAGTCGGGCGTCGCGGCGCCGCGTCGGCCTGCGCGGGCTGGCGCGGCTGGGCCGTTGTCGGCCCGGCCGACGCGGTGCTCGCGGGGATCACCTTGCCCAGGGGGAAGTCGTTGCCCTGCATCAGAATCTGCGGCACCTGGCGGGCGCTTTCGCCGAACACCCTGGCCGACAGCTCCGGCACCTGATCGGTGACGCGCTGGACCAGATCGGTCAGGCGGACCAGCCGGTCTTCGGCCGGTTGAGTCGCCGCGAAGGTGTTGAGGACGACCCAGCTGAACAGGCCGTGGCCCTGATAGCCCTCGATCGCCGCCTGGTCGGCCGCGGCGGCGGCGATGGTGGTGCGGCCGGTGGCGCGGGTCAGCTTGTCGATGGCGGTCATGCGCTCGACGCCGCGCCGCTGGAACAACTCGGCGGTCAGGCTGCCGCTCTCGCAGGTGTCGAACAGCAGAACGCTCTTGTTGGCCGGGATCATGGCCAGCCATTTCTGCCACTGATCCTGGCCGATCCCCTGCTCGACGATGGACTCCTCCCCGCTGAAGTGCAGATCGTAGGGGATGAAGTAGTAGCGGCCGTCGACGGTCTTGCCGTGGCCGGCGACCATCAGCACGAACACATCCTGGGCATCGATTTCCGCCGCCATCTTCTGGAACGTGGCCTCAAGCCCGGCCCGGGTGGCGTCCTTGTCGAGCACCGGCGTGATATGGACGGCGCGGAAGATCGGCTGGCCGGCCCGGCGCAGGGTGTCGGCAACCCCCGACACGTCGGGAACGGCGAACTTCAGGTTGAGGCTGCTGTCCCAATAGCCGCTGATGCCGACGGCCAGCACGTGCAGTTCCGGCTGCCGCCCCGCCGCTGCCGCCGCCGCCACCGTAACCACGGTCTCGATCGGATCGGAGGCGATCAGGTTGGCCCGGTTGTAGGCCACCACCGATATGTGGTTCTCGCCGGGCTGAAGGGCGAGGGTGCGGTTGATCCGGGCGGCGGGCGCGCCATCGGTGATGCCGGCGGTAGTGCCATTGACCCGCCACTCGATCCGACCGACGCCCCCGCCCTGGTCTTCGAGGGTGAGCGCCACGGTACGCTGGTTATCGGCCGCCTCTGCCGTGGGCTGCCCGTCGAACGCCACCCGCGGCGGCGAGCCGCTCTGGATCACAGAACTGAAGTCCAATTTCGCCGCTGCAGCCCGCACCTTGCCTTCAGGATCACCCTTTAGGGCTTCGTCGATTAGATCGGGGCGATAGAGCGCCTGATAGAATTGGCTATTGAGTTGCAAAAGAGACTGCCGACCGGTCAGGCCAGGTATTGCGATCCTTAGGTAGCTTGGCGCTTTTTCAGAGCCCCTAAAATATCCGTTCCGATCCATGATGACGGATTTCCCCCCATCGAACGCCCCTGATAGCACTTCGTCCCCCGAATTGCATGAATACACGTGAATTGCGCCATCGTTATTAATTTGTGTTATGTGATTAGTGTCCGTCTGCATGGCCACACCAACCGCCTCACCTGGATCACTGAGTCCCGAGATCGCGCATACCATTCGCCATGATTGAAGATCAAAGGCGATTAATCTTGTGATTGGTCTCGTAAGGATCACAAGAAAGCGGTCGTCCGACACGCCAACTATTGAGGGACGTCCAAAAGCGGAGCCTAGTTCAGTCCGAACATCCCCATACATCCATTGTAACGCATTAGAAAACTCACTCTTGCCGCCATAATGATGGCGCTCAAATTCCTCGGAAGACGCAACCAAATCAACATAATTCGCCTCCGATCCGCCACGTGAGGTTATCATTGTAAATGAGAACCGATGTGTCACATGATTGCTTTCAACAGTCTGTGTAAGCCAGAAATTTTTTGTCCAATATTCCAATGCCATAAATCGCGCCCAACTTTGCCGAGGTCTATTGCAATTGGTTCTGAATTGCTTCGCTGTAACCCCGCAGCCCCTGGGTCTGTGAAAAACACCGTGCTATAATATTCTCCCTCTCCACCAAATCTTACAATATTTGGTGAATATAGCGGCTGAATCTCATTCGCCATTGCTCTCATAGAGCTACTATCGCTACCTCGGCCGGCTCTCAACTCTCCAATAGCCGAATGCGGCAAGTGATGAAGCCCAAGGTCAGGAGGGGTCATTGAAAACCACTGCCCAGGGTCAAGGCGAAGTCGCCTCTCACCCGTACGACCAATAGCGCTTTGACCGTCGACAATACCGCCTTCGACGTGGGATACAAGCTTTCCTGTTGGGGCGACCATTCCAGATCGGTTGTTGCCCTTCCAGAACCAGTAACAAAAACTAGAAAATTAGCTCGATAATTCCTTAAAATTGCTTGCAAAATCCCCCTGGTCTTCGCACAGTCGCGCCCGAATGTTTGTTGTCTGAGGGCGCTCCCTTGGGTTCCATCCTGAAAGATTCGGCGCTGGAAGGCCAAAATCCCTTGAAAAAGCAAGATATCCATCGGCACCATTTTGATAAATTTTGTTCGGACGATCTGCCGCCAGATCATAAACGCTTAGCGGCTGTGCTTGAGAGCACCAACCATTTTTGTCTGTACATGAAAAAGTTACAATGCCTTGTTCAATCGATAAATCAAATGACCATACGTCCCGTGCCGAAGAAGCATGGTGATATTGACCCCAAGGTTCAATATCGAGAGTGGGCTTATGGGACAGGATAAAAGGGTAGGGCTCCGAATCTTCGCCAGCGCCGTGATAGCCCAATCCTAACATTCTACGCTCAACACGAGTATGAACGACGCTGCGCTGATCAGAGCGTCGGCCATGCAGTGTGCGAACAATCTCCATTTTTCCCGCATGATCCTCGCCTGAATACAGAAAACTGTCGGAGTGGCTCCATGATAGTTCCTCGGCTCCGAAATGCCCAATGATACGACGAGTGGGGAGATCGATGATCTCGTATGTATTGTCGTCCTTGGTCAAGTTAACAACCAGAAAACGGCCAGTCGGTGAGAATGTTGGGTTCCATCCCTGACGTTTAATAACAAGGCTACCTGAGTCAGCCTCAACAACCAAGAAGTGATCGCCATACACACGCACTTGGTAAGGCCCCTTGAGTGCCCGAATAACTCGATCAGGCTGGCCTTCCGCCTTATTATCGTACGCCATAACAATCGGTAAGCCAGGTCGAATTGCAATTGGCTCAAGTTTTCCGCTATCAAGAATCCGCTCCCCACACTCGTCGGCGCGGACGACGGCCCATTCCAGTGATAGAGCACCCGCCGTCCAAGGTAGTATCTGAATTATGCCAGAAGGCTTGAATAGGACCGTATGCAGCGGGACAATGGCTCGGGTTTGGTCAAGACCGAACGTTATGTCCCGTGGACCCGACGCACCGCCAGCGAGCGCGAAGAATCCTGATCCCTCAAATCGAGAGATGCCAGGAACCTTGACCATAAAATAAGTTGGGTCCGTCTGCCTTTCAGCCATCGCAGTTAAGGACCACGTTAACGTTACGGGTTCACCAACCCGGGCGGCGCCAGCATCGAGAGAGACCGTAACTTGAGGACCGGAAGGAGCTGCCGAAGAAGTGCGGCAGGCAGGCCGAGCCGCGATTTGCTGCCCCCCATCCACTTGGCGAAATGCGGGCGATGCCGGTGCCGGATTTTGAACCACGAAGTTCAGGTCCAGCTTTCCAACCAAGCCCCCCGTCACGAACCCGCTCTGCGGCAGGCCGAACTGGCGTTGCGCTGCCGCGATCGCGTGCCGCATTCCCGGACCAAACCGGCCGTCCGGCTTGTCCTTATAGTGCCCCAGCGTCGCCAAACGCCCCTGCACCTGCTCGCGGGCGGTCTGATCGAGACCGAGTTCGTAGTCGGCGCGCGGATCAGCCCACGATCCATTATCAAATGCGGCGACCCGCTGGCTGAACCGTGCCCGAAGGCAGCCGGCCAGTGACGGGGTATTCCGGGGCTCGACCGAACCGGTCTCAGGAATTCGGCACTCCGCCTTCGTGGCGGCGATCCAATTGAGCTGATTATCGATAAACGCCAGCAGCGTATTGCCGGCGACGGTGTCCCGCACGGCCTTGTATTTTTCGCCGATCGACAGGTCCAAACCCGACAGTCCGGCGTCCGAGCAGATGACCACCGCCCAGGGTTGCTTGACATTGGCACAAGAAAAACTCGGCCCCTGCTGCGCCAGGGCCAATTGCGCCAGAAAGACGAACCCGACGATCGCGCCCGATATCGAAGCAAGTCTCATCTGCGCCCCTCCCCGGTCAGGCATCGTCAGATCACCAGCCTGCCATGCTGGCAACCCTTCCTTACGCCAGTAACGTCACGCTAACCCCGCCACGATCGAAGGACAAGCCCCAAACGCCCGTGTCGGGAACCGATTGCATGCCATGCGGGATATGCCATTTCGGAACGTGAGCCAAGTTGGTGTGGTGCCCTGGCTTGATCAAGTCACCACAGCGAAGCGGCGCTCGGTTGTCACTGGCGAATGGCCTTTTTTTGCCATTGCTACAAGCAGGTAGCGGTGGTGGGCTGGACAACGGATCATGTCGCCATCGGGACTTTCGGCGACGGCCGGACTGTCGCCGCCGAGATCGGCGACGGCTCTGCCTGAAAGCGGGGCGGTCCCGCTCAGGGGTTTGCTGCTGATCGAGAAGGACGCGAACCGAATCGACCGCTTTCGCCCCTGGCTGCCGGCGGATGCGCGTCTTGTGAGCGCTGCGTTGCCGTCATCGCGCCCCCACACTCATCTTTAGCTCGGACTGAGAGAGTGGGCAACGCGCCTCACATTTCGTAATTTCAATCACTTGCCAACGTGGACTGCGACGGATCGCTTCCGTTGGGCCTGGAGGAGCAAGACTGGCCGCAACCGCTCTGATTCGATCGTCGAGAGCCAACACCTCTGGATCGTCCCGAGATATCGTTGCTCTCGTTACGATTATGGCGTCCACCAGAGCACGGTTGATCATGCCTTGGGAAATGAACACCAAGCCGAACATGTGTTCGTTCGGAAAAACCACACCCTCAAATTTACAATCATAAGCTAGCGGGCAGGGGGAGTGAAGATTGCCACCGGAAAATCCCAGACAATCAACGCCTGAATACCGTGAAAACTTACACAGACTAACGCTTGGCGACGAATTATGAAGTTGTCCAAACGCTGCTGGCCCCAACACCAAGCTCGGAATTGCGCTGCCACGCCATGCTATGCCGCTCGCCTGCTTGTCATGCACGTGGATCGAAATGTCGGCCGTTTCGGCGCGCGCAACACCACAATGGATAACGGTCAGAAACAGGATCAGAATTGGCTTTAACACAAAAACAAGCCGAAAAGTTCGGCTCCAAAGAAGGAATCGCCCAATTGTCATCTTTAACACTCCTCGCAAGCTCTCCCCATCGAGGTGGTACGGAGATCATAGTTAATCTGAAAACGTTATGCAATGCCGTCCTGTTCTCTATTCGGCAAAGGGGCGGCCCTGTTCCCGAGTTGCTTGGCCGGCGCGGGTGCCGGCCGGCCAAGTGGCGCGCCAGATGGTGGGTGAAGCACCTCGTCACCGGCCGAGACACCGTCCGGCAAGAGGAGCATCCTCATGGCATCGAGTGGATCGGTCAACGCTAGACCGCTCTGTAAAAGGCACCAGGATGGCCCACGGCAACGATTCGTGCATCTCGGGCGCACATCAGATAAGGTTAATGTTTCTGGGTGTGTTCGAGGGCATGAGGCGTTTACTAAACCCCTCGCATTGACCGTAGGCAACTAATTGAAATCATTTGGGTAAGAATCGATATTTAAGGCGTTCACTAATCTATACTTTTGTGTACAGATGCAGCCGAAAATCTTGGTTGGATATGGTCCCTGCCGTAAGTTTAGAAGCGGCCACTGGCACCGTCATTCCGAAATTATTCAATGGCTTAGTTTGAGAAGTAAATTCGCTGGACACCTTGCTCTTTCAGTCCTTCCAGAATCTATTGAACCGATCGGCCGCAAGCTGGGTGTAGAGGACGGTGTGCTGGATATTCCTGTGGCCCAGATAAAGCTGGATCGCTCGGGTGTCCTGGCCGTCGTTGGCCAGCTTGTATCCGGTCGAGTGCCGAAGCATGTGCGGGTGGATCGGCATGCCCA
>Ga0302188_10003936_pt1 | contig 10136 bp, 8 predicted proteins | sample II_Bog_E2_1_FD_198783 | JGI IMG/M metagenome (GOLD analysis project Ga0302188, IMG submission 198783) | Peat permafrost microbial communities from Stordalen Mire near Abisko, Sweden - II_Bog_E2_1 | ecosystem: Environmental > Terrestrial > Soil > Wetlands > Peat | place: Sweden: Abisko, Stordalen... | reverse complement strand
GGGGCCAGCTCGCCGGCATGGAGGCTGATAGGCACCTGCGGATAAACCGAGTGCAGATAGTCCAGCATCTTCATCTGCAACGTGTAGTCGCGCATGGAGATGAAGCCGTCTTCGGGCTGCACAAAGTTGATGCCGACGAAGCCGGGCTCGTGGGCTTCCATGGTGGCCTGAATGGTCTCAAAGCCCAGCAGCGTCTGGGCGAAGACCTGCTCCGGCGCTGCGCCGCGCAGAATCTGGTAGATGTAGCGAATCTCAACCTGGCAGGCGGGTGCAGCTTGCGGGGTGTCGCAGTGCTCAATCTGACGGCGGCTCACCTCGGCCGAACCCACATTGTCGCGATCGGCGGCTACTTCATCGCGCAGGCCACGGTCCAGCAGCGCCTGGCGCAACCGGGCAAGATCCGACGGGGTGGGGTCCGCAGTCCAGCCGATTTCGCCGCCGATCTGAGCGGCGTGGCTGAAGGGCGGAGTCTGCATCAGCTCAAGGTACTGCTGATTCTGCGCGGCGGCGCGGCTGGCGGCCTCGTCCACCCACTCGGGGGTGTGGCGCTTGTTCAAGCCCCCAAAGCGGCCAAAAGTCGCGAAAAACTGATCGTGGCCGGTGATCCCGGGGGTGGGAACAAAGCCGCGCATGGAGAAGGAGTCGATGAGGCGGTCGTAGAGGCCCTGGCTGGTCGACGAGATATTGCCTGAAAGCTGGATCGCGGGCAGGAGCGGCGCATCGCAGGGGGGCTTGGCAAAGCTCAGCGCCACAGGATCAACGCACAGGGCGTCCTGGCCTGCGTCGCGGATGAAGCTCTCAGCATAGACCGCGCCGGAAAGGTGAACATGCAGATCGGCGCCTTTGGGAAAGTCAGCTAGAAATCCGCGCAGGGCTAGCGGGCCAGCCTGCACTGCGGTCTGATAGGCGCGGGCGGCGTGGGCTTCAGGATCGGGAGCCCGCAGAGTAGGCGCCTGACCAAACAGAGCGGCGGCGGCGAGGAAAAGGCAGGCGAGAGTGCAGACAGGGAGGCGCATGATTGGCTTCCAGTGTAGAGCAGAAATCACGCCGGCTTAGATTGATGTGGAGCGGGATTTCACAAATCCCGCTCCACGGAGCCTGATTCTAGTGCTCATGGCGGTTGGCAGCATGGGCCGCCAAGTTGACTTGCTCTCTTGCCTGCCTGAGCAGTTCCTTGGCTTTAGCAGCATGGCCATCCATGTCGAACTCGTTGGCGTGCTGCGCCGCGTCCACACTGCCGATGGCCTGGTCAATGAAACCCTGTGCGTTAGCTAGATTTGGGTGCCGGTAAGGATCGACGGCTGCTGCTACGGTTACGCAACTCGCGACAAGTCCAAGGACCAGCGCACTGCTCAAGACTGTATTCCGGATATTCAAGGGGGATACCTCCTGCGCAACACGCTAGCAGATTGCGGTGGAGTCTGGAAACCGAAATTGCATAATTTTTTAGATCAGCCGGCCAGGGAATCTCTGCTCAAGCTTCCCGCGCGGCACGGGCCTACTCCGGCGGCCCCACGGCGACCACAAAGTACGACGCCGGCTCGGTCTTGCTGGCATTGGTAATGTAGTGGTCGTCCCCGGCAATGCAAAGCCCCATTTCGCCGGCCTTGAGTGTGCGCGTGGTGCCTGCGGTCATCAGCGTAGCTGTGCCCTCATGGATAAACCACATCTCAGAGTGCTTGTGGTGCGCAATTTGCTCCGGCGGCGCTCCCGGCGCGAGAAATGTAACGTGGGCCTCAAGCCGAATATTGTCTGGCAGCAGGCCGGCAAGGTAGTGGCGCGAGACGCGCGGAGACTGCGGATTCGTCGCGGGGCCCTGAGGGTATTCGCCCGACGCCAGCTTAGGCAGTTGAGCAGGCGCGCCAGCAGGTTGCGGCGCGGCAGCCTGGGCATTCGCAGAGGGCGCAAGGGCCGGAGCGGCCAGCGCCAAGGGCAGCAATGCAGAAAATTCACGGCGATTCATAGGTTCTCCCATCCGTGCATCATCGTACTCATTACAACCAGCAAGCTGCAACCAGGCCGCCGACTCGAGAAAACCGTCAAGGGTGAAACCCAACCACTCTCTTTGATTTGTCGTCCTGAGCAAAGCGCAAATAAGGCGCTTCCCGCACGGTCAGTCGACCGGCAGCGGGGCCGGCTTTCGCAAAAGATAACGGCAGGCCCGGAGTTGCTCCAGCCTGCCGTCGATAATATCGTCCAACCCTGGCAATTCAGCTTCGAGGACAGGTTAGTCCCCTCAATGTGCTTCCAGTCTTCCCGGCGGCATCTCATCGCCGCCTGGTTCAAACCGTCAGTAAGAAGTGACCGGCGTTCCCGGCGTGAACGAAACACCGCGGAGCAGTTCCGCATAGGTGGCGTCGTAGAGGTCGGTGAAGGTCTCCTTGGCGGCCACAGTGGGGGACGTGTTGGCCAGCTTGTCGGTAATGACGAACAGCTTGTTCGGATCGGCGCCCTCGTCGCCATCCCCGCTGACAGTCGCGGAGGTGGCCCAGATGACCACGTTGTAGCCCTGAATGCGATTGCCTTCGACGGTTCCAATGATGTTGCGCAGGCCGCCGGTGGCTGGGGCCCAGGGCAAGCCGGTGCCGTCAGTGCCGTTGTTGAGCAGGCCAGGATAACCCGCCACAAAGTAGGGCGTGCCCAAATTCAACCCTGTTTGCAGCGTGTAAGCAAGCTGCCACGTATTCGTGCCGGAGTTGAAGGTCCACTTTTGCAGCCCGCCCAGCGAGGTTCCGATCTGCGCCGCCGCGTCGGTGTAGATGCCGGTGCCCGAGTTGTATGTATTGGAGCCTGTTCCCTCATCCGCTACATACAACGTCGTGGCGTTGGCGAACCAGAGACCGAAAGGATAGGCGGTGGTCGTGGCCGTCAGGTTGGCGACGATCGTGGTGGGGAATCCGGCCAGGATGCACATGTTGTTGGCGAGTCCGGTGGTCGAGTTGTAGGTGGAGGCAAGGCTTGCGGTGGGCAGCGCAGCACCAGCCACCGGCAATCCCACGCCGTTCGGGCATGCCGTGCCAGTCGTATCCACAAAGTACACGGTGTCGATGCCATTGCCGCCGCTGCCCTTGGTGAGGTAGAGGACGTTGTTAAAGAGGGTCATGCCGCGGAAGTTGTCGTCCTTGCCGACCTTGTCTGTCACGCCACCCGGCAGTTCGATGGGGGAAAAGCTGGCCACCGGAGTCGGCAGTCCAGGAGTCTGCGAGGCCTCGCTCTCGTTCACCGTCTGAATAATCTGCACGCCGGCTCCTTCGACCACCTGCTTGGGTTCCGGGTTGTCGCCGTTCCCGGCGTTGCCGGCCGTATAAAAGAAGTTGTTGCCGTTGGTGTTGACATAGATGGCGGCGCGGCCATTGTTGCCGCTGTAGGCATTGGTCTCAGTAAAGGTGAACTGGCCCGCGGCGTTGACCGTGGCGACAGCGCGGTAATAAGCCCCCGGCATCGGATTGGTTGGATCGATGACGCCCGGCGTATTGCCATTCGATGCGTCCAGCGTATTGACCGGCGCCACATAGTCGATGAACGACAGATAGTTCCCATCGAGAGAGAGATGCAGCGCCTCCTCCGATTTGGAACTGAAGCTGGTCACCAGTTGGTCGCCTGTGGTGGTCATGCTGTTGGGAACTTCAAGGCTGTTGATCAAGCTGCCGGTCGGCGTTAGCTCGTCCAGAAAGATGGGCGAAGTGACGCCGAAGCTCCCGTCTGGGGTGTCGTTGTTGAAGACAAACGGGAAGGTGCCGTTGAGGGCAGCCGTGCCGCATGTGACCTTCACCGACTTCGAGCCCGCCACCGGAACGCAGTTGGGAGGCAATGTCTGGCCCACCGTCACGGTGCCGGCGGTACCCTCATAAACGGAACGGCTCACCACCAGATTGCCGGACGTAAAGGCCGTCTGTGCGGAAGCTGAGATGCCCGCGGCCATTGCGGCCAGTGCGAACAGGAAAAATGCGCGGCCGTCCATGCCTGTATTACCTGAGCCGGCCAGGAACGATTGCACCCGGCGCTTCCTTACAAACAGCAGTCCAAACCCCAGGACACCCGTCAGCATCAAGACGATCGATCCAGGCTCTGGAGCCGGCGCAACCGACACATCGTCGATCATCACCGAGAAGTTTGGCGATCCAATGGCCGGATCGCCGATTGCCGTAAACGACAGATCCGTGCTGGTGGAGGTTGCCGTAAACCAGCCTGAATAATCCACGAACAAGGCGCTATTGCCCAGCGGGTCCACTTGATCGGGGAAACCGTTCTGCGCGATGCTGCCCGGAATGCCGCTCACTGCGCTTCCATTTTCCGTGAGTGAGAAGACGTTGGGAATATCGGCATTGCCCCAGAAGCTTACCGCGTAGTACTGACCCACCACGGTGGTCAACTCCTGTGACACGGAGTTCGGCACGTACAGATTTGCGCCGGTAAGGTTGAGGGAGTTGTTGCCGTCGAAGACCCAGGGATCCACGTTGTCGATGAAGACAGCTCCGTTGGTGACTGCCCAGGAACCGCCATCGATGCTTTGACCGGAAAAATATACATTGCCGCCGCCCGCCGCCTCGAAGCCGCCGTCCACGACGATGTTGGCGGCATGAGCTGAAGCGCTCAGGCTCACGAGGGCCAATGCGGCCACGAACATGGGGTTACGCGGTGCTTTGCGGCCCCGTATGGGGAAGCTTGAAACACAATTCATGGTGCCTGCCTTTTTAGGTGTGGGAATTTTATTTCTTCGTGCCCGAGCATCTAAACACATAGGCGGCGAGTTGCCCTTGAAGATGGGTTAAATTTTCTATCAATATTTCAGTAATTGATGCCGAACCGCTGCAAAACGCTGGCTCGCCCGCCTGCCACACAAGAATCTGGCCGCCCCAGACCGGGGTGGAAGTAAAAGCCACCTTTCAGCGCGCTCAAAAAGATCACGTGAACTCCGAAATTGCTCTACGCGTAAACGTCGAGACTCGGACTGGTTGCCGTGCTGCTCCCCGTGCCAGTGTCGCCATAGGCGCTGTCCAGAGCTTCGGTCGCGGGATCGGTACTGCTCGACGACGAAGCCGGGCTCAACGCGCTTTGCAAAAGCGCCGTTGTCGGATCAGAAGACGACGAACTGCTCGGATCGGCGGAATCCAGCAGATCGTTCACCCAGCTCTCCACCTGAGCCATCGCCGCCGTGGCGTTTGCCATGGATTGCGATGGCGCGCTCTTCATATCCGCCTGGACGGTCGCAAATGCGGATTGGGCCGCCGACAGGCTACCCGCGCTCAGCGCCGTACCCAGCGCGGTCATATCGGTCGTCAGTTGCGTGCTGGCCGCAGAGCTGCCGCTGATATTCGTTAGATTCTGCGTCAGTTGTTGATAGCTGTTGAACGCCGTCTGCGCAGCGGAGAGGTTGCCCGCGGCCAGGCTCTGCTGCACCGTCTGCCACGCCTGTTGGGTCTGCGTCAGGTTGCTTGAAGCCAGAACGTACTGCGACAACCCTCCGGCCGTCAGAGCGCCAATCGCCATTCTTCCACCTCATCCGAGAGAGATCGATACACTCCCGTGTGCCCACTCATCGGCATCCGTGAAAAAAAATCCAACAGAACTGCGCGCCGCCCCAAACTAAAGTAATGGATTGGACCGGATCGACTCTGCGCCGGCTAACCCGCCTGCCTCACTAGAATCTGGGGCACCCAGATTTGAGATATGGGACTGAGGCCGCCCGCCGCAAAAAGGAGATTCCGGCTAAAAGTTCTGTGATATGATGCGGCCAAGCGAGGAGGGGACAGCGTTATGCAGTGCGACTACATAGTTTCGATCACGATTATTCAGGGCTCAAGAGGGCAGGGTGATGCTGAGCTGGAAGCCAGTTTTAATGCCGTGGCGAAGAAGTACGCCTCGAAGCCGGCAAAACTTCTGAATGTAAAACTTATTCAGAACACTCTGGAGACAAAAGCAGACGAAACCTTGGATAAGATTGTCGACGACTTAGGGGCGCTGGGCGATATCGAGTCTGCCGGGACGCATGTTCGAGCGCCCAACACTCGCGCTGTTCCTTTGCCAGGGGCAACGGAAGGCACGCCCCAAAGCGTCTCTGTTCCTCTGGTCCGCACGCATGGGGGCATAGGCCTGTACTGGGCATGTCATGGGGATTCCGAGAGTACCGATCCTTCTGCGACTGCCCTGGCGGGCTGGACGGCTAAGCTGTACGCGAAGGGCTTGCGATTCGTAAAGATAAACTACAACTCCTGCAACTCTGCCGGTGCCAACGACAAATTCGTTCCCAGCAGCTCCTCTCTCCAGACCTTTTGTGACGAACTTCAAAGTCGCTTGGGCGCCGACGCTGCAACCAAGCTTACGGACCTTGCTGTGGCGGGGTACACGACAACTGTCGAACTGGTCGACCGGGAGGAACAATATTACAAGGGGCTAACTCCCAAACCTGACTATGACAAAATAGGCGAGGGAATTCACAATGTCGCGGTCAGTTATCCAGCAGGCAAGCCGAGACAGTATCAGCGGCTGGCTCCTGACCTGGAGGCGGAGCAAGTGTACACGAAAGGGGAAGCTGTCGCGCAAGCCGCCGCCGGTTTCCGTGATGCAAAGGGCACGCAGGTAAATAAAACGCAGAGGGCATTAAACAAGGCCATCACCGACTTCAAGAAAACGAAAGAATATATGGCAATACTAAGTTATATTCAACGAAAACCGATACTCGTATTCACGGGTTCGGCGTGGCAAAAGCGCTCCATCGCGGACTTTACGGACAACCAGAACATTTTCGAGATGGTCCAATTCGTTGAGGCGGCAAACCGGTTTAGTTCAGAGCCGTCTCAGGCTAAGGAGACAGCTAAACTTCTCGCAGCGCTAGTGCCATAGAGACGGGTGCCCCATGTCCCGATTTTGGGACATGGGATTCCACAAACCCTCCCCTATGCTTTGTCATCCTGAGCGAAGGTCGCCGCGGCGATCGAAGTCGAAGGACCTGCATTTGTTCTTGAGCACAGCCCAATGAAGCCGAATGCCCGCCCAGAGCGTGTCGAAAGGGGACCTGCGTCTGCCTTTAGCGGCCCTAAAAGGGTACGGCTTCGCCGGAGGGAGCAGGGGCGGGGTACCCACCTTGTGGGTCGAGGACCCTGAATGCCGCCAAAATCTCGATCCCTAACCCTTCATTTCTGTCTTTTAATTCATGAATACGTCCTGATTCGGGCTATCCAGCGAGAACATCGGTATCTCGATATCAAAACGCTCACCGCTCTCACTCTCCATCTGGTAAGCCCCGCCCATCATCCCCGACGGCGTGTTGAGAGGCGCGCCACTTGTATATTCAAAGCTCTCTCCCGGTTTGAGCACCGGTTGCTCCCCAACGACACCCGGGCCCTTGACCTCCGCCAATTCGCCTCGCGCATTCGTGATCATCCAGTGCCGGCTCAGCAATTGCACCGTTTCCCGTCCCTGATTCTCGATGATCACGCGATAAGCCCAAAAATACTGCGAGCTGTCTGGCGATGATCTCGCCTCAAGATAAGTCGGCTCAACGCTCACTGCTATATCGCGTGTGTTTGCCCGATACGGCGTCCAATTTGTCATAGAGAAAGCTTAGAACAAACTCGTGCGCTGAGCTAGCCCTTGGTCAGTATTCAACAAAAGACCCCCAGTCCCGTAGAAACGGCGCGAAATCCGCCTTAAACAGTTTTCTGACAAGCCGGGTTTGCGTCAGGCGGAGGGAGCAGGGGCAGAGTACCCACGATGAGTGTCGAGGACCCTGAATGCGAGAGGGGTTGAACCCGGCGGAGGGAGCAGGGGCATTCATGCCCCTGAATGCCGCCTCGCAATCAAAGCGGCTTCAGCCACGGGCTTCCTCGTTGAGCCTTGGCTCACGCGGAGGACTCTCAACGCCAACCGACATCCAGCCATTCAATCAAAGTTGCTTTTAAGGTTCCGAAAAAACGCTGTTCAGGAAGAGTTTTGTAACAGGGCACGACTTCACAGGCTGCAGAAAAACTCTATTAGGGAAGCGCTTTGTGTCAGGGCACGACTTCAGTCGTGCCGCAAACAGCACAAAATAAGCGCGGGCTTTAGTGTCTGCGTGAGAACTAGTTTTAACGACCATATATTGGGATCGACGAATTCGGAGGGCCCAATATATTGTGGTCAAACATGCCGAAATTGGGGTTCTCACGCAGACACTTTAGCCCCTGCGGGAACTCTCTTCCAGAACTTCACTCCATTCTCCCGGAGGACTGGCCTTGGTCGAGCTTCCGGCATTACGCAACAGCAGTCGAAGCAACCGTGGAGATCGAGTCCTTCTGGACGGGTTGGCGGCGGGAACACAGCGGCGGCCTCCCAGATTCCAGAAGCGGAACACGCGGCGATGAAACGGCTAGATCGGAAAACGGACGGTTGAGGTTTGTGCTATCCCACCCTTCCGCGATAAAACTGCGGAAGGATGGGGCACCCAATTTTGAGGGAATGTTTAGATTCTGAAAAACTTAGGGTGCGCCACCCCCGATACAAGATTAAACGAGGAGATGGGCCGATGGGAGCAGGCGATGTGCAGCAGTTTTGCGCGGTATTCGCGAAGATCAAAGCCCGCTTTGATGAGCGAAACCACGATGGACTCATCTGCAAGCAAGGATTCTACAAAGCCTGTTCCGTATTGAAGCTCCAAAAAGCCTCCTGGACCAACGACCCAATGGATCGTGTGCAAAATACGTCGGGAATCTTTTTTTCTATATGGACAAATAAAGAGTCTGCCACGAAGAATCGGGCGAACTACAACATTCATGCTTTGAAGCTACGCCAACTGGCAGGTTATTCGATCACCAGTCGAGACTTCGCCAACGATTTCAGAAACAGCCTCGCATCCATGCGCAATACTTGGCCAAACGTGAGTATGGACCATGGGCCACTGACTCTGATGCAGGGATGGATTGAGATTCGCTCAGACAGTTTTGAAAGGGACATCCTGGTTTTAATTGAGGGTTTTCAGCGCCTGAGTCTGCTGATTGATCGTTTGTTGGAGTCGCGGCGGAAGTGAGCGCGAGTGTTGGATTGCCGGGTACCCCAGGTCTGGATTCTCATACCCGGGGCACCCCTTTTCCTATTCCCGCTCGTTCGGGTTCAGCCCACCACGGGCAGGCCGGCGAGGGCCATGGCGATCTCCTCGGCGGGATAGTCGTAGTTTTGCAACTGGCCGGCCTGGTAGGCGATGTAGGACTGCATGTCGAAATGCCCGTGGCCGCTGAGGCCAAAGAGGATGGTCTTCTGCTCTCCATCCCGCTTGGCAACCAGGGCTTCGCGGATGGCGGCGGCGATGGCGTGGTTGGATTCCGGCGCGGGAATGATGCCTTCGGCGCGGGCAAACTGAATGCCGGCGGAGAAGGCGTCGAGTTGCTGAACCGAGGTGGCTTCGATCAAGCCAAGGTCCATGACGTGCGAGACCAGCGGCGCCATGCCGTGGTAGCGCAATCCGCCCGCATGAATACCCGGAGGCATGAAGTTGCTGCCCAGCGTGTGCATCTTGACCAGCGGGGTTAAATGGCCTGTATCGCCAAAGTCATAGGTAAACCGGCCCTTGGTGAGAGTGGGGCAGGCGGCCGGCTCCACGGCCACGAGGCGGGCGTGGCTCTGGCCCTTGAGGTTGCGGCCGATGTAAGGCATGGTCAGGCCGGCAAAGTTCGATCCGCCGCCCGCGCAGCCCAGGATGACGTCGGGCTCATCGCCAGCCATAGCCATCTGCTCGATCGCTTCAAGGCCGATGACGGTCTGATGCAGCAGCACATGGTTCAATACGCTGCCCAGCGCGTACTTGGTGTTGGGGTCTTTTGCGGCCACTTCCACAGCTTCTGAGATGGCGATGCCGAGAGACCCGTTGGAGTCGGGATGCTCGCGCAGAATGGCGCGGCCCGACTCCGTCTCGATGCTGGGGCTGGCGGTGACTTTGGCGCCAAAGGTCTCCATCATGGCGCGGCGATAGGGCTTTTGGTCATAGCTGACGCGCACCATATAGACCTTGCACTCCAGGCCGAAGAATGCGCAGGCCATGGCCAGAGACGAGCCCCACTGGCCGGCTCCTGTCTCAGTGGAAAGCCGCTTGGTGCCTTCCATCTTGTTGTAGTAGGCCTGCGGGACGGCGGTGTTGGGCTTGTGCGAGCCAGCGGGGCTGACGC
>Ga0302188_10003923_pt1 | contig 10155 bp, 5 predicted proteins | sample II_Bog_E2_1_FD_198783 | JGI IMG/M metagenome (GOLD analysis project Ga0302188, IMG submission 198783) | Peat permafrost microbial communities from Stordalen Mire near Abisko, Sweden - II_Bog_E2_1 | ecosystem: Environmental > Terrestrial > Soil > Wetlands > Peat | place: Sweden: Abisko, Stordalen... | reverse complement strand
AGGATAGTATTCCTTTTTTAATATTTCAATTAAATCATTGTTTCTTTACAACAATAAATTTTAAAAGCCACTTTGAAAACAAGAGCAGATTACAAGTCATTTATATTGTTCAATAAATAATTCAATTTATATGAACTATCCTCATTTTAGAACTTTTAGTGTTCATTTATCCATTGAATAGAATAATATTTTAGAATTTCGATATGACTGAAAAAAAGAAAGTAGTCAAAGCAGAGGAAGACTAATCTACCATTCGATTGCCTGTTTTTTATAAGAGAAAGTGCGAGTTCAATGGCCTACCTGTTCACAAAACACTTCGAGATCGGCTGGAACTGGCTGCATAATAGGGCAAACTATAATCGGTATGAATGTATTTATTTAGTTACAACTTTGGGATGAACTGGGACCAATTCAGATACGATCTCTGATGGACGCTCTATGCGACCTCAACTATCAGCACTTGAAGATAATTCGGCTATGGAAGGTCGATCTTCAGGATGAAGGACTTCGTAGCATTTGTAACTATATTGACAAAATGTAAACTGTCTAGTACCTTGACCTCATGGACAACAAAATCACTCCCTTAGGATGCTAGTTTTTAGGAAAATCATTAAAAAATTAGAAGAACAATATCAAAAAGCTGAAGATGGATAATAATGAGATAGGCAACTAGGGTCTGGCTAACTTGACAGTTGGATTGAGGCAGAACGATAAAATATAAAAACTGTCATTCAATTTTTGTGGTATCACCAAGGAGGGAGTAAAGTATATTCAATAAATTGTAGCTAATATCAACTGCAAATTGAGAACTCTCAAACTAATGGGAAATCCTCTTTAAAATGATGGAGCCTACTAAATATTGAGAGCAGTGAACAATTGTTGCGATAAGCTGTAAAAATTAAACATGGCAGATGTCCAGATGAATATTCTGAATTTCAAATAGGATATTGGAGATACCATTGAAGAAAAGATAGAGAAAGAGATGCTATCAATTGTCAAAAATAACTAATCTATCGCAAAGTACAATTTTAGAAATAATTGGATTCCTGACAGTGTGGCTAGGAACCTATTGAACGAAGTTAAATAAAATAAAGTGATCTTTCTTTTTGAGTTGCCTGAAACAATTTCGCATCCTCTTAAATAAATGCACGCCTAAATCATGAAAAAGCGCAAGCCTAAAAAGAAAAAAGTAAAAAAGGTAAAAAGGATGAAAGCCAGCCCCAAGAAATGATGGCCTACTTCATTTGATTAGCACAATAGTAGTAACATTTATAAATCACAAGGGTTAATTGCGCTTTTTGTATTATCATTAAAGTACAGCTTTTTTAATTTGTATACCTGCATTTGCAATATTAAATTTATAATATTTGCTGCATGGCTTTAAATTATAAACCCAGTGAATTGAAAAGTGAGGCGAGGCAGGGCAATATTGCTGAATTAAAGCGAAGCTTGCTGAATAACTATTTTATTGAGAGACAACCTTAGTTTAATGAGTCATTTGTGGATCATATTTTTTAACTAGCTGATCAGGATTCGCAAATTGATGGACTTATCACTTAAAATATGGTCAGATTTCTTAATTCTAAGCAACAGTCAGTTATCCCTTTTCTCAAGAAATTGCTAACTAACCCAAAATATCAAAGTAAAGCTCGATTTTTCCTCAGCCAATTGCTGGAATTAAAAGCCGCGAATGAGAATCAAAGTTTGCAGCTTTTCATTCTCTCGAACTTATCTTAAATCCTTCCATTGCTCAATAACAATAGTTCCAAATTTATTAGATCGATAATTGCTTATTTATCATTGAAAATGCGTTCTTTTAGTGTCAATATGAGAATTACGGCTCTTCAATCACTAAAATAAATGGGAGAAATAGCTGCAAAGGAAGGCGGTGAATGGTCAAAAACTCTCAATCAAGTGATTCCTCAAATGATTTAAAGGGAGAAGCTCGTCAAATAGGTCTCTTATATCAAAGGACTGTTTTTACAAGTCCTATAAGATTAGTTCCACGAGGTAAGAAAAATTTGTATTCAATGTTTAGGCTTATTCAAAAACTATTTTAAGGGAGAAGATCTGAAGCAAATTATTATATACATGCTTAATGATGAGCATGAACTTGTGAGAGAAGAAGCTTTACTCACAGCTAAAAATCTGCCAAAATTATCATTAGTTCGATAAGATTTGGAAACTGTTTTGATGTGCTTAAGATAAAAAAGAACTAATATGAGACGATTGGTCTATGAAAATCTTGCTGTTGCTCAATTTAGCGATTCCTCCCTTCTTATGATACTTGTTTAGAAGATATTGATTACTTTGCAAAACTACCGCTCCGATAAAAAGAAAATTTATAAAATGCTTCTTACAGTGGGACAAAGTTACTGGCAGTAAATTGGAAAGTTAATAATAAATTTAGGTTTGAGCGAAGTTGAATAACCCAACTGGAAAAGTATGGGATACAAAGCAAAAATGATTTTGTGCCATGAGTGGTGGAAAAGATAGGGAAGCAATACTGATTTAAACCTTCCTTCATACTTTATCAAGCACATGCTTTACATCTGTGATGTGGAGGCCTATCTTTTCTAATAAACTAGCAATATGGAGGAGGAAAACTCACAGTCTATTGATTTCAATTACCTCTACAGAAATCATCATCATTTAATTACTTTTATTTAGTGTGAGGAAGAGATCTCTCAGTAGTTTCATAAGACTATTCTCTTTATTGTTCGGGAACTCATAATTGGGCATACACCAAAGGATATTTTCATCGACAAATTGGACAATCTTTCAATCAAATTCAAGCTAGGACAAGACTAAAAATAACTCACAGATACTCTACTTACTTTGATAAACTCAACAAGCTAAAACTTAATTGAGTTAGCAATAGGACTAATCAAAAAATGTATATAAAATCGTTAAGGATATGAAATAAAAGATATCACTGTTCCCATCAATAAGTGTTCTATAAGCAGACTTGAATCAGGCCTAATAGTTTGCAGTAAAGCTGATTAGTTTGTGAAAAGAATCTATCTGCGTTGCTGGGTTCACTCTCTTCTGAGCAGATAAGCAAAAAGTGATTTTAAAAAAGTTTGCTAGCTATAGCTTCTTAGATAAGATAGCTAAAATTATTTCTGGGAAATAAGCCTGCTTCGATATAGTCGTGTTGAATGCGTGCTGGTAGTTAATAATTCCATCGATAAGGTTCTGGATAGCTACTAAGTTGAACAGAAATGATAGGCATCACATCTCATATTAACAAATTAGCAAATATTCTTTAAATTTGATTATTAATTCAGATTAGCTAGAATAATCTGAAAATGGCATGACCTTATCCATAATTGAGTTTAAGTAATAGGGATATTTATAGTAGCTAATATTTCAATAATCAGATAGGAATGACAAACAGTACTTTCCCTAAAATCAAATTCGACGGCACACATCCATGATGTCTCGAATCGTAAGATTTTTTTTTATTGTCTCCCTCCAGCCAATAGTGTTGATCAGGTACCTTGATTCCTTTTCCATAGGGGACAGTGCCTCCACCAACTTCAATTACACGTTTGCATATGCTTACTTCAGGGTTGACTGGCTGCACTGCGATAACAATATCATCTTTTTTGATGGAATTGAAGAGTTTATAAGATAATCTATCGACAATAACAATATCTCCTGATTGAATGGTGGGCTCCATGGACACTCCATCAGCATTGCTGATTGAAATTACTTTCTTTTCGATGACGTAAAAAGTTGTTATGATGGGAAGCACCTTCAGGTATGTAATAAGATTTTTGAACATAATTATAATAATGCGATTAGACCTGTATTTAATGTTATAATAACAGGTAATTCATCATCCTCTCGTTCTTATATATTCCTGGGACTACAATTAATTTGAGATAATGTCTGTCATGACTTCAATAAACAGTAGTTTCTAAAATTAATTGCTAAATTATTTATTTATCCATATTTATAGATTTGTTTGATACTTCAAATTTAGTTTTGCCAATGTTCATTTGATATTTTTAATTTGAGTGTATCGAATCTAAAATAATGGAGTTCAAATAAAAGGTAGAGTCAATGTACCGATCAGGACGGTACGAGTGCGACTATGATTTTTATATTCGCCTTAGCAACATTCTGCACAACCTCAACATCTATGAATGGAACGACACTCTGTAACAACAAATCAAACTGGTAAAGGATATTACAGATCTTGCAGAAACTAACTCCAAAAGTTTATAAGAAGACTACAATGAAGAGGAGGCTGTAAGTCAAACTCATATACTTAAAAATATGATCGGAAACCTCAACACAAAAGACATTCCTAAAATGATTCAAGATTGCGAATCACAGGGTTGGTAATCATTGTAAACTAAACTGCATCGATAGCTTGGTGGAGATGAGGAGTATGAATCTATTATAGAAAGAATTAAAACTACAATTCACAGCGAACAGCTTCGCATTGACAGCATGATTTTCGTGGGTTGCTTCCACTCAGTTCATGGAAACCGCGTCACTCAAATTTGTCAAATCTACTGCTCCATCATAGACTACTACCTCAATTTTTTATCTTAAAATAGGAATACTATTCAAATACTTGGAGAGTCATCTGATTACAGCAATATCTGTTCCTTACCGAAAATTAAATCCTTTATAACAACTTTGTCTCTCATATTGAAAGCTATTTTGAGATTTTGTGAAATTGTGAAGGTACTTACTGGCAAAAACAATCTTTCTCTAAAATTCACAGGCTTTAAAAAAGAGTTGGAGAAAGTAGTTCATTAGCATCCTTAATGGAAATTGGAGTCATCAAAATAAGAATTATTCGCCATTTTACCTATGTATAAGGAATATATCAAGAATCCGAATCGTCCCTTTTGTAAGTAGGCTCTCTGTCGATGGTGCTTTAAGCCTCTCCTCAAAATTACTCATCAGCACTTCTTTTGTCACGAGATCATAGCAAAAAAGTCGCAGTTCACCGTTCCCAATTGATAAAATCCATTAATTATTTTAAAATAGCATAGCTCGAATCTAAAAACAGATTCTTAGGCTTTAAAAAAACTTGTTTTTAATACATTTAAATTAACAAAAACATAAATAATTTTAAACACATAAAATAACAATTTTGAGAAAGAGTTTATGTCATGTTCGAAGGAAACAAACTGAGAGAGTCTTATATATAAAAATGAATTATTTCCAAATGGTAGCCTAATTTATCTCAATAACTTTTAGTCTATAATTTATAAAAATATCAATGATTTAATAGGTTGACCTGTGGTCAAGTTATTAATCTTGATATAATCATCAAATAGTTTTTGCTTTTAATCATATAGGAACGCGTATTATATCATGACTAGTTATAATCAAACCCTCAGTAAATAGCATATAATTGATTTTGCAAACCCAAATAGGAATTCATTTCAATGGAAACAAGTAGAGTCCAACAACAGATTTACCTTAAACTTGATGATGCTAAGCCACGCTCATGCAACCTAAATAGAAATGAACGACGATGGCGCTGCCGCGTGTGTCATAACAGCTACAACAGAAACGAGGCCTTTTGCCTAAGCTGCTTCCAAGATCTATACTACTACTGCTACGTCAACAATAATATTTTTGTTACTAAGGACAACTCTTATCTAGAAATATACTTCTAAAAACAGCCAATAGCCATGAGTAGTGGGGAGGAGGATGATAACTTCTCAATAAGTGAGGACCTCACAAATAGTTCAGAACTCAATTTAGACTGGATTGAAGAGCTGCTGGAGGATAATGCTTGCTAGTGATCATTATACTAATTCTGAAAAAAATATATTTTTGTCCATGCTATACTAATATTCATCCATTTTTATCTATTACTCCCAGTCTAAAATAATTGAACATCTATTTAAATTTTGCAATGGCAACCAAAACTAATGAGATTTTGTCTGGAGAATAATTTATATTTTCACAACAATATTTGGAAAATAAAGCTTTATAAGTTAATAATTCAATATTCATCATGATTTTAAAATTAATTTATATGTATTGATAATGAAGGATAATTATTTATTTATTGATCATATAATTATAATCAAATGAATTACTGGTCCGTTAAATTCAATATAGGAAAGCAATTTTCAGTAGGAAAGTTTTTTTACAGAGATAGAATTAGCTGCTCATTTGACTGTTATCGCTGTGCTTGCAGACTACTCTCATTATTTAATTCATTTGTTGAGGGGTTTATCTTTGATGAACAGATACATTATTTTATGAAGAGATAGAAATCGTAAATAGCCACAACCAAACTCATTACAACGCATATTATAACCAGAGCAAGCTACAGCTTAGCTGGACTGAAAATGTAAGCCACCTGTTTAATCGGGGTACTGGATGTCATACTACGGTAGAACATACTGACAAATAATAGCACAAATTGACTGCAGTGGCACATACAAGCGCGGTAATTGTGATAAGCCTTGGTGAAAGGAAGATTCACTAGGTTGTACATGACAAAAAGTAAAGATATACCAACTGCCCACAAGGTAGATAAGTCATCTTCATTTGAGTAGCCCAGTAAAAATCCAATGCTCATTCTGTAAATAATCGTAAATGTAAGATAATTGGATTGAACTGGATCTTTTCCGAATTTTTCTTTGAATTAGCCAAATCCTTCTTATTTTACAAAGATAATGGCTATTGCCATTAAGAATACAGCAATATTTGTGATGATTGAGGATGCAGAGGCTAATGCATACTTGGAGTCAGAATCATATTTAAAATGAACGGCAGTTGAGTAGGAAATATTGAACGCATTGAATAGAATTAAAGTTAGAAAAAACTCCTTAATCATGTGATCAGCTATTTTTCTAAGAGAATCACAGATCCTTTTCAGAATTTTTGTGATGAGATAGAAAACAATAGCCAGAAATAGCTCGCCAATCATAAGAAGCAACATTATGTTAAAGTTATCTAAGAAATTAGAAGAATAGCTTATACCTTTAATTCGACTTGGCAATTAACATTATGATTTCACGAAGGGCATCGATAATCCATTGGTACCTTTCAGCGACAGAAGGGGTGCAAGCATCACGTTAATCTTATCAATACTACCCAGCGATATATAGGCAAGCTGTAATACTCCAAATAATTATAATCCTATTATTTTGGCTGGAAGGGCTGACAAAATGAGAATACCATAGCTCATATACATTACTGCTGGATAGGCTGACTCTATAGTACTCAGTGTCTTGCATTGATCAGGATCGAGGAATGCTGCATCAATATTATTGGCAGGAATGATAACAATATGCTGACATGATTCATCAGTGGAAATATCCAATGAATTTAGGAAATAGCTGGAATTGAGCACAACTTTGACAACCTGTCCTTACATATCGGCATCGTAGTTCCAGGTCACCCTCAACGCTGTAGAATAATGTTCGTAAATTGGATTAATTAGGTTCGTATTGTAGAATAGAACAAACTTGCTATAGTCAATTGATTCCATACCAGTTTAATAAGCACTAAATTTCAGATTGAATGTTAAACTATTGCAAGAGCTAGTATTTTTGATGACTGACACATATGACAAAACTATTACAATTTGACAATATTAGTTACATCCACTACCATCCACGTAATTGAGACTGCCAGCATCGCAGGCTTCCCCTCCATCCAGGATGCCATTCCCACACAGCGAGGTGCAAATACTTGGTTGTCCAGTACAAATGAAATCGAGTTCTACTGTACAAAGGGAACTACATCCATCACCAGGATATATATTGCCATCATCACATTGTTCGGGGCTTAGGATAAATCCGTCTCCGCAAATGGGGCTACACATACTTGGTGATGAATGGCAAGTATAATGAGGTAGTATTGAACAGTTGAGAGAGCAGCCTATGCCACCTAGTCCATTTAAAGGACCGTCATCACATTGTTCTGTTGGTGTAACAATGCCATCTCCGCAAATTGGATTGCAAGAAGTATTAGTACCGTTTAGATAATAACCTAAGTAGCAAGTGTAGCAAGTATTGGGGTCATTGAGTTGGCAAATATCGCATTCAGCAACAAAACAGGGTCCACAAGTTTGAATTGGGGTGAAAAATTGACCAACAGAACAGTTTTAGCAAGCGGTCAAATTAATGCAGACGTCACAGCCTCCAATTGTACAGGGCTGGCATAACGTATCATTCATAAAGTAACCAAGTGTTTAGTTACATTAATAGCATATAAATTCAGTCTGATTAAAAGGTAAGAAGCCGTTTGTTTAGTTGTAAGTGCAATTGAGGCATCCTGGGTCAGTTTGCCAGCAGCTGCTGCACGTACTATTAAATTATATGTAATCTACCAAGCAAACACAACTCCCATTCACCAACTAATAGTTTTTCCATTCGGGACAGGAAGTGCAAATAGATGAATTGCCAGGCTGATCGCAAGTGTAGCACAGAGGATTGCTACAGGGATCACAGAGGTCAGTCTGATTATTTGCTGTGTAGAATCCACCGCAATCCGTCTGGCACATACCAGTGGATATGTTATAATAATTGTAAGGGGAATTACATTGCCAAGTTTCAATATAAACTATTGATGATTGGCTCCAAGAAAAACCGCAAGTATTGGGTATATTGATGGAATAGAGCATTTCAACTCCAAATGTAGAACCGCTTGTTAAAAAATTCCATTGATATTCGAAACCGCATTCTGCTCCAATAGTTTCAAAGGCAGTGAGGCCCATAATAAAATTGTCGACAAATGCTTGCGGTATAGGAATAAATCCACCATTCACATCATTGTACCATAGCTCATATAGAACATAATATTTTTGAGAATTTAGTATGTCAATTGAGTTAAAGATAATTTAACTGAAATGGACATTTGTTATTAATGTATTAGTTTACAAGGTGGCATTGAGCAAGTAGAATGATGAGTTTAAGATTTATGAGGAAATGTGAAATTTAATAGGCCATGCTTGGCTGGTCTTAAAAGTGCCTCTGATCCATAGACTGGTCATGAATAATACTATTACGTTGGAGGAAAGGGGCTGTAAGAAAGTGTTATGAACGAGTCCTGTCGCTTGCTGTGTGTAGTTTATGTATTAAACAAAATATTGCGGAGCTACTGATTTTGTAGATATGTTCACCTAAGTTATTTAAGGGTTACTATGTTTCCAGATGAATAGTTCAAAGGCACATTATCGAAGGTGTTGAAATAATGTGGAAAGGTGGGATCTACTGCCAGGTAAGCTACATTCAGCAACCATAAATTTGTAACTCCATAAATCTGGATGGATACCTTAAAAGTGGCAGCAGTCAGCCCGATTCTTTTGATTTCATAATATTATTGCCCCAAGAAGTCATTCCCTAACTATCCAATAAATTACCTCGATAATTTTTAATACCATATGCGAGAAGAGGTGGCCCTGGGAGAGAAGATGAAAACGTAAACGTATAAGTGGGTGTAGTGTTGTTACCTGTCAAAGTATGAATGACAGCATTATTTCCAGCTCGAAAGAAGGGACTGGTAAGCCATACAGGAGGATTATTGTCGTAAGATTTAATTGGATTAACTGCATAAAATGGAATGTACCGATGGTAAGATTTGAAGTATATACTGCCTGTAAAAAGACCAATGCGATGAATAATAGAAGTTGGTCAATTCTCATGGATGATCTCAACAAATATAAAAATTGAATATTCATCCAAGTAGTTATATAATCGCTTAGTATGACATATGATTACAAATAATATTTTTCACATAAAACCAAATATTTTTCACTTAGTCACGATTAAAAAACTTATTAAAAAGTATTCTAAATTATGGTATTTGAATAATCTTTAAATTTATTTATACAAATTATCCTTAGAAGAAACGCATATTCGCATTGTTAATTTAATTTTATCACTTTAGTATGCCTTTAATTTATTGCTTCATAATATACATTATATCACGCACTCATTTATGTATTTGTTATTTACATCTATCTGTTCAATTAAAGTTGATCAAGTTCATTATCAATTCCATCAATATTTCAAAAATATAATTAATCATCTCTTTAATTGTTGCAATCAAATATGAACAATTGCAGTAGAAAAGGATTCATACTGGTGTTGCTCGGCTCAGAGACTTACTCTATAGTGGAACAACGTTTACTAAAACTGCTAGATGTCATTTGTGGAT
>Ga0302188_10003913_pt1 | contig 10164 bp, 6 predicted proteins | sample II_Bog_E2_1_FD_198783 | JGI IMG/M metagenome (GOLD analysis project Ga0302188, IMG submission 198783) | Peat permafrost microbial communities from Stordalen Mire near Abisko, Sweden - II_Bog_E2_1 | ecosystem: Environmental > Terrestrial > Soil > Wetlands > Peat | place: Sweden: Abisko, Stordalen... | reverse complement strand
AAGCGGACCGGAAAGTACGGCCAAGCCCACCATGAGAGGGAACGACGCTAGTGCAACGAGTTTTGTTGCATTGAGGTAGACTCGCCGAAACCGCGGCAGATCCTCTTGGATCTGCGACAACGCCGGAAGCATTACCTGCCCGAATACCGCCGTAATATTGTTCAGCGGCAAAAGCATGAGCTGGTAGGCCCGCGCATAGATTCCAAGAGGACCCGCTCCAAGGACTTTGCCGATTGTTAAGTTGTCACCATTCCGCAGCCAATAATTTATGGATCCATTTCCTAATTGGTAAATAGCATAACGGCCGAGCTCCAACGCTGAATTATTGTGGAAAATGAATCGTGGCCTCCATCGCGATAGAGCCCAATACAGCAGCGAGGATACAGAAGCCATTGAAACCATCTGCCATGCGAGCGCCCAGATGCCAAATCCCTTCCATGCCAGAACTATTGCAAGAACACCCGATGTCACGGTTGCTCCAACGTTCGCGGCCGTTAGTCTTCGAAATTGGAAGTCTTTAGTCAGGAGAGCATACTGCGTCTGACCTGCCGCTTGCACCAGGAATACGATTGAGATCAAACGCGTAAGAGGTGCAAGAATGGGGAGCGCATAAAAGACTGCGATAATCGACGCGCCGAAAAAGAAAAGTCCTGTAAGACAGGCCCCAACCGCCAACTGCAGCCAAAACGCGGTCGAGCAATGCGCCTCAGTGAGCTCCTGATTGTAAATTAGCGCGGCACCCAGCCCGCTGTCGGACAGAATTTGTGCGAATCCGGTGAAGACAATCAGCATTCCAATGACGCCGAACTCGCTTGGAGTCAGCAAGCGCGCAAGCGCGACACTGAAGCCCAGCTGAAAGAACTGTGAGCCGACCCGCCCAAGGACATTCCAGGAAAGACTGTGAACGACCTTCTGCCGCAGGCTCACGTTCAGGATGTCCCTGCGGAGTAATCGTTAATATCCGTGGTTCTCGCTGCCACGTACAGAAGCTGGTTTGCAAATAAGGACGACCACCAATGTGCTTTCGGTAGCCTGAGAGGTGCAGAGACCATCTCCTCAACATCGCCCGACATCCGAAGAGTATGGTTCATCGCCACGGACCTGACCAAATGAAATCCGCTCGATTCCGCTGCGAACTGGATATCCTTCGGAGAATAGAATCCTCTCCAATCGCGATGAACTTGGAACGATTGACCGCGCGCCAAAGCCAAAATTCGCGAGATATGATTCATGTTTAGATATGTAAAAACCAAATGACCTCCCGGCGAAAGCCGGGAACGAAGGGAAGACAAGAACGCAGGCACGTCGGCGATATATTCAAGGATCCCCGAACAGACAATGACATCAAAATTGTGAAGTACATCGGGCAATGGTTCCTGGTTGAAGTTGCACCGGTGAAAAGAGAAGTCCGGGGGCGACTCAGGCTGCACGAAGTCGCAGCCACTATACTCGGCCTCAGGGCAGAGTTTCCGTAAATGACCTTTCGCGCATCCCACGTCCAACATTCGTTTTGGATGAAGATCATTAACCAGTGCGGCAACCTGGCGAAGGCGAAGATGGGGTCGGTCGTATCGGGCCACATCATTGGACCAGCGGATCTCCGGAGCTACTTGCGATTGCGGAATAGTCGTCAATTGCTTCTCCATTGCATCAAGATTTGCCTCCGCAGCTGCACAGCGTTCATCAAGCAATTTGGGCAACTGTTCTCTTATCTCATCACTATGAGAGAAGAAATGCTCAATATCTGAAATCCAAGTATTAAGGTCGTTATCAAATCGGGTCTGATACGACTCCAATCCCATTTGTTGAAAAATCTGCTGCGTCTTATCTTCGTAGCCTAGACCGAACGCAGGCACACCCGCAAGCATAGCGAGAATGCAACCGTGCAGTCTCATTCCAATATATGCATCACATTCCCCAAGCCTCGTGATCAACTCTTCCGGTCGGTAGCGGGAACGGTTAACTTCGCAGCGGGCGCGTAAACTTCTGGGAAGCAATTGGCGAATCTGCATGGCAGCGTCCGAATCGTCGACATACCCGGCGATTCCCTGACAAGTTGAAAGGAAACGAATCCTTCTATTGGGGTCATCGAGAAGATACCGACAAAAGTCAGCAGCCTGCGCAATCGTTCTTTTCAATCCCGTTTTATTTCCGAGAGGCCATTGACGAAAACTCATACCGATTAGCCTCTCCTCGGAATTCGACTTACCCACCCTATAGAGCTTTGGCTCGATAGCTCGCCATAGGAAAGCAACATCGGCAGTCACCTGGATAAGCGAAGCGTCCACGCCGCATTTCAAGAGATGGTCTCGCGAAATCTCGTCTCGAATGCAGATGCATGAAACCTTGTTGAGAACCTCTCGGACCCTCTCAACCGATCTTGGATAGAAAAAGGGGCCGATCGATTGTCCGACCAGCACTACTGGTTTGTTGAGCGAAATTGCAAGCTCAAACCCGAGCAGGCGTTCCTCAATCGGATAGTAATCATGGAGAAATCCACCAGGGGCCGAGAGAACTATGTCAGCTTTCCGATAATGCTCTATCGTGCTCTGACGCGATTTCCGTGATTTCGTGAACTCCAGGTCTGCCGCGAAATGTATTCCCGGAAGATTTTGACGGCACTTTTCTACGTCTCTGCAAAGAACAACGATCTCTGATTGCGGCCATCGCCTGGTGATTGCAATCAAGAGAGCCCTCAAGAGGGCCTCGTCGCCACCGTTCAAAGGAACGGAGTTTGTTATCAGGAATTTCAATTGAGAAGAGCCTCTATCGTATTCGAACGCCATTCATGCACCTCGAAAACAACTGCACGAGAATGGAGGTAATGTTTTTACCGGTGCTTGAAATGAGGCTTCAAGCCGGCAGCGACATGGGACTTCTTTGTCCCATATGACAGTTTGAATCTTGAACAGGTTCTTCACGCAAGTCCTTGTTTAAGCCGAGAAACAGCACCCAGCCAGTCGGAAGGGGGCAAATTAGACTCCGTCCGAGCAGCAACCGTAGCGGGCGGCTCAGGAAACAGTTGTCCCATGTTTCTTGCGAAGGAATGGATTCGATCCCATTTCGAAGATGAAATCCTTCCTTTCGGCAACAAATTCATCGACAGCGATTCGGCAGCCTCCCCAGTCGTTATAGTCATCGATGATCACAATCCCGCCTTCGCTCATTTTATCGGCTATGGCATGTAAACAGTAATGAACCGGGTCATACCAATCGCAATCGATGTGGACGAGGGAAACGCGATGGACGGTCACGGTCGGCCAAGTTGTTTCAAAGAGCCCTTGATAGAGTGCGATTCTCTGCCCGTCAACGGGTACGCCATGACGACTGAATGTTTCCTTCACCTCGAGAAAGAGGTTATCCCTGTATCCGTAATATTTGTCTCCACCGATCCCTTTGGAAGCTCCGGAATTGATGAGCTGATAACGGTCCTTCGACTCCGGATCGTCCTTCTCCGATGTTGGAGGAGGTATCATTTTGAATACATCAAACCCTAGAAACCTGCGCGAGTCGCCCAGGTTCTGAGCAAAGATTACGCCTGCCCCCCCAAGGGCTACCCCAAACTCGATAATGTCCCCTTCGACTTGTTTCGTTTCATTCAGCGCACGATGGATACGATGCAATTTAGTCGGGGTGAGGTAGGTAAGCTTCTGCCTGACGACTTCCCGAGTCGCTGAAGTTAAAGTGGCCAATCCACACCAATACCCGAGTTTGGTCCAGAAGTGGGTGAGCCGCATATTCTTAATCCCCTTTCGATCCAAGGCACGCCCCAATCCTTGCACACCTTGTGAGCTTTACAGTTATCGCTTCAATGACGAAGCAGTATTGATTCACTCTCAAATGAGTTTCCACGCACTTCGCGCATAAATTGCGAGATGTCTATCTTTTGCAGAGGAGCAAAGAACTTGGAGAGGCAGCGGTCGTGCTTGCGTTGCAGAGTCGAAACTCCAAAACAATCTCTTCGTTTCAAGGCCCGCACCACTGTGCTCAACGAAATGGCAGCATTGAGTTATCACAAACCAATTTTCTGCAAGAACACCTGTGGGGTGAGCCTGGATTTGCCTCGCGTATTCTGCAATGGCCAACTCTTCACTTAGACGCGAATCGCAGCTCACCTCCGATAGCTTTCGCGACACGCACCAATGCCCTTTGCGCAACTCGACTTTGGTGGGTGTCCAACTTTGAAGATTAGGCATTGATTTCAACCTGGTTGTTGGTTAACTCTACGATACCAAGCCAGCCCCGACTAAGGAGCCAGCCGTTCTTAAGCGCCCGCATACCGAATCTTCAAAGCATCCGCATCCTGACTCCGCGACCAGGACAGCAATTGGCGAGTTTCATAAGCTTGAATGCGGAGCGCGGCCACTCCGAATCCGATTACGGACCAGAACCAGATGCAGCCTTGTGGTCCCTCAAGGTATACGTCAAAGCTCAAGTTTGTGAATGTTGCGAGCCAACAGGCGAGGATCCACAGATTCAGCCCGCTCCAGAATTGCGATCCTGATTGAGCCGCCAGCCTCTGTGCTCTGAACATGCGAATAGCAAAAACTGCGTTGAGAGTTAACCAGATGGCGAAGCCGGGAACGCCCATTCTCGCGAGAATGGTCATACTTCCGTTGTGCGGGCTGCGTAGCGCCACATCCTCCTCTGACGTCGCATCCCCAAACGGGCCGTCTGCGATGGCAAGGTTTACACCGAACCCTCTCCCTGTCCAGAAATAGGGGCCAAAGAAGGTCTCGCGGACGATGTTTGTCCACCAGAGTAATCTCCATTGTGCCGTGCCCTCGTGCCCCGTCCCCGTTGCTGAACCGCCCGCGATACTGGCAACGGTTGCGAGAACTTTGTCAGCGCTCAAGACCCTCTTTCCGATATGGAAATCGGATGGGAGAGCAACGAGTAATACCAGAGCCAAGGTGGCCCCCAGGATGACAGTAGCCGCTATTTTCCACACAACCCGACGGGAGCGCAAAACCGAGAACAAGAGGACCGCAAGGACGATGCTCACAAATCCGCCCCTGTTAACAACCATCACGATGATCGTGGTCAAGTAGATGCCAGCAAAACCAATGGTGCGAAATATCGAGATTTCCGGCCTCCCTTTTCCACCCATTCGATTGGGAAACGTCATGAGGAAGACGGCGGCTGCAGCGGCGCTGACGGCCACATCTCCCCCTTTTAGTGTGAGTATGCCTGCCGACTTTGACCATGGAATCGTTGGCAGGGACTTACCAAACGTTAGAGATAAAATTAGCAAGATGGGAATAACAGGCAAAAACCAACGCAGGAATTTCCGATAGGTGTTGAGAGCGCGGGAGATCTGACTGCTCCTATTGAGGAATGCAACAATGATCAACGCAAACGATCCGTATGCCCAAATAACCGCGTCCCGAATCGCATCAAAGCGATAAATGGACAGGAAAGGCACTGTCCGGCAAAAGCCCCAGAAGGCAAGCAACCCCCAAAGGAACAATACAGGATCGCTAAACACAAGCATTACTCTGCGAGACAAGAGAAAAATCATAGCGCCAATCGCCAAGACCATTTCGCCCAAGAACAAATAGGCAAATCCCTTGTCAAGGAGCGCATACCCGAAGAGCACAAACAGTAACGCCTTGAGCCAAAGCCACTCCAATCCTTTCTGTTCTACCGACATGCAATGTGCCCCATTTCCCCTGCTCCAGCCCTCGTAAGTCGGTTTCCTTGATCTTGCAATTGGGATCGATTCTAGAGAATGCACAGCAGGTCTAGCGGCAACAAATCGAAGCACGTTTCGTGAACGACGACACGCACTTCATGGCCGTCGCCGCGATTCTGCACTTGAGCCATGCGTTTTTGCCTTAATAGGTGGAGTAGATGAATGCCGAGGCAGCAGCATTCGCGACCTGGGTGCCGGCGCGTAATATGGTTTCCTTAACGCCGCTTATGGGGACGTAAACTACATCCTGCGCTTGCAATCGTAAAGGGGTAGCCTTTCCGCTGTTGATCTTCTTGTAATTCACCGGAATCTCTACCATGCTTCCGTCATCCATTTTCCGGAAGACTCGAATGTCCTGGATTTTGGCTTCAATGATCGTGCCCGCTGCCATTGCAAGCGCCTGGTCGACATTCAATTCGCCAGCCTCCTGCATCACGTATCCCCCAGGACGAGTGACCGCGCCCAGCACGTATACAATTCCCGCCTTCTTCACAACCACGGTGTCTCCAGGATTCACGACTACACTAAGAGGGGCAGAATCCCTTCCGTTGCGGTTGTAACGTATGACCTCTCCTGCTGCCAAGGGCTGCCCAGCCCGCTGGATAACGATCTCGTTCCCTGCGAGCGCAGTCTCCCCTCCGGCCAGGGAAAGCACCTCAATCAGCTTGCGCGGGCCGATGATGGGAAAGGTCCCAGGAGTGGTAACCTCCCCCATAACGACAACGTTCAGTGTGCTGTACTCATTCAGATTGACCGCGACATTTGCGACCTTAAGTACTTCTGACGACAGCAGTTTCGATTGAATGGCTATCTCGGCCTCTCGCAGTGTCAAGGATTCCAATTGAACCAATCCAACCAACGGGAGAGATATATCACCCTGTTTGTCAAGGCGATATGAGCCATCCAGGTCGGGCTCTTCAAAGACATGCAGGTCGATCATGCTGCCCGGCATCAGCTTCAGGTTTGAAACATCTTGCAGAGCGACGCTCGGTCCAGCGGATCGATTAGACGAAGGCGACGCTGTTGCCCCGGCGTTCGAGTTCTGATGCTGCTCCGCTGTGCTGGGTGCAATTTGAGCATGAAGCTCAGTGAGCAGAGCCAGGGCAACAAGGAACCCCGCCGCGACCTGGCGGATCCAATGTTGATTGCCCGTTATCCATCTACGACTCGCGCTTAGCATCATTGTCCTCACTCTGATAATCCGTCCCGTAGTAGCCGCGGTCATAGTAATACTCTGCAGATTTTGTATTCACTGCATTGAATATTATGCCCAGGACTTTCGCTCTATTCCTCCGGAAGCTTTCAAATATCCTGCTCACGGCCGAACGTGTTGACTTTGACCACCGGATTACGACCAAGACCGCGTCAACCTTGACGGACAGGATGGAGGCATCTGTGACGACCATCGCAGGCGGGCTGTCGATCAAGATGAAGTCATACTCCGTCGATAGAGCGCTGAGCAAATCGTCAAATTCTCTTGACGCTAGCAGTTCTGCCGGATTTGGAGGCACCGTCCCGGCCATAAGAATAAACAGATTACTAACATTAGGATCTTCTATTATGCAATCCGGTGGATTCGACACGGACGTGAGTAAGTTGCTGAGTCCGCGATTATTTGCCCTATTCAAATGAACATGCATGGCAGGCCTTCGCATATCAGCATCAATTAGGAGCACCCGGTTGCCGAGCCCCGCAAAACATGCTCCAAGCCCGTAGCAGGTAGTGGTTTTACCCTCGCCCGGTACTGCACTAGTTACCAGCAGAGTTCGTGGCGGCTTACCCGGATACGACAAAAGAATCGCTGTTCTTAGCGTGCGGTAGGCCTCTGACACCTCCGACGTCGACTTGCCGTAGGACTGCCTCTCTGCATTCTTCGCGGCGTCTTTAGAAGGCCGTTTCCCAGGCAACGAGATCGATGAAGCAATGAAAGACGGGATTCCCGCCAATACGGGCACACCGCTCAGCCTCTCGACTTCCTCAACGCTCGTCACCGAGTCATCCAGCGAATCATGGATGAAAGCAACCAGCACACCCAGAACAAGGCCTACTAGAAGCCCAATTGCGGTATAAAGTATCTTCTTCGGACGTGTCGGCTCTGCAGCTGGCAAGGCTCGGCTTATGACTTCGATATTGGAACTCTGTGTGCCGACTGTGAGCTTCAATTCCTGGAGCTTTGTATAAAGGTCCTCGTAGAGGCCGCGTGTGGAATCCGCCTCCTGCTGCAGCACAGCCAGACGAATAGTTGAATCGTTCATCTTGAACGCTTCTTGTTCTTCCGCTGAATAGGCACTCCTGATCCCATTCTCGGTATCGAGAGCCGCCTTGTAATTCATTTCGGTGGTGTTAACAATTCTTTGGACTTCAGTCTTTATCTCTCGATTCAACAAGTCCATCTGATTATTCAAATCAAGCAGATGAGGATTCTTTGCGCCGTATGTCTGAGCCAGTGAGGATTGTTGTAGCTTGAGCGCAGTCTCTTGCTGGCGAAGCGCCAGCAAACCAGAGAACAGTCCACTCTGAGAACTTCCGGCTCCTGATGCTTGCATTTCCAGCGCGGTGGTCGACAGTGCGTCTACATTGCCTGAGGAGGCTAGCCGAAATAATGCCTCCTGCGTGATGCGATTGGTTTCTGCCGCGACGAGATCTGCATCCAATTGGGTGAGCCTGTCCAGCACAGGACTCGTGGTCGTAGCGCCCCCCCCACCAGTGCTCATGGTCCCAGGGCCTCGGGTGTTTCCTCCCGGAGAAACAATGAGGCCGCTCTTGCGCTGGTAGTCTATCAATTTCTGCTCTGAGTCTTGAACCTGCTTCTTGAGATCGTTGATTTCGCCCGTCATCCAACCGGTGGCTTGCAGCGTTGATGAATTTCTTCTTTGCAATCGGTCTTGCACATATTGATCGATGAGTGCATTCGCGGCTTCAGCCGCAAAATTCGGGTCCGGATCCTGAAAAGTGACCTGGATCAGCCGCGTGTCAGGCAGCGGGAGAACCTTGAGGTGGGATTCAAAGCCATCCAGCAAACTACTACGCGCCTTAGGTGCCCGGCTTAAAGGTACCCCCCGCTCTTCGGGAGCCCGCTCCGGCGTTCCAAAACGATGTTTGATTGCCTTTTGATGGTCCTCAAAGTGAGTCCTTTCGATTGTTTCGATCCCAAGGTCTTCGCTTTGCAACACAGAGACTTCAGTTTGTATTGCAGTCTTGTCGGCTTCGCCGCCAGTTAGGCTGGATGCAACGTTTCCCAGAGAGCCTACACCCAGGTCATTCTGGTTTTGTTCAATTTCGATGGACACTGTCGAACTGTAATAGGGCCGCATGATGAATGAGAAAATAAGCACTGCTGATGCTAGCGCGAGGGTCGTCCCAATCACGATGTACTTGTTCCTGCGCACCATGCGAAGAGCTTGGCGGAATGATAGGTCTTCGCTTTCCAATCCACCGCTTGGAGCAGAATTGTCTGGCAAAAGCGAACTAGGAATATCTGATCTCTCGAAGGTTGGTGACATAGTTCCTTTGTTAGTTCATGCTTCTGATGGAATGTTAATTGCTGTCGCTTCTCCTGAGATAATCGAACAGAGAACTCACCTACGTAAGCCGCAATCTATCCCGGCAATGAAGGAGAATACGAGGCGGAGCAGAAGCACCTGCCATTCTGTCGAAAAGCACAACGCCGTTGCGCACGTCTAAATACTCAATTTAGCCAAGGACCGCTTCAAATACGCACCTGAGATCGGAAGAAATACCGGGAAACTCATGTGCGATTTCCATGGAGAAGCAGTTCGGTGAAAAGCTGTAGTACTTGGGTCTGTGAGAAAAGAATCTGCGACACCCACACTTACCACTCGATAAACTTTCCATCGAGGAGCAGTTCGTTGAAGCCTACATCATAGTCGACAAATACCAACCTGAATCGCCTACGCGTGAAGGCCGCTTGATGGAGCAAAGTGCAGTTAGCAAAACTTGATCACTGGACTTCTACATGATATCCGGAATAAAGGCGATCTTGCAAGACTGAACTCTCGGAACATTTCCTACCCGTCATTTGTGCAGTGAACAACAATCCAAGTTGACTTGGAGTTCCGGGAATTGTTTGAGAGGAAAACGAGCAAGATGGGATACATTTGAGCCGAAGAAATCCAACTATGTCTTTTCGATGATGCATACTGGCTCAGATTTCGTGCTCTCGATCACTTTGGACGGTTGCCAATCAAGAAGTCTCCGATACCTCTCAATCAATTCCAACTCCGAATTCTCCCATGCAAGAACATCATAGAATCTTTCGCGCCCTCGCCTGGAGATCGTCGCCCGTCGCTCTTCATCGCAGATCAGATTCCGGATCGCTACGGCCATGGCGCGCTCATCATTGGGCTCAACGTACACAGCGCAATCACCTGCCGTATTTCGATATTCGCATAATTCAAAAGCGACAACCAGGCGACCAAATGAAAGATACTCAATCACCTTGTTCATTG
>Ga0302188_10003911_pt1 | contig 10171 bp, 9 predicted proteins | sample II_Bog_E2_1_FD_198783 | JGI IMG/M metagenome (GOLD analysis project Ga0302188, IMG submission 198783) | Peat permafrost microbial communities from Stordalen Mire near Abisko, Sweden - II_Bog_E2_1 | ecosystem: Environmental > Terrestrial > Soil > Wetlands > Peat | place: Sweden: Abisko, Stordalen... | reverse complement strand
CTTTTTCAGGATCGGCGGTATAGATGCCGTCAACACGGGTGCCTTTGAGCACTACATCCGCTTTTATCTCGATAGCACGCAGGGAAGCGGCAGTATCTGTGGTGAAGTAAGGGTTGCCGGTACCTGCGCCGAAGATCACTATTTTGCGCTCTTCCAGATGATGCATAGCACGGCGGCGGATATAAGGTTCGCAGATCTGTTCCATCTTTATCGCCGATTGCAGGCGGGTTTCAACACCAATACTTTCGAGGGCATTTTGCAGGGCCATGCAATTAATTACAGTGGCCAGCATGCCCATATAATCAGCCTGGGCGCGGTCCATGCCCGATTTTTCGGCGCTCAGGCCGCGGAATATATTTCCGCCGCCAACAACAATGGCCATTTCAATCCCTTTGTCATGCACTTCCTTAATGTCATGCGCATATTGTAAAACCTGTTTATTGTCAATGCCGTACTGCTTGTCGCCCATAAGCGACTCTCCGCTAAGTTTTAAAAGGATCCTTTTATATGTCATGAAGTTGTTTTGTCAAAAGTATAGAAATATGTTCAGTGTTAAAATTTTATGTCAGATTTGTTAATTAAAACACGAATTGCACGAATTTATTCGAATTAAACTAATTACACGGGGTCAATATTCCTTTGAAAATAGTGCTTTGAATTTCGAAGCGATCGTTAAAAACGACCATATCTGCATCGCAGCCCGCCATAATTCTTCCCTTTTTGTTCATTTTTGCCAGTTGGGCCGGGTATAACGAGGCCATATTGATAGCTTCGGCCAATGGAATACCCACATGCTCCACACAGTTCTCAACGGCCTTCAGCATCGTCAGGCACGAGCCCGATAGGGTGCCATCAGGCATTACAAAGCGATCTCCGGTAAACTGGTGCTGGTATAAGCCTTCGGAGGCAGCAGTAACCCTGTCGGTAATCAAAAACAGTTTGTCGCCCAATTCGCGTTTAGCCAGGCGCACCATGGCAAAGTCAACATGAATGCCATCGTTTACAATGCTGGTATAGGGTTTCTCTTCAAATATTGCAGGAATATAGCCTGGCTCACGGTGGTGCATTTGCGGCATCGCATTGTATAAATGCGTTACCGCCGGTATAGGATTGTTTAAAAATGATTTTCCCTGCTGGTAAGTCGCGTTGCTATGGCCCGAAGAAAGGATTACGCCATGATCATTCAGGAAATCAATTACCTCCTGGTCCTGTAGTTCGGGTGCAACCGTCATCATTTTGATCACACCGTCGGCCATCGCTATCCAGCGTTCCACTTCGGCTAACGTCCCTTTTTTAATGTATTTAGCCGGATGCGCCCCTTTTTTTAAGGGATTAAGATAAGGGCCTTCCAGGTGCAGCCCCCAAAAGTTGCCTTTGCAGGTTTTGCGGTAGATTTTTGCAGCTTCGATTCCTTTTTCTACAATCTCGTTGGTGTTGGTGCCAATTGTTGCAAAAAAACCGCTGGTACCTTCACTTAACAGGTCAATTTCCATTCGTTCCAATGCAGCAACTTCCGGCTGCCCGGCAAACAATTTGCCGCCGCTGCCATAGATCTGCAGGTCGATTAAACCGGGCGCCAGGAAGGCGTTATTAAGATCAGTTTTTTGATGGTCAGCCGGAACGGCGCTTTCATCAACAATAGCGGTAATGCTTCCGTTTGAGATCAATACCGCTTTGCCATTGGCGATAATTCCGTCCGTAATGAGTTGAAGGTTGTGAAGTGCTGTCGACATAAAATAAAATCAGGAAATTCCTTTTATCAAAAAAGCTGCCCCAAGTTACAGCTCTTTATTTCTTTTCGTGTAATAAAATCAGTTTAATCAAATTATCGCCGGTCAAATATTTATTGGCACTCGCTTTCGAGCTTTCTACGGTCACATCATCCAAAGTTTTAATAAAATCACGAATATACCCAGGGTCTTCATGATTACGGGCGGTCGACGCCAAATGTTCAACCCAAAAACCATTTTCTTTTAACTTCACCTGCGTTAGTCGTTCTTCTTCAGACTTAAACTTTTCGATATCTGCCGGAAGGGCGCCGTTTTGTTTGATTTTTTCGATCTCTTCCAGGGTAGCAGCGATCAACTTATCCACGTTTGCTTCCGCGCAGGTAAACTGCACCGTAAGCGAATACCGCCCGGTTGGATAATTCAAATAATAGGCACCGGCCGTTGGCGCATAAACACTGCGTTCCTGGTCACGCAAACGATCGATCAGCTTTAACTGCAAAATTTCGCCCAATGCGTTCAATTGCAGGTTGTTGGCCTGGTTGTATTCAAATTGACCGCTAAACACCAATCTCACCGTACTTTTATCGTCAATCCCCTTATACACAATTTTGGTGACTTTTCCCGGCAATGGGTACATCCCTAAGTCTTTATAAGTTTCGTTGCTATGGGTTGATGGTAAACTGCCGATGTAAGTCTTTATCAGATTACGGATGTCAATATCATCTAAATTGCCAACAAATACGAAGGTAAAATTGCTTGCATCGGCAAAACGGTCTTTATAAAAGCTAAACGCTTTATCCATATTTGCTCTTTTTAACATTTCAGCGTTAACGCCGGCTGCTCTTGGATTATAACTATTGAGCACCATACTTACGGTATCGCCAAAAACGCCGGCAGGCGAATTGTCTTTTGTTGCCAGCCAGCCTTTTTGCTCCGCTAAAAGCCCACTCCAAACGGCAGTGTCTTTATGTGGTTCCGTAAAATACAAATGGATTAATTTGAGTGCGGTTTCCAGGCCGCTTTGTGCGGAAGAGCCCGTAATTCCCTGTACATATTCATGAATAAATGGCGAAAGGCTCACTTTTCTGAGCGACATGTATTTGTCTAACTCCACCTGGTTGAAATTTGCCAGGCCGCTTTTGCGTACCATAACAGCAGCAAGTGCTGCTGACGGGTAATCGGCGTCGGAGGCTATGGAAGTCCCCCCAAAACCATATGCATTGAACAAAACTAATCCGGTCTGAAAATTTGTGTTTTTCAGGATCACTTTCGCCCCATTGCTCAATATAAACGTTTTGGTATCAATGCGACTATCATGCGCATCGGACTCGATTTTGCCTGGCTGCAATCCATCTGCCGGTAATACATCTATGAATTTATCAACTTTTACATCTTTGTAAGCCTGCACGTCTGCCCCCGGGTGGTTGATCCAGTCCAGCACCGTTTTTTCGTCAGGCAATATTGCTTTATCTTTAGCAGGCGCTTCAATGATAATAAAACGGTTGTCATCCGACAGGTATGAAGCGAATAGCTCGTTCATTTCATTCAATTGTATATACCCCAGGTTAGTCAAACTGAAGTTATACTCATATTCCACACCGGGACAACCTTCATCGATTAAAAAATTGCGCGAATATTCCTGCGCATAGGCCTCTGATTTATGACTTGCGATATTTAAATTTAAGCCTGCCTGTATGCCCTGGTACCAGCTTTTAGCGGCTGATAACTCGTCATTGGTGAAACCGAATTTTCTTGCGCGTTCAAGTTCAGCCAATAACGCTTTGGTTGCTTTTTCCAGGCCGCCCGGGTTGGCAACTGTTTGGGTGGTAAAAATATCGGTATTGCCTAAAGATGAAAAATTACTTGCGGAAGCATATAAAAACGGAGCGTTTCCGGCTTTCGTCAGATCCCGCAGCCGGTCATTGATCATTTTATTGAGCAGTATGGTGCGTATTTTTTGCAAATACTCGGTATTGGTGCGCTCTTTGGTGCCAGGCAGCCGTACATTCATGGAAAAAGTAGTGTACTGGGCTTCGTCGTCCGTCACGATCTTTACCCTGGTCCCGCTTATGGGAGGGATGGAATAATTGCCCAAAGGTTTTTCGTTTACCGGATTTTGCAGTACCGAAAACCTTTGTTTGATCAATTCTTCTACTTTATTAGGATTGATGTCGCCAACTACAATGATGGCTTCATCGTCGGGCCGGTACCAATCCTGGTAAAACTGTTTAAGGTCGCCGGCTGTGCAATTTTTAATAATATTTTCGTCGCCGATAGGCAGGCGAAAAGCATAACGGGAGTTATTCAGCGCAACAGGAATCGTTTGGCTGCTCATGCGTTCATTGGCATTCTTTCCTCTTAAACGCGCTTCTTCTAAAATAACGTTGCGTTCACTGTTAACTTCAGCAGGGTCAAAGGTTAAATAGCCCGCCCAGTTTAACAATACATCCATCCCTTTATTGAATACCTGCATGCTGTCGGTAGGTACCGTTATTTCATATATCGTTTGGTCATAGCCGGTATGGGCGTTAACATCTGCCCCGAATTTTACGCCTGATTTTTGCAGATAATCTACCAGTTGGTTTTTGGGGAAATCTCTGGTGCCGTTAAACGCCATGTGTTCTACAAAATGGGCCAGGCCAAGTTGCTTGTCGTTTTCCTGGATGGAGCCTGCGCGTTCAACTAAAAATAATACGGCCCGGTTTTTTGGAGATTGGTTTTTGCGAACGTAATAGGTTAACCCATTTGGTAAAACGCCATAATGGATGGCCTTATCCATAGGTTGTAAATTTTTTTGTTTTGCAGCAGCCGAATCCGGTTTTTCCTGGGCTGAAGCGCCGAGGATAGCTAAAAAAAGTATGGTAAGGGTTAGTTTAAATCGCATTCGCAAATGTATATAATATGTTAACTGCTATACACGGATGTAGCCGAAAATATCAGGTTTGCGAACCGGCTCAGAATGGAGCAGCTAATCGCTCACGCCGGCGCGCTATAACAAAAAAAATCCCCCCGGTTTAGCGGGGGGATTAAAATATTTAAGCTCCTAAAGCAACCCGCTTAAAGGCGGTTACTGTTAATCCCTTGTCTACCCCGTTTAAAAACTGGGCCACGCTTTTGGATGGGTCCTTTACAAACTCCTGATTCAATAAAGTGGAATCTTTATAGAATTTGTTCAGTTTGCCTGCAGCGATTTTTTCAACCATTGCTTCAGGTTTGCCTTCCAAACGGATTTGTTCTTTAGCGATCTCTAATTCACGTTCGATAGTGGTAGCGTCAACGCCATCTTTATCAATCGCAACAGGGCTCATCGCTGCAATTTGCATTGCTACGTCTTTACCTGCTTCATCAGCTCCGGCTACATCAGCGCTTAAACCAACCAATACACCTAAACGGTAATTGCCATGGATATAAGCGATCACTTTTTCGCCTTCGATCACTTCGTATTTAGATACGCCGATCTTTTCGCCAATTTTGCCTGTTTTGTCGATCACCGCTTCGCCGATTTTCTGACCGTCAACGGCCAGTTCGTTCAATGCTTCCAGGGAAGCTGGGTTACTTTCAACGGCAACGGCAGCAATCGCGTTAGCAAAAGCAATAAATTCAGCGTTTTTAGCCACGAAATCAGTTTCGCAGTTCAATTCGATAATTACACCACGTTTACCATCAGCCGAAGTACGTGCGATCACCACACCTTCGTTTGATTCACGGTCCTGGCGGCTTGCAGCCACTTTAGCACCTTTTTTTCTTAAAAAATCAATGGCAGCTTCAAAATCACCATTGGTTTCCGTTAAAGCTTTTTTGCAATCCATCATACCCGCACCAGTTTGCTGGCGCAGTTTGTTTACGTCGGCTGCAGATATTGTTACTGTAGACATTGTTATGGGTTTTTAATGTTGTAGTATTTGTAAATGATATAAGGGCTGTAAAGGTTGTAAGGGTTTTAAATCTACAACCTTTACAACCCTTACAAATTGTATTACTCAGCAGGCTCAGTTCCGGTTTCAGCGGCAGCTTCGATAATTGCAGCGTCAACATCTGCAGTACCTTTACGTGCTCTTTTGCCACCTTCGTTTGGTGCCCGTTCAATCGTTACTGCTTCAGGAGCATCAGCTTTTGCTTTCGCAACTGCTGCTTCTTTTTCAGCTTCGTCTTCTTTTTCGCGTTTGCGTTCGTCCAAACCTTCAACGATGGCCTGGATGATGATACCGGTAATCAATGAAATTGATTTGGTTGCATCGTCATTCGCAGGGATAGGGAAATCGATGTTCGAAGGATCAGAGTTGGTATCCACCATCGCGAACGTAGGGATATTCAATTTTAATGCTTCCGAAACAGCAATGTGTTCCTTTTTAACGTCGATCAAAAATAAAGCTGCCGGTAAACGGTTCAGGTCAGAGATCCCGCCTAATAAAGTTTCCAGTTTGATCCGCTCGCGCTGGATCATCAGCCTTTCTTTTTTCGAAAGGTTTGCATAAGTACCGTCCTTAGTCAATTTATCGATGTTTGACATCTTTTTGATCGACTTGCGTACAGTAGCAAAGTTGGTTAACATCCCGCCTAACCACCTTTCGGTGATGAAAGGCATGTTTACCGTTTTTGCATAATCAGCAACGATATCTTTCGCTTGTTTCTTTGTTGCTACGAATAATACTTTACGTCCTGATTTTACAATTTGTTTTATAGCTGCAGCAGCTTCTTCAACCTTGGTTAAGGTTTTATTTAAATCGATAATGTGGATACCGTTGCGCTCCATAAAAATGTACTGCGACATTTTTGGGTCCCATTTGCGGGTAAGGTGACCAAAGTGTACACCTGCATCCAGTAAATCCTGATATGTTGTTCTTGCCATTTTGTTGTCCTCCTTTGATTAACGTTTACTGAATTGGAACTTCTTACGTGCTTTCTTGCGACCTGGTTTTTTACGTTCAACCATACGGTCGTCACGTGTCATGATACCTTTAGCGCGCAGGGCTGGTTTCTTTTCAGGGTCGAGTTCAACGATAGCTTTCGCGATGGCTAAACGAACGGCTTCTGCCTGTCCTTTTACGCCACCACCTGCAACGTTAACCTTAACATCGAATTTGCCGGTTGAGCCGGAAACTTCGGTGCTTTGCATAACGATGTACTGTAATGGCAATGTTGGGAAATACTCCTTGTAATCTTTACCGTTTACGATAATTGCACCAGCTCCATCTGTGAGGTAGATGCGTGCAACTGCTGTTTTTCTTCTGCCCGAAGTGTTAGTTGTTGGCATTTTTTCTTTTCTCCTTAAATTAAAAGTTAAATGGTTGTTGGGTTTTGTGCTGCATGAGGATGCTCGGCGCCCGCATAAACATGCAGGTTACCAAATAATGCTTTGCCCAAACGACTTTTAGGTAACATACCACGCACCGCTTTTTCAATTACGCGTGTAGGATGCTTTGCCATTAACTCCTTAGGAGAAATGAATTTCTGACCACCAGGATACCCTGTGTACGAAACATACTGCTTGTTGCTGAATTTGTTTCCGGTCAGTTTTACCTTGTCTGCATTGATAACGATCACGTTATCACCGCAGTCTACGTTTGGGGTAAAGTCTGGCTTGGTTTTTCCACGGATGATCATGGCGATCTTCGTAGACAAGCGCCCCAAAATCTCGCCCTGTGCGTCAACAACAACCCATTGCTTGTTAACGGTCTTCTTATTGGCTGAGACAGTTTTGTAACTTAACGTATTCACTTGCTTTAAATTAAATTAATTAAACGTTTATTATACCCCGCATTTTCGGGACTGCAAAGATAGGTGTTTTTGTGTAATTGTCAAATGGTTTTTGCGATTAGTTGATTTAGATGGATTGGGTTGATTTAGTGAGTAGTTATATGTTGTTGGAATGTTATAAAGTTGGAGGGTTTTAAGGTGGGAAAGTTGGATTGATTGGGCTGTTGTAATTATTTGTTGAGACGCAATATTTTGCGTCTCAATATTGTAGTTGAAAAACCGGGTTGTTGTGTGGTGTTTCGTTCGGGTAACATCTTCGGGGTTTAAGGAAGATTTAAAGCGGTTAACAGCCAACTATTTACTGCCAACTGAATTTGGGCGTTCCCGCCGTGGTAGAACGGCGGGCCGTGCTATCCGCTCATACGGCACGGGCCTTATTCACAGGCCGGTATCCGCTCCTATCACTATTGCTAATCGTCTGAACCCGAATTTATAGAATTTAGCGAATTGGTCGAATTCTATTAATTCATTAATTCGACCAATTCGAGTTCCGACAGAAAGCCGGGCGCCGCCCTCAGCCCCGCCTTAAAACAAAGCATCCCGAACTGGCCCAACAGGGCCTCTCCATCCGCCCGATAGCTGACCACCTGCGCATCGGCACATCAACTGTACAAAGGGTGCTGGCGAAGTTGAAGGAGGAGGAAGGGAATGGGACGCGATTGAAATTTTGGAGGGGCGTAGTATTTTGCGTCTCCGGCTATTTTGTTATGTTTGATATTTACAACAAAGGCCTTGGTTTTATTGCCGCTTCACAATGAATTTAAAACATTACTCCTATTTTACCAGCAATGACTTTAAGGATTATGAATTTTATAGCGAAGGGCCGAAAGGAAGGATTAAAAAGGTTGTATTATTTACCAGGGTTTTAGGGGAATCAACCTTTTATAATCTTGCGTTTGGAGATATTGATCCCGATACCGGTTTATTAGATGATACCGTAGTAACTGATAATGATGACAGAGATTTGGTGCTTGCTACGGTTGCCAATACCATTAATACTTTTTGTGATCGATATGGAAATCATTTTATCTATGCGGAAGGGAGCACTCCAGCGCGGACAAGGCTCTACCAAATAAGTATTTCGGCACTATGGGAACAAATAAGCTTAGATTTTGATGTGTATGGCTTTAACGACGGTGAATGGCGTAACTTTCAAAAAAATGTAAACTATGAAGCGTTTTTTGTAAAAAGGAAATAAGGCCGTATATTTGATAGAAACGAAAAAAGGAATTGTTATGCCGGTAATTAAAAAAGAAGTTAATGAAACCCAATATGGCGGCGCTATAATTGATCGTAATATTAAAAGCCATGCTAGTGATCCCTTTGTGCTAAAGAAAGTGGAAAAGGCAAAGCAAATGGTGGATAAATTTGGTTTACCCGGGGATAAGAAAAAATAAAAGACAATTACAAAATATAAAAAGACAGGCTGGGATTATTCCGGCCTGTTTTGTTTTCCGGAACTATCATAATACAACTCATCCCCGAACTCGCCCGGCGGGGCCTCGCCATCCGCCAAATAGCCGACCACCTGCGCATCGGCACATCAACTGTACAAAGGGTGCTGGCGAAGTTGAATGAGAGGGGAATGGACGGGGATTAATATTGGGGAGGCGCGCAATGCTTTGGCGTCTGCAAGAAGTTCAACACTTGAAAGCGGGGCACGAATGCCGCCACGTTCATGCCAACGCCGACATTCGCGACAGGTTCGGAGCTAACGTACTATCAAAAAATTTTCAGAACTTTAAAGAATGACTTTGATAAGTAATGCTATTCATCTCGAGCCGCAGCTACGAGATTCATTTATTGTATGTTGTGCTGACACGCGTTTAACGTTTCGCGATATAACCAACCCGAAAGAAAAGTACATTAAAGGTCGAAAACTGTTTAAAATTGAATATCTCAATGGTTCAGTTTCATTTTGGGGCGCTACAGCTTTATTCGAAAATTCCAAACAAAAGTCTTTATCGGAATGGTTACCTGTTTTTATAAAAAAGAGCAGTCATCACACAACCTTAAGGGCATTTGCGGAAGAGTTGCGTTATGAACTCAATAAAAAAATGCACAAACCATTTTTGGGCAAAGAGGCATCTGGTTTTCATCTATGTCGAATTCGGCCTGACGGTGTTCCGGAATTCATGCATTTTTCAAATTGTGGATTAGATCAACAAACAGGAAACTATGGAAACATTACAGATTCTTTTAGAGGTATTGGCGAAGATTTTTTGGGTAGAGATATTTCACATTTTAAGTGGGATGGTAGTGTTGACAATTATCCACCAATAAGAGGGATACAATTGTATCGTAATGGGTCAATAAAGGTACATTCTTTAGCTTGGGATAAGTTAGACGAGGTATTTGCAACACTTTTTAGATTTCCCGATTTCAAATATCCGTACTCTTATAAAGACGAAGATGTGATAAAGTTTACGAAGCAAAAATTGAATTTTATTTCATCAATATATAATAATTGGGCTAAAACGAAAATAGTTGGCGCTCCTTGGGATATTATAATTCTTAGATTTAAACAATAAGGCTCCCCTACTATAGCAAGTACGCTGCATTGCCCTGTGGGGCAGGGTGACTTCTTTCCGGCCCTCAACTTTGGGCACATTGTACAGGCCACACACCGTTTCGATTACCCGGTGTACGTGGTCGGCGCGGTATTGATAGCAGGTTGCCTGCTC
>Ga0302188_10003909_pt1 | contig 10175 bp, 12 predicted proteins | sample II_Bog_E2_1_FD_198783 | JGI IMG/M metagenome (GOLD analysis project Ga0302188, IMG submission 198783) | Peat permafrost microbial communities from Stordalen Mire near Abisko, Sweden - II_Bog_E2_1 | ecosystem: Environmental > Terrestrial > Soil > Wetlands > Peat | place: Sweden: Abisko... | reverse complement strand
CTTTTTCCAAGACATTACCCATGCCAACAGAGGCTAATTTCCCCCGTCGGAGCCAATGTCTTAGGCCGTTTCTCTATGGCCGGTTTTGAAGTGATAATCTATGGCCGGTTTTGGGTGATCGCCGAGGATTTGAGAGGATTATGCCAGATTCCAATGCAAATCCATTCTGGCTGTTAGGTGGAAGCCATCGCCGCTGTGTAGTCGAAAAGGTCCGAGTAGCCGCGGCAGACGCGGTCCCACGTGTATTCTTCGGTCGCCAGCGGCCGAAGAGCTTCCCGCACAGCGTTAAAGTCGGATTGAGTGGCCGTACAAATTAGCTTCTGGAGAGACTCCTTCGAGTCGAAAAACAGGGCACGCTCCCGCGTTGTTTCCCGGTTTGTAGGAACATCCCAACTGACGATCGGCAACCCAAGGCAGATTGCCTCCACCAGCGACGGCGCTGTTCCGCAATACGAATGACTGTGGATGTACGCAACTGCCCGGCTGCGAATGTAGTCGAGGTGCCGCAAGTCGTAGATCGCGGGCAGCAGCACAATGTTGCCGATGTTCTGGTTCTTCTCAAATAACTCTCTTCCATATTCCGAAGTAGACCAATTGGAGATTAAAACAAGCTTTTTCTCGGGAACATTTCTGAAAGCTTTGATGACCAGATGCAGGTTGTTGTCGATCTGCGCTCTTGCTACCCTAACGAACTATGGTTCTTGCACAAAAGGATAACGCTCCAGTAGCTCCGAATCGTCAGCTGGAATGCTGGTATGATCGCCGCCATACCGGACGACAACCGAGTTTGCCTGAAAAGTATCCTCAATATTCTTCTGAAGCACGAAGTTATCGGCGATATTGCTGGTTGCAGAACGCGCGGCCAGAGAACAGCTCATGAACATGTACTTCTTTTCCACTGTCGAGAGTTTTTCGCGCTCCCATTCGTTCAGCCCGCCAAAATTCACAATGAGATTCTTTGCAAACAGACGATTCAAAGGCAGCACGTAACCAACGACAGGACCGAGATAAAGGACTACATCGGCAGTAGAAAACGCGTGCATAAGGGAGGCGATGTCATAGAGGGGACTCTGCCACCCGTTTGAATGGAAAGGTATGTAGATCAGGCGCGCTCCGCAGCACACTGCCTGCCTCTGCTTGCGGGGCGTCCGTTTGCAATAGACCGCAAACTCGTAACGGCCAGCGAGATGCTTGACCAGATTTTCCGCTAGCGTTTCAAAACCACCGTAGTTTGCCGGCAGCCCGGCGGTGCCTACGATGGCAACCTTTTTCATCATGCCAAATAGCCTTGGTAATACGTAGATAAATATTCCTTCAGCGCGACCCGCCAATCGCGCATGATATTCAGGCCGCGAAGATCAAGTTTTCGATTCACAAGCCGCTCGCACGCTGGACGGGGAGCGAAATATTCTTCGCTGAAATACGAACTTTCAACGGGCTGCAATCGAACGGAATCGGTCAGATTGAGCAGACTCAGGAGTTCCGGCGCAACTTCCAGACGGCTCGTTTGGCCCCCGCACACCATGTTATAGCGACCCCAGAATTCCTTTTCAAGCAGCAGCTTGACATTCCTGGCAAAGTCGTGAGTATAGGTCGGGGTGCCATCCCGGTCGTTGACGATGCGCAGTTCCTGCGTGCCATTCTTCAACTGTTTCATGAGCTTCTGGATGATTTTCTTATCTTTTTCAGGTCCGGCTCCCATCATCCACCCAGCGCGGCACACGAGGTATCTGTTTGCATGCTCGACGACATAGCGCTCGCCCATATACTTGGAGCGGGCGTAAACGCCAAGCGGGTTGGGCATGTCCCAGTCGTCGTACTGCTCCTTGCAACCATCGAATATAGAGAAGAGGTATGTCGAGCTTGTTGGATATCAGGACAGCGTTCTCGACCGCAAGAGTATTGGTGACGTAAGTATCGTCTAAATCTTTGTCGGTGCATTTTAGTTCGTATTCCTCTTTGAACTGCTTGTGAAAGGCTTCGCCTAACATGCCTCCGCAACCTGCAACATAGATTTTCTTCATTACTCGTCCTTTAGTAGGTTCCTCCGCAATATCTGGAGGTTTTCCGCTTGGCAGCTCCTCCAGGGAGCCTATTCAGAATCGTTTTAGAGCACACTCAGGGCGCATTTGCGGGGTGCACACATCGCTGTAGAAGCCGAGCAGGGCTGAAAGTCTTTGCTCTTGGTTGAACCGCAGCTCCATCAGGCTTCGGGCGCGTCTTCCCATCTTGCTCAATTCGTCGCGATTTGCCCACATGGCACTTGCGGACGCGGCTAACTCATCGGCATTTCCGGATGTGAAGAGGCGCCCCAATTCCCCATCTGCGACCAGTTCGGGGTTGCCTCCGATATTGGAAGCCAGAACCGGCTTTCCATACGCGAAAGACTCCAGAATCGACATCGAAGCGTTCTCATACCATTCGGACGGAACGACGGTAAACGCGGAGTTTCTGTATAACTCAGCCAGGCGATCCCCCTCGCAATAACCTTCCATTCTCACAGAAAGCTCGCGCTGGTCGATCAAGCCGCGAATCTCCGTCTCAAGAGGCCCTGTGCCGGCGATACGCAATGGAATCTTCGCTTACTCAAGGGCAGCCAGCAAAGTCAGGATGCCTTTCTCTGCCGAAAGCCTGCCTGCGTACAAAACATAGTCGCCTGGCTCAAACTGCGGAGTGTAGTTGCCGAGCGGCAGCGCGTTAGGGTGATACGCCGTCCGCTCTTCCACGATCCCGGCATCGATCAGCGATTGCTGCATGAAGCGGCTGGGGCACAGAAAGCGCGACACCGCGCCATACTTGCCGGCAAACCGATTGAAATAAGACTCGGCGGCATACACCAGCGATGCGCCGCGGCTCTGCTTGTGGCATTTCCAGCGCACGCAGCGCCAGTAGCCGCCATCCTGGCATAACTGGCAGGGCTGACCCTCGCGCAAGCCAAGATAGGCGGGGCAAACCAGCTTTAGATCGTGCACCGTCATCACAACGGGAATGCGCCGATGCTTCGCTTCGTCCAGAATGGCAGTCGTCAGCCGGCCGTAGATGTTATGGCAGTGAACGACGTCCGGGCGAAAGTCATCGAGAAACTTAGCGAATGCCTGCCCCACCGCAGGGGAATACACCAGATCGATTGCGGCTTTGAGCAGGCCAGCGCCATGGGCTGCCCCATAGTCCGTCACCTGCGGGAAGAAGGCGGCTGAACTCGCGGCATTGTTTCTTTCATCTTTTGGAGCGAAAGGCCGAACCTCGTGTCCTGCCGCCTCGAGTGCCTCCTGATCGCCAAATAGAACGCGCTCGCTGCCCCCGCGCACGTAGTAGTAATTGTTTGCAAGGGCGATCTTCATTTCGACAGGTCTTCGGGAAGGATGATCCGCGCCTTCTGGACGACGACGGTTGCGCCGTCTGGCACGTCGAAGGTGACCACGGCATTTGCACTTATCGTCTTGAAAGAGGATTGCGTCAATGCAGTAGCTCCGCTTCAATGACATCCACTAGTCCGCGATAGAATGGCTCTTCATCGAAATGACTGAGATAATACTCTCGCGCTTGCAAACCCATTTCCTGTAGATTTCTATCGGTCAACTTGAGTAACAGAAAACGTAACTCCTCCAATTTGTCATACATCACAAGAAAACTAAGCGATGTAATATCAGGCATCCAGTCTGCCATAAAGTTGTTTCGCGTCATGAATACCGGCTTTGCGGATTGCATAGCACGCAAGCATACGATCTGGCCGGACGTGGCATTCGGATCTACTAACGGAAGAACTACCGCCTTCGCCGACAAGATGAGCTCCTCGAAGGCATCTCCATACGCGTCGCAGTTGACGTGCATGTTCTGGGGGATAGGAGATATGCGGAGCAGATCCTTAGGCAAACAGGCCACGCAGAACTTCTTGTCTCCCATATTCTCGGCAAGGCGCTTTACCGCAGAATAGTCTCTATTGCTCACCCCGCCCGAGAAATAATCGCTGTTCCATTGGGCCGATTTTTCCGCCAATCGCCTTTCAATGTATGCCGATTTTTCTGTGTAGGTGCTGAGGAGGATTTTCTTCTCTGCTCGAATATCCTCATAGAGCGCATCGCACCTGCTCAACAGGATAGCCTTTTGCACATGCCGCGAATGAATCATGCGAACCAGCAAAAACCGCTTCATCCATGAGATAAACGATCCTGGCTTGGCCTTGTAGATGATGTAGTAGATACAACAGGGGCGCCGATAGAACGGATAAACAATTGAGATCAGGAAGTAATAGACGCCGACATACTGTTGCCAAATGAAGACAGCATCATGCTGTTTTCTGAACAAAGCTGCGTGAGCAGCAAGCCGAAAGTATCGCAGATGTCTCAACAGCGGAGACATCTTCACGGAGGCCGGCCTCACATGGGCGTGGAGATCAATCTGGCGTTCGTTGAGAATCTGCTTGAATATCTTGGGATTTCCGCCGTCCCCAACGAATAGAACACTCCGATTTACTTGCATTGCTTGTTTACCAAGCTGCTGCTAGGTCCCGCGTTCATTCGCATCAGCACGCAGTCTCTTGCCGTCTCTTGAACCTTTCCACGAACCCGTAGAGGCTGTAGATAGAAGTCTTGATTCGAAGCAGCAGGAAGGAAAGATTTTCGGAATCCTGCTTTTGCCGGTATTGCATGATGCCCAGTCCATACCCGATCCTGACACTACAGAAGCGGTAGTCGGAGGGATTTTTCGCAAGGAAATCGTCGATTGCAGTCAACACGCCATTCCGTGCTCCGCCCTCATGGACAGCGTTGCAGAGCCTCTCGTTCATGCCTCCGTGATCCGCTAGCTGGCTTCTTCCGCGGATGATTCCCTTGCGCTCGTATTCCTGCCGGTATTCGGGCGGAATGGTGTCTGGCTGGTAATATCCATCTCGGCGTCCATAGGGCCATTCGATATCGTGGAAAAAGATCATGCCTCCAGGACGCAGCAAATCCCTCTGCTGGATCAGCTGCAACTCATTGAACACCGTATACCAATTGTGATCGCCGTCGATAAAGATCGTGTCGGAAGCGCCGGCAAGATTTGGGAGAGCATCGAGACTATTCGATTTCTTGACCGACACCCGTACATCGCTTGAGTACTTGAGGGCAAGATCTGCGTCCAGGCAGGGATCAATGATCGTATATGAGGTGATCGGCAGACTCAGAATTTCATCCGTGCTGAGGCCCGTGCTGGCTCCAATCTCGCAAAAACTCTTCCAACCTCTCTTCTTCACGAGCGGGATAATAAAATGCCGCATAAATTGTTGCATGTGAACTCCCTCAAACAGATCACTTTTTTTGCTTCGGTGTCCGACTGGCCAAACGGCCAATGCGTTTGTCTTTGATTCCATCGTTTAGCCTGCAAGGCGTTGTGCGGGCCGCGCGACTGTTGAAAATGGAATGCGGAATCTAGGCATACTACGAACGACCTTGCGTTCTCTGAACCTAGCGCTCGCCAGCGCCGTTCCAGCCACGATTGCGAACCATACCATATCCGTGGAACAGACTTCTGACAGATATAAACCAGTACTGATGAATACAGCCGCAGCAGCACAGAATACGCTGGCCATGTTGGAACGGCTCTTTACTAATCGGAAACCTTCTATCAGCATCGCGACGCATATGGCAACATAGAACAACACTCCTAGAATTCCAAAGCAATGTAGTTGCTCCAAGAAGTCGTTGTGCGCGAATACAACGAACGTGCCAACCTCGTTTTGTACTGACAATGGACCAAACCCAAATATCTTCGTGACTAGATCAGAGTTCATCCAAGCGGTCGTTATTGAACTCCAAAAACTGAGCCGTCCAGATCCGGCTGTTTTCGAATTGGAAAGATCCAGCCACCGCACGGCGATTCGATCGGCACTCATCCAGATCGCGAAACTGATCGCGATAAGGCTCGATGACGAAAGAATCGCAATACGCTTTCGTTGGCGTGGCACAAGATATGCTTGAATTGCCGAGTAAATGAGGAGTCCTACCAAAAGTGAAATGAGGCTGCCTCGTTCCAGGGTGAGAACGACCGCAACCATACTTGTGACTGCCACTGCCTTGCCGATGAAGCCTACGGGCTCCAGCAGCTGCATAAGGGTAAACCACAACAGGACGTATCCCTGATCGGTGATTCTGTCTTTCGGGCCTACCGACGCCTGCGCTCTTCCAATCCATACACCGCTGGCTATAAAGACAAGCAGCCGCGCCGACATAATCAGGTTCATCAGTGTTCCTACCAATGCAACCTGCTTAGTGGTCAGGTATCCACGATCCACCATGCAAAGCACTGCCCAAAACACTACGATCCAAAACACGTAATACGCAACATATAGGGCTTGAGGGCGGTCAACCTGAGATTGAAACAAAAGACTCCCGAGAATCAGCGAGAGCCAACCGAACTGAAGACGCACTACATTGACGCGCAATAGTCTGCCAATGTTGGCAGCCGTGTACATGCAAAGACCTGCAAGAATAGCCAGACGGAGCATTTGAGGCCAGAACCGCACCCCTGGATTATCCTGGTCTTGATGAAACCAAAGGTCGATCAGTGTTCCCGCCGCTAGGCATAAAAGCAGAATAGTGCCGGGAATCGTCGAGCGTGGGAGCCTCCTCGGAAAGAAAGCTGTTCGTGGCCATCTGCTTGGATACAAGCTTGCCGTCACTTCCTAGCCCCTAACCGAATTTGTCTTGAATGGGATGTGTCGAGGCGAGAGCCAATCCGACTTCGATATATATCACGGATGAGATCGACGATTCTGTCAGCCATCATTCTTTCCGAAAACTGTGTTTCCGTTGCAGCCCGAGCGGCGCGGCCTACACGCTCAACGGTTTCGGTCTGGGACAGAAGCATCCGCAGCTTCACGCCAAGATCTTGTTCGCTGTCCGCGTCATAAAGGAAGCCCGTTTCTCCATTCCGGATATAGTCGCGCACAGCCGGGATATTCGGGAGAAGAACGGTCTTTCCCATCTGTAGAAACGTTTGCTGCCCTATGCAGTGGTCAACCTTCCACAATGGGAGAACGACAAACTTCGCCCTGCTTATGCGCCGTCGCATCTCGTCAATGCTGACCGGGGGCACACATTCCACCCCAGGGTGCTGTATTGTTTGGCTGCTTGGGATGCCCAGAAGCACGAGGCGAGTCGCCGTATTCAGGCTGGAATAGGCACGAACCAATCGCTGCCAGTCCCGATCGTAGCCGACGCAGATGATCTCGTCCTCCTGCGCGCCGGGCTCAGGCCGGAATTCCTCAGTATCGACTCCGAGAGGGATGAAGCGCGCGACCTTTGCTACTGCAGGATACCGGTCGCGGTAGAACTCCAACTGCTGTGAACTGTGGCAGATGGCGCCGGCAAGCGATTGAGTAGCAAGCCTGCAACCCGCGGTAACGATTCGATTGGATGAGCCGCTGTAGCCGCCGCTGATTGCGCCCACATCGAACATGACGTGGGGCGGCTGAGACTTACTCGGGAAGAGCGACTGGAGAAGGCCGATCACAAGCCCCATCTGCCCGCCGTGGGATAGAACCAGGTCGTACCGCCGCGAGCGTACCCTTGCAAGAAGGCCCTTGGATGGGTACGACCGCGTCAACTTTCGCTCAACGCGCTCAATTCCGAGGAACGAGCGGCAGTCCAACACGTCTACTTCAATGTCAGAGTGCCCGTGCTTGAAGAACCAGTAGGGCTGACCGGGAATCTGGTAATCCGGACTGAAGCGGGCAGGGTCCGCCTCAGCAAGACGATCAACCCGCCAGTTTACACAGAAAAGGATACGCAGGGGGCGTTCATCGCTGCCTGATAGGCGTGGAGCTTCTCGGTTCGGTAGAGTTTCCGAACCAGCTTCGAGTTCCGTGATTGTCATCTGGGATGCTTTTTAAGAAAGATATAGAGCTCACGATAGCGCCGTCGGACGAAGCCATGTTTTTCAGTCGCGGCGTGGACTGCGGCGTATGCCTCGGGGGAGTGGATTTCCATCGTGATACACCGAGTCTGGCTGAGCCAAGGGTCTGGATTCTCACTGAAAACTTGTAGTTCGGCTCCCTCAATGTCCATCTTGAGGATGTCGATCTCGGCCGCGCCGGATTGCTCCAGAATTCCGCTCAGCGAGAATGCAGCGCAACCGGTGTTCCCACTTGATTTCTGTTCGGCTACGGATATGCCGGTTGGCGTTATGGGATCGAAAACAAGATCGAGTTCGCCGTCCTCAAACCACAGAGCGCCATTGATGATCCTTGCTCGCTGCTCGTAGGGCGCGCAATTCGTCTGCAACATTGCAAAACTCTCAGGATTCGGTTCCAGCGCGACAATACGGCTCGCCGGGAAACGCGATAGGTACCAAGCTGTTGCATCTCCGATGTATGCCCCCCGCATCGATGATGAACTTCACTTCGCCGTCTGGAAGATACTTGCCATATGCCTCGCGGATCACAGAATGGCCGATTTCTACGGCGTCCGGCGTTCCTGGGCGAATGGACAACGGATATTGAAGTCCGTCGATATGGACCTGCTCCGGGGAGCCACCAGTGTTGTCGGCGCTTGGGTAAAGCAGTGCGACGAATCGCTCATAGTCCTCAGGACGCACTCGGCCTTTGCAGCAAAGCCGGTTATATTTCTCCGCCGCGCCCCGAAACAGAGAGCCTGGCAGAAGCGTCCGAGCCGACTTACGAACAACGTCACGCAAGATCAGTGATGGCGAGCCCATAATCCTTCGACGCCTCTTTCTATTCGCTTACAAAACCGAGAATCTTCGCTTCTTCAGGCGGGGATGCGCCGAGCGCCCGAATCCCCACAAAGGCCCGTACGCTCCGACTCACAGAATCGGCCACCATCGCCCCTGCTACACCGCCGACGAAGATGAGCGGGGGTGCGCAGACCAGCGAGGCCACAGCGCCTGCGCCTTGCATCGCGGCATTGCTCTTGGTCTTTCCAACACCGGTCAGGGCCGCTCCAAAAACCGCCATCGGCACGCTGAGTATACAAACCAGAACCCCTATTCTCAGTGCGACGGTTTGGCTTCCATATACGGAGCCCTTGCCATAAAACCAGATCAAAGTGGTTTGCGGCCAGAGCAAAACGAACGCACACCACGGCGCGATAATCAGCTCAAATTTGAGCATGGATTTCATCGCTAACCGAGAGAGCGACTTGCCTGTCTGCGCGCCACTTTTCGCCATAAACGTCGCAGCAGCGGGCACCACGATTGCCGGGATGCTGAGAATGACGGGGTTCGCAAGCCCCAGGACGTTGGTTGCGGCCTGGTAGCTCGCAGCAGCTTCCCTCCCGTGGAACCAATTCAGCATCCAGGGAATCACTGGGCTTGCGGCTGCGCTGGTAATTGAGACCACAACCATCCACTTGCCAAGGGTCCAGAACTCTGTTCCGCATTCGCGCAATTGGGTCCATGTTGGCAGGCCGAGCCCGGCCTGCCAGCTTTGCAGGGCGGCCGCCACCAGCGAGGTTGCAGCCATCGTAAAGAAAACCGTGTTGAGTGTCGTCCCAGGACGCAGGGTCAGAAGGCCGACAATGCAGGCTTGGCCGAGATAGCTGATTGCGTCTCCCCAGAGCGCATCTCGATAGCGAAATCTACAGGTGAGGGCGCGCCGGGTGGTCTCCTGGAGTTGCCATGAGAGGGCGTAGAGGACTGCTAGCGCTCCAGCGATTTCTCTGTGGAGGGATACCGCTGCTGAAAAAACGAACAGTGCAGACACGGGCAGCAGCGCCAGGGTGAACGCCAAAGCAGCGGTCGGGTAGATCTGGCTTTTGCTGGCACTCGCGGGAGCGCCAAACACCATGAGGGGAGAGACAATCAGATTTGAATGAAAGCCATAGACGATCAGGCAGACGGAGTTCAATAGAACGAAGGTTCCGAACTCTGCCGGGGGAAGGCCCCTTGCCAGAAGCAGCGATATAGCGAAGTTCCCGGCGCTCGCGATCATTTGATCCGCAATTGCCCAGGTTGAGCCAGCCGTCATGAGACGCTGCAACATTGCGCGGTTGATCACTCGGGCTTTTGGCCGTAGCCGTAGCGGTGGTAACCGTAGTTTGAATAGCCCTCTGAGGTCATGTTGTGGGTTACCTGATTGAGGACTACGCCGACGATGTTGGCGCGGAGGCGGGAGAGCACCGAGACGACCTCTGCGACTGCCTTACGCCTGGTTTCTCCGGCGCGGCTGATGATGAGCA
>Ga0302188_10003902_pt1 | contig 10187 bp, 8 predicted proteins | sample II_Bog_E2_1_FD_198783 | JGI IMG/M metagenome (GOLD analysis project Ga0302188, IMG submission 198783) | Peat permafrost microbial communities from Stordalen Mire near Abisko, Sweden - II_Bog_E2_1 | ecosystem: Environmental > Terrestrial > Soil > Wetlands > Peat | place: Sweden: Abisko, Stordalen... | reverse complement strand
TAAGTCTTTGTGAAAAAATTGAAATTACTTCAATTCAAGAAACAATTAATATAGGAATTATAGGCTGTGAGTGCTCCGCAAACTATTTTAAAGACAGTCAGCCAATTAACGAGCGAGAATTATTCGACAATCTGCAACATTAAATGATTAGTAAGTACAATAAAGTCAAAATTAATTATGATTTTCCGAAAATGGAATTGATTGGAAATTTCCCAGCCTTGGCCAAAGCATTTAGCACAGACATATAACCATCAAGAAGAAACAAATAAATAAAGCTCAATATCCGGGCAATTCTTTAATAAGCAATTGACAAACGTATACAACGATCAAAACATGACAAAATGATGGCAGACATATCAAAAGATTACTCTTTGTCATTACTCGAAAAATTGACCAATTATGATTTTAAAAAAATGTTCCAGACAACTAAATTCGAAATGTTCAATAATTTTGAAGTCAGCATCGAGTGGGATGTAAAGGTCTGTGATGCAGTCCTTACCATTAAAAATTCTAAAAATCTGCATATATAAAAAGTTATTCAAAAGCTTGTTAACTTCTGCCGTTGGTTTGCTGACAGTCAAACGATCTGCAAAGACGAATTAAAAATAAGGCCCCAGCACATTGAAGACTTTAAATTTTTAACAAAGGAAGAGAGAGGGGGTATTATCGATAGAGTAAATCAAATAGTTGATAGTCGCCTCGATCACCATATTATCAAGGGGTGGGCTAATGGGTATGGTCCTTCTACTATTTATCCTCGCACTGCTAGAATGATTGCCGCTGCCTGGGTGCTTACCAACTTGTTCAGCTGTGTTATTAAAGGTGGATTTGTAAGGGACTGGATTGTAAATAAATAATAGAAACTTCCACCAGGCAGCCTTCATCAATTGTTACAAAAGAATCCGAGAAATATATTTTTGTAGGTGGTCGATGAATCTGTAACTCCTTCTGACATTGACGCCGAACTCTCATAAAATATTTTATTTGACGAGGACAGATTTAAAAAATAAATGAAAAAGTTGAACATTATCGCTTAGATTGAGGAGGACGGGTGGAGAAAGCATATAATCTTTGACGAGGGAGTTGCAAGTGGAGGATTCACTGCCGATTTAATTGAGCCCTACACTTCGATGTGTCACGATACCTACGATTTCGATGTCAACATTCTCTATATCAAGAAGGATCACCTCAACTCCATTGGCCTAAAAATTCCTCTCTAATACGAAGGTGCCTATGGTAAAAATATGAAGATAGAACTCGAATAACTGCTTTCTAGTTGCAGAAAAAAGAAAATGCGCAAACTCAAAGAAAACATTTGGAAATACCGTTATGAAAAATTTGAAGCGAGGGGATGGACCATTAACAAAGAAGAGGTTTGTCAGCCCTTAGTTTATAAAGATTATGCAACTAAAAGCTCACCAATGGAAGCCTCTAATATTTAGAAAATCTCTCCAGTATTTTATCAATAAATGGTGGTTAAGCGTAAAGCAAAAGTAATTAAAATTCAGTCCCTAAAAAACAAGGCATGGGATGATGCTTTTGAGTCCATCGAACATTGGATTATTACTGAGTTAGAAAGAAGTTAAAAAGCAGCTGATCCAGTGAACTATCAAAAAAAGAATATTAACTCAAATAACAAAATGCTGTTCCATGGCAGCAAGACACTGGGAATCGAAGGAATTAAATAATTTGGGTTTGATTCCAGATTTTTTGCTGCTTCTGGATTTTATGGAAGAGGGGCATATTTTGCTGATGACCCATAGCTCAGTAACAGATTTACTGATATACATCCGGTTACTAAGTGCAGACAAATGTTCGTTGTGAATGTGGCTCTGGGTAAACAATAAATCCTTAATATCCCTGCAAATACTAAGTTGGGCCCAAGCAAAGGTTACCACTCAATTTTGGGCAAAGCTGGAGGACACACTGAGTATATTATCTAAAGATGGGGTCAAGCTAAGCCAATGTATCTAATTTCCTATCTGCTATGATGATTTAAACAATATTAATCATTTATATATTATATCCATGATCATTAAGAGAGAATTGTTATTAAAACATAAAAATAAAAACAATTAAAAACATAAAATCAGCTAATATTTAATATTTATCATGTGATTATTTTTCAGTTTCTCATGCTCCAGACAATATAATCAATCAAATAGAATATTAATAATGCAAAGAAAATTATTTACAAAGCTTTAATAAGATAGCCTTAGCACGCGAACTGAACAACTTGTCGATTCATTCATCGATAATATTCTCGAAAAAACCATTAAAATTATTAGGATTAGAGAGATTAAAAAAAATAGCCCCAAAATTTTGACATCTGAGATCATGCACAAATAAATGCATAGTTTCGGTCAGGTGTATATGTCAACCCCATGCAGTCCTCGCCTCACTGAGGATATGGGAGAAGTAACTCTACTTCGATTAAGAATAACAGGATTGTCGAATCAAAAAAGCCCTTTTCTACGAAAATTGAATATCATAACATCTATAACAATCCTACATCTAAAAAATCAATATATAGATCGTCTCGATCTATCCAAAGGAATTCAAGAAATTCAAAAAATATGTCTTTTAGTCACACATCGAAATTAGGGAGAGGGTATGCCTTTATGAAATCATAGTTTTAAAAATGTATTCCCCTTCAAAATGAAGATTAATAGATGGATTAATTTGAATAAAATTAGGTAAATTCATTAAGACTGAAAAAGGCTCAATAATTGGCTTATCAGAAATCATTAGAGCAGTTTCAGTTAAAAGTGAAGGAGGATACCAATAGAAACTCTAAAGTTAATATTAAAATGGTACAGATGATGGGGAACAAGACCTTTTATTATAATAAAAACGGATAAAATATTGAAATAGCTCCAAATAAATTACTAAAGAAAATAGCAACAAAGAGAAATATAAGAAAAAGTTAAAATGTAAGAAGGTAATCGGGACAGATAAGCTCCTAAACAGTGGTGGGATTCAATTCAAGTTAAAGTGTGATTACAAAGAGTCGGGAGGCCTTTGCTTTTGATGACAAACCTTCTAAGCTGTTCTATAAATCATCAAACTGTAAATATCAGATAATTCCTTTTTGAAACAGAGCTATTGTGATCTTGATTTTAATTCTGATAAATAGAACTCATTTATTTATGGTTGTATATGTGCTATAGATAATTTACGATATAGATCTTGAATAGTATTTGCTTTTTTTTAAATTTAATATCAATTGTTTATTAATATCTTTGATTTGAAGATAATTACAGCATTTAATATCATGAACACCCAAACAAATTCAAGTGAATCCAATGCCAGTAATGACTATTTCCAAAAAAACCCTAACCCTTTTGCTCAAAGCAACTATCTTAGTCCCGATAGAAATTAAGCAATAAACACAAATGACAGAAATTCAATGTATGATTCTGCAAATAATGGCAATAATAACATCGGAAAAGGACAATAAAATCAATCTTTAGTGCAGATAAATAAATTCCAATCATCGCCAAACTCTCAAACTCCTTCCTCTTCTCGCTCCAATATGCTTTTGCTGGGTCTAGACGAACAATTAATGTGTATATTCTAAGCTATTTAGTGGAAGTGAAAGCCTAAAATTTAAAAAGATACAATTTAAGACCCGATTCTCCAATTTATCAATTCGGATATCGCTCTTTGTACAAGATGATAAATACTTATCCACAGTAGTTTCCTTCTGAATTCCAATCGTAAATGAAGCAAACATTGGATAACATCAATAAAGGATATAATTCCTTTAAACGTGCAACTTGTGTTGGCATTATTTACTGGATACTCCTCAAAAGAAAAAATTGGTTTAAACTGACTGGCAACTTTCCCATGCGTATGACATATTTCATGATCACTTTTGGAGGGATGATGTCAGCCGCTAACACCTAAAACAGCTATATCGTCAACCAAATCTTCGTCAACAATCGCTCTTTTGAATAGACCATCAAAAAGTATAACATATCTCCTTCTATGATCTGAAAATACCTAATAAAATTAAATTATATTCGATGATTAGATTGGGACAAAAGAGAGAACATAATTTTATAGTTATCTTTAATTTATCAGAAAATTACTCAATGATGCATGTTATTTAATTTATTAAATAATAGATTAATTCATCAATTGCAGGCTTAAATTTTTACCTGTCCTGTGTATACTGAGCAGACATATCTCACCATATTTGAAATAACTGCTGATTCTGCACTTTCTGAATGTACTCCATTTACCACTATCCAAGGAATATAAGTATGAGGTGGTTGAAGAGATTCTGTAGCTATGGCCATCTCCACCTGATAGTATTAGCCTTCTCCTGAGTTAGTGCAGTAGGAAAGTGTATCCCACACCATTTTATATTCAGTTGCGCATTTTTTTCCTTGAGCCATCCAGTTTGTTGTGTCAGCCTCCAAGCAAATGATAAAAGGCAAAGCTTGAGTGTAGTAGTCGTACATCTTCAAAGCACAAGACTCTTTCGTATTCAAGACACACTCAATGGTACCATGCTAACATGTGAAAACCATACTTTACTTCTCCTGAACTCTTTGAGTATTACCATAAGGAAAAAGTTTAAAGTTACAAATTTTCCAAAAATCCTAAGATAATAAAAGAAAGTACATGTGTGTTAACAGCATTTTTAAGAGAGTTGAGCAAAAACTGTTTACTATAAGGGGAAAGAGATTCATAGTAAAGATTGATTTAAACTCTATCATCGATCAAGGGGGATTCCATTTATGCAACTAAGCTAACATTGAGAGCAAGATTGATGAGTATAGCAAAGACAAGATAGAATGGAGAAATGTTTCTCATGATAGGAATTATAATATAACTGAATTTAAAAGGTAAATGTGTAAAAAAGATAAGAGTGAAATATAAATAGTTTTGTGAAGATATTTTATCAGTATTGATATTTTTGTTATAGAAAAATAGAACCAGGTAAATAATTTATAATTTATTCGATAATACATTCAGAAAATAGACCCTTTAAATGATTTACTTATCATTTCTTTAGACAAAATTTTATTGATTTCGATTCATCAAATGAAATTCAATTATTAATAAGGTTATTATATGGATAATTAAGCATTTTTTCAAGAAGGAAGGTGGTTGACTTCTTTTGCATGTTTCACAAATGGAAATCTTCTCTATCACATTCCCTCTCAGCGTGCAGGATTATCCGCAACGATAAATGCATTAGCGCTCAATCGAGATTATCCCAACATCAAAAGATTGTCAGAACTAATCGCTTAATAGACTTATCAACTTTCAAGAGAGAGTAGAAACGGTCAGTACGGCATATTTTAATCACGCGTATACTACTTAAAGAGAATCTTAAAGCATATTGTGGCTGAAGCAGATGAGCGGGGATTGACTCTCTCCCACAAAGTACCTTCATTTTGACACAGATAACTTATTTAGTCTTGAAGTATTTGGCATTTCTGATCAGTCAACAAGCATTACGCAATGGCATCTTCCTAGAGAATCAGGTCTCCATTTATTAGTGGTTAAGTGAAGTTCATGCGCTCTTCTATGAAACAAACTTTAGTAGTTCCCAAAATTATACTACATCAACGAACGAGATGCTTTTGCAAATTTTAAGCAAAGGGGATTACGAATCTCTGATTGAAAAATTGCGTGAATTACATTTCACTGAATCATAGAGCAACAAAGGCAGAATAAATTTTATAGTAACTTTACTGCTCGCTAAAGATAACAAATTTTAATCTTTACCAGCAAACGATGTCATTTCTCCAGAACAACTAAGCAAAATAAACCAAAATTTAATGAGTATCATGCAATAAAAAAAGCGTCAGATATTTCGTATAGAGAAAGAGAAACAAAAGAAGAATAAAGCTGAAGAAATGCCCATTTATGATCTTATCGCTGAAGTTTTACTCGGTAATTAAAGTTTCATCTAAAAAATCAGTTAAAAAAGTTGGCCTTTGTACCTCATCCATATGATCTTTTCATCAACCACACAAAAAATAGAGGATTCGAATTATAAAGAACGGGCTACAAAATTTATTATTAAAAAATATGGCAACTCATATTCAAAGTCTCCAGAGGAGTAACTACTTTTAGGTTTAATAGGTGGAGATTCATTTCATAAAACCTATCAATCATTGCTAGGCCTTTGTCCTCCTTACTTTGCTCACCTAATTGCATACTTTTACTCCCTCTGCCATGAAGGATTTTTTGTGCCCACCATACTGGGATAAGAATATTTTTAAAATATAGTCCGTAATTTAATTGATAATGCATCTCAAATTAGTTATCCTTGCCTATTGGCAACTTTCGCCACAATCGATATGGATGAAGCTGTCTAAAATCGAAGATAGATAATGGAACCACTGCTATATCATCATTTAAATTTATTAGACTTCACAATTCCTTAGGAAGTGCAAACCTTTATAAAAAAGATCGAAATGCTGATATAGTTCTAACTAACAGCATATGGACAAAATCATATACACAATCTGTTTACTAACATGCGAAAGGCTCAACTATTGAACTATGAACTTGTATAAACATACCTGATCTGTGCTGTTTGTTTTAGCAAATACGAGCAATATGATAATTTGATGATCAATCACATCACAAACTGCTTTGCAACTTCAAAAATAGAGAGCCTCGATTTTTTAACGCAAATAGATGAACTAAGGAAACATTTGCAGAGTAAAAAACGCTATAGAAATAAACTTAAACAACTTGATAAGATTTAAAAGGCTTTGGATAAATATCGAGCACTTCGGGAGATACTTAATTAATCCGATTTTAACCGGCAAATTAGTCATACAATCGTACTACTACCGACTGTTCCACAATCTCTTGAATTACTGATTCTTTGCGAGCAACTACTAAAAAAATTATTGAAGATTGCGCCATTAAGAAGCATACAATAAAATGAGAGCAAATTCTGGCCATAATCAGGCATTTTTATCAATGCTGCTACTCGTTTTGCTCACTACTATCCCAACAATCGGAGTGAGGCTGAATCATCATATCTTGCCCGCATCATATCTTTGATAATTTGAAAGATATATATTCAGTATTATATCCTATGCAAAAATTAAGAGATCTTTACGCGGATACACAACGCAATGCAGATTCCAATTTTGACAAAATCACACAAGACCGAATGAAGAGGATATTCGAATTGGCAAAAAAAGAGTGTAAAACTACCTAAGACAATGAAGATTTTTCTAACCTCGAAGAAGTAGTGTTTTACAGAGATAAATTTGAGCAAATTGGAGAAGTGCTGAACGAGTCAATTACACAAGGTGACAAAAAATCAAAGATACAAGCAAAAATTCAAGCAATTTTGCGAGATCAGTTTAAGATCCAAGGAATTTCACCAGCTCCTTCTGTTACCCCGATCCCAAGAAATGTGCCAGAACTTAAAAATACTGCCAGTCTTGGTAACAAGTCAAGTGAAACATTCGGGGAGAGCAAGAAATAATTAACCATTTATTTAGATCATAAGAAAAGCGAAATTGAAAAGAGTAAGTTAGGTTTCAAGAGTATTATCCAAGATCGCTCTCCGCTAAAAAGTAAATATCCAGTGAGATCATCGGAGATAAAAATGTAAAACAATGATTCTATCTTACGAATGCAAAAATAGATCGATCATCTAAAAAATAACATGGAAAGCAAGTTAGATGAGAAAAATTTAAAAGTGGAAGAAATCAAAGGCCAAAACCTACAATATTATCATAGGATAAGGTTCCTTGAGTAGTAAATCTAGAAGTTGAAAAGAGATAATTAGTTTCTTCGAGAAAAGACTGAAAAAAGCGAAGTAAATTATTATGAACCACCTATTTCTCAACATTACTAAAAGTAAGAAGACTAATCTGGATTTTATCGAATTAAATATAAATTCAACAATCTCGGTATGCTGAAGTAAAAAAATGATGCTTCCAGTCGATAAAAATCAATAAAATCGCAAAATATAAAAGCCTTCCCCGTGAAAGAATATTAGAAGCTTGATAAATCAATAAGTTAGTCTGAAGATCTTAAAATTAGCTACCAAATCAATGTCAATTCGCTATAAAGTAGAATAAAAACCCCATCATCTAACCTCAAATTCGATCGATAATAAGTGTAGGATGAGGGCAGGAATATTGCAGCTCGCTCGAAAATCAGTTTCTTTAAGCCTTCAGTTGTGATCTATCGTGGCCGGTCGTGTGAAGTTGCCATAAAAAGTTTCTAACTAATAAATCGTTAACGCCGAAAGCTTATAATATATGTCAACAACAAACAGGATGTTGATCAGAGAGTTCACATAGGTTATAAACTAGATTCAAACTATTATCGTCTGGAAGTCCTAAAAAAGTTGGAGCATATCGATTGTGGGCGACAGGGAAGAGAAGAAATCTAGGTCACACTAGTCAATTAGTTTGATATGGACAGTGTAATTTAAGGTCAACTCACTATCAATTAGACAGAAATCAACTTCTTAGTGCCTGCCATGTTCATTGAATTCACGGACAAGCATCCATTGATTCCAAGGACAGCACATTTCTAAAAATATGCAGTGAAGACCATTTATCAATTTTCTACAATTGATGCTGCTGAAGAATTGATTCCATTTGAAAAGGAATATGGATATGGGATGACTTAGGATACTGCAAAAATATACGCTGTCTCCAAGTACCAAGAGGGATATATTTTCATGAGATGGAAGAGGGTGGGAATTGTTGAAGTGGAAACTATCCATCCTTGGAAACTGTTCTTGAGTTATTTGTTGTGCAGAGATTTCTGATTTGTCGTAAATATTACAATCAATTTCTTCTTACTATCTATTCTTTATCAATAATTTATAGTTGATATGAGTTTAATGTAAATTGCTAATAAACTTAATAAATTGAGTTAATTCTGACTTTAATTCATAAAAATAGTAAAGAAAATAAGTATTATTGATCGATAGATAAATGGAAAAGATCTAATATCAAATTCTGAGGAGGTTTGATGGCTTAAACATATTATTTCTATAAAGCTCATAGTCATAATCTCCCATTGTGATGCTATTCAAGCATATCTACTGATAAATCATCATTTACTCCATTAAAAAGCGTTTCTTTTCGCTTCGTTTTAAAAAAATTGAAATTGAAATTAAATCAACAATAAATTAACCTACTATTATCTTTGACTAAATTCTAGATGAAAATAAGCATATTTTCTCTTGATTACGCTAAAAGGAGTCTTTACTTTTTGCTTTTATAAATTTGAGATAATAAGTATTTGATGATGTTGAAAAAACAATACATAACCTTATGAAAAAGGAATATGCATAAATTTGATTGTATTTAATCGTATTTAATGAAATTTCATCTTTTTAAATTCAACAATAAACCATATAGCTTATAAACTCCTTGATAATAAACATATTTATAATAATTAAAATCAATTTAAATGTTTGACAATTGCAATGACACCGACAAGGCGCTCTAGATCCAGAATTCTGAACTGAATAAGGAAATAGCTGAAGGCTACGGATTTTATATACCTTTCCTTGATTGCCTCCCAACCCTTGACTCAACAAATCTAGAACCATATAAAATAGAGAAAATCATGGTCTTGAACCCTTAGGACTTAAAGCATTAACAGGTGAGCAAGGATTAACTTATGTCTCCCTAACCATCAAATTTGAAGAAAATCAAAGAAATTGAATACTTTACAAAGAACTTTCTTCCAAGCTGCAAAATGTTTCATTTGGCTTACCTGAAGAAAAGATTGGGAGCCTCCTTTGTTAAAGCATTCCGAATCATCCAACGCCTTTCAAAAAAGAATGGAATAACCCTGCAGGATTATGAAGATCTCTATAACACTGAGGAATTTAGGTAAGCTTTAAAGGAAATGCTCGATAGCAAGACTCTTTATAGAGATCTGATGATATCCAGAAGCAAGACGGGCAACAAGATAGCTCACAATCAAACTTTGTTTAATTTTCTTTTAATCTTTCTCACAAGGAAATTCAAGAGAATTGCTTTACGCAAAGCCATATCTGTACCAGGAATCTGGCTCAGATGACATCATTATGGAGTGATATTTATGTCATTTCAATCCTATAGTTTCTATTATCTCTCTAATAATTTAAATGATCCATCATGAGAACTGTCCTCTTATTGATAGCCTGCCTATCAATAAAAAATAGCCTCCAATAGAGGCAATTA
>Ga0302188_10003890_pt1 | contig 10199 bp, 9 predicted proteins | sample II_Bog_E2_1_FD_198783 | JGI IMG/M metagenome (GOLD analysis project Ga0302188, IMG submission 198783) | Peat permafrost microbial communities from Stordalen Mire near Abisko, Sweden - II_Bog_E2_1 | ecosystem: Environmental > Terrestrial > Soil > Wetlands > Peat | place: Sweden: Abisko, Stordalen... | reverse complement strand
CACGTCATCCACCGCAGAATCTGCAAGAAGCGGTGACGGCGAGGCCAAAACCTCCAGGTCGTGAACCCTTCCGTCCGCTCCAATTACGGCCGCAAGAACTACGATTCCTTGTTCGTGCGCCATCTTCTCAATTGCCGGGTAGACAGGCGCTGTCTTTGTAACCAAAATCGCGTCCATCACGTCACCGCCCGTCCGGCTGGGCGTAGTCTGGCTGGTCGCCGCCCGTACAAGAACCGCATCGGCAGGTGCGCTCAGCATCGCATCCGACGAATCGATCCATTCTATGGTTTCAACGGAGACCGAGAAGAGGCTTTGCTTTCCTGCGGCGTCTAAGATCGCAACCTGCCGTGCCAGATAGCGGCCCTGTATCTTTACGACATGATCGTACTCGGTACCGATCAAGCCCGAGTAGGTCGTTCGCAGTGCCATGGTTGAAAGGTCAAAGCAATAGCGCTCAGTCGCGTTGGAGTTTGGCAACTGCGGTTTGCCGTCGTATTCCATTTGCAATGTAGCACTGGCGCAGGCCAAGTTCTTTTGTCCTTCGGCAATCATTTTGGAATCGAGCTTCAGCATTCTCGAGTCGAGGAAGCTGCGAGCGGGTAAGGGATGCAAAAGGATCGATTCCAGGTTCCTCTCAAAGAATCGCAACGGGCTGCCGCTCTCCTTGCGGTACAGCGCGCCGTCAGCCGTCCACCATTCCGTACGAGTCGCGTCCGATCGCGTCCAGCTGCTTCGATGCACCTTTGGGGACGCCCACCAGTACTCCCAAGTCCCTTGCTCCGTCGGGTTTCCCTTCTCGTCATAGAGCTGGTAAGTGGCCTTCAGGTGCCAAGGCTTCAAGGCCGGGTCAGAGAAGTCATAAAATGGTGCAGCAGCCGCAAAGACCTCGCGTGGATCCTTGGGAAGCGATGGCTTTGAGTTGTCCGCCGTTTGCCCCATGCCCTGCAAGAGGGCAATCAAAAAGAGAGCGACAAAAGATATGGATCGCATGATGCGGAAAGGGTAACAGGTCGCCCAGCCAATTGGCTTGGGCACAACCCTGCTAGTCCTCATCGGACAGTAGCTCGTGGCGGGTGGCCGGCCTGCCAACCAGATCATGGTTTAGTGGACTCCATGGGGAGCCGGGCCACCCGTCCGGCGAAAGGGAATCAAGCTTCTTGACATTCACTGGGAATCGGCGCAGACTCCGTAACGATTCACTTTCCCCTTGTTTCAGGTCACAGAGTTTTTGAATCAGAAGAGTCGGACTATCGGTCGATGGGAAACATCGGTCGCCATCCCTCAGCGCGACGCTCGCGCGCGCCACTGGAGTCAGGGATGGATGGTCATCCCCGTCGGACACAGGCGCTTACTTTCGGCAGAGTTTACCCGTACCAAGTTGGAGATGAAAATGAAGTATCTTGACAGGATCGCGAACATTGCGGTCATCGTGGGAGTTTTGGTCTTCCTTGGCCTGGCTTATCGAGGAGATTTTGCGCTCCACAAGGTTGCGCAAGCGCCCTCGCAAGATCTTGCTGGAACCACCGTCAGTTTGCCCGGAGCACAGCTTCCCAGGGATCGAGACTCCTTATTGTTGGTGGTTTCCACAACTTGCCATTTTTGCAAAGACAGCCTCCCTTTTTACAAGCAGCTCACGGAGAAATCGCGAGGGCGGCTGAATATTGTCGCTGTGCTGCCGCAGCCTCAATCGGATGCTCAGAAGTTCTTATCGGATGCGGGAGTCGCGGCGAACCAGATCGTAAGCGCAAGCCTCAACTCCCAAGGCGTCCGCGGTACGCCAACCGTTTTGCTCGTTGACGGAACCGGCAAGGTGAAACATGCCTGGGTGGGCAGGCTCGACGAGAAGGGGCAAGAAAATCTTCTGGCGATTGTGTTGCCAACCACACCAAGCTAGAGGCATCTTTGCCTTCAACACCAACACCGGTAGAAAGGAAATGGAAAGGAACGAAGATGAAGACCATCACGAAGCTTCTGTTTGTTGTGCTGCTCATTGGAGTAGCGCAGATGCTGCCGACCAAAGTTCATGCGTCCGGCACTGAGGGGTACACCTGCAATTGGTCGCAATACGGGCAATGCTATGGCGAGCTGCAATCGTGGATGAACGAGTGCACACTGGGCTGCACTGACGATAGCTCCGGCAACGGTGGCAGCGAGCAGTTTTGCTATTCCATCGAAACCACTACTGATACCTGGTCGCAGGACCAAAATGGTAATGTCACGGATACACTCAATGTTAGCGATACGACTACATGCTGGCCGACCGAGGATTCGGGGGAGAGCTGCATCGCAAATTGCGTACAAGAATACCACCAGCAATTCAATAACTGCCTGGAGGAATATTGCACCCCGAACTAACCATGCAAGACCGCCGGGTTCCCCAGGTCCGAATTTTCGGAATCTGGGAACTTAGAGCTTTCGTCTCCACGGATTTCTGCCGACAGAGGCAAGGACGGTCGAGGGGTAAGAAAATCCCGGGTCTGGTCCGCCCTGGCGGACCAGACCCGGGGCACCCTGCCAACCAGGTAGAAGTCAGGGTTGCTGAACTGTCAACGATCTCATCACGCTTTAACTGATGGCGCGTGCGCGGGCTGTCCACACTTGCCGTGCCGATGAAACCTGGGACACCGGAACACTAAACTGCTTGGCATTCGTATCTGCAACAACCTGCATCAGCGGGCCGCGGATTGACGCCGCGTCCGCCGGAATTCATCCGACAGTCGCTTAACATCCGCACCTGTGGCTATGCCCAGCGTCTTGCCGGTGGCCTGTGTGCGGCGCAACAACGCATCCCAATCCGGATCGACGGCCAGGTAGCGCCGCAGCGCCTCCCGGAAAAGTTCACTGACGGTCCGGTCTTCCCGCTCGGCAGTCTTCTGCGCCTTCAAGAGCAGATCGGGAGGAAGTCTAATCGAAATGGTCTTCGCGATGTGCATACTTACCACTCGAATCCAACGTCAAGCATTGTCAAAAAGGCCGGGTAACCCACCCTTGTCCCCCACCAACGTGAGTGAACCCCCAAACTAAGACAGGCGAGTTGTATGTATCTCGACAATCCCTCATCCGATTGGTGCCCGGAATCGGGACCTGGGAAACCCGGCCAACCCGGAAGAACCCTGGGTCACTGAACAGTTAACGCAATCATCACGGTTTGACTGGTAGAACCGGCACTGGCTGTAACAGCGACCTGTGAGGTTCCTGACGGGGTTGAGGGCGGTAGCGATTGCCCGCAGCCCATCATTGTGCCGGCTGCCGCGAACAGGATTCCGCATAGAACGAACATGCCGAGCAGACCGCTGAGTGCCGATGAGCGCCGGCGATAGAACACCAGGACGGAGGCGAAGGGCAAGAGCAGAGCGGTTGCGATTCCCGCTGCGCCATGTCGTGTGTGTTGCAGTTGCGCAATGATTCCGGTGGTTTGAATGGTAAGAGTCGAGGTGCCCGGTGCGGAGCCCGTCGAGCTGATTTGGGCCGGCGAGAACGAACACGTGGCGGCAGTGGGAAGGCCAGCGCAGCTCAGGCTAACCGTGCCGGTGAAGTTATAGGTGGGAGCGATGCTGACCGTGGTTTCGGCGGCCGATCCAACCGCAACAGTAAGCGCGCTCGTTGCGGCGCTGAAGCCATACGCAGGCGTGCCAGTGGCGGTCGTGCTGTTAGCGATGGCTCCAAAGAGCCCGTGAGCCTCCGAGGCAAGCCCGGCAGTGAAGTAAACCGTGCTGGTATCTCCGCCGCTAACTGACGTGGTGTTGCCCACCGTTGTGCCGCCAGGAAGCAATTCCCAGAGACTGGCATAGGTGAGAGGCTTGCCCGTTCCGTCGGTGAGTTGACCGAGGTAGGCAAAGGTCGTCGGATTGTATGCGTTGATGAGCCCGTTGCCGAAGTTTCCAATCAGCAGCGCGCCACCGAAGATGCCAAAGTTGGCCGGTGCGATTGCCACTCCCCAGGGGGAGTCGAGGTTGCCCCATGTTGCGGCGCGTGCGACAAAATTGCCGTTCACGTCAAAGATGCTGACGGCGCCATTGCCCAGACCATTGACGAGTTGAGCGGGAGTCGTAGTGCTCTTGAGCGCATAAGCCACGTATACCTTGTTGTTGATGACGTGGACGGAGAAAGGAGCGTAACCTGCGGGCAGAGTCGGATCGGTAAATGTGCCGGGGAGCGTTGTGGGTTTGAAAGTGCTGTCGTAGATCTCGATCTTATTGCCGGCGCCAAAGTTGGCAGCCAGGATATAGCTCGTGGTCGCGGTATTGAGAATCGCCAATCCGGGGTAAGAAGCGCCGGCAGAGCTGTTATTGATCGCAATTTGAGAGATTGCGTTCGCGGTTCCCAGCAGACTGTTCCATCCGGAGATCGTTCCATCAAGAGTCGAGAACAGGAACGAAGCCTTGGTCCCGTTGGGAAGAAGCATTCCGAAAGCTCCACCCGTCGTGACTGAACCTGCGGGCGAGCCGGCGGTTGTGCCCGAAGCCGGGGGGACAATGACCTTGAACTTGATGGTTCCAATCGGGGCGGTAGACCCTACGACGTAGTTGTAGCCCGTGTTCGCCGTGCTGATCCACCACGTCCCACTGTCGGAGATTGCCCAAGGGTTGATAAAGTTGGGATCGGTGAAAGCGGCAGTGACCGATCCGTCGGAGATGAGGTTAGTGACCTGATATACACCGCCGGTTTGCGCTGTCGCGTGCAGAGAGAGAATTGCAACGGACAGCGTAAAAGCAGCGAATATCCGTGAGATGACCCGGGTCGTTTTGCGAGACTTGAAGACGCGACCGGTCGGCTCAGTGGGGGGTGCTGAGATGTTCATGGGACCTCACTTTGACTCTCTCCGCCAGGATGGGCAGAGCGGCTGCCGAACACAAAGAGTGCTCGGTCAAATTGGAGAGTAGCGAAGCCGAGGAAGGATGTTGTCAGAATCTTGTCAACTGATTGTCTTTGTATTTTTGGATTTCCTGACACATATTGAGATTTAAACAATAGAGTGACATTCTTGGGTGCGTGGCCCAAATCCCGATGATTTTTCATCAGAGTCGGGTGCCCAGGTCCCGTTTTTTGGGACCTGGGTTCACTCACATGTTACAAATGAGAGCTGCGCCACCCGGCTCTGATTTAGCGGCCCTTGCCCTTGGGAGCCGGTTTGGTGGTGGTGCTGTTGTGTTTCTCGTTGTAGATCTGCTTGCTGTTCTTGTTCTCTTCCTTGTTGGCCTGCTGCTTCTGTTGCCCGTTGAGTGCGCCGCCATTGGCAGTGCGCTCGTTGTGGACCTGCTGCGCGACCTTCGCCTGGTTCTGGTTGGTGCGGGCCGCTTCGCCTGAGGTCATCTGGCCGCTGCGTAGGCCCTGGGCGGTGCGTTGCTGCTGGTTGGCTTCGCGGTTATTGACCTCGTTCGGCTTGATCGTATTGTCATTGTGTTTCTCGTTGTAGATCTGGCGGCTTGCGGCGTTCTGCTCGCCGTTAATCTGCTGCCGCTCCTGGCCGGTGAGATGGCCGCCGTTGGCAACGCGATCGTTGTGAACCTGCTGGTCAATGTGGGACTGCGTACGCTCCGCGCGGGCCGCTTCGCCTGAGGTCATCTGGCCGCTGCGCAGGCCGTTGGAGATGCGCTGGTCCTGATTGGCCTCGCGGGTGTTGGGGTTGTAGCTGTGGCCCACAGAACGGTCGCCGGCCGAGATGGGTTGGGAATGCGTATGTTCCTGAGCTACCTGATGATAGGAGTTAATGTTGGAGGCCGCCATGGTTGCAGGGCGTCCATGGTTGACGGAGGCCAACTGCGAACGGTCCTGCCCGGCAAAATGCTCATGCTGGACCTGGTTGGAAGTGGCCTCGAAATGGTGTTCGTTGCCCGCTCGCATCTCCTCTTCCGAAGCGCGTGCCTGGATGCCGCCGCCGCCATTGAAGCTGTAGTGGTTCTCATTGACGATCATGGTTCGGTTGACGATCTCGCGGTTCTCGTAGAAGTTGGTTACGTGAACGCCGCCAAAATTGGCCACCGCGTGGTTGTAGGCAAAGAAGCCGCCGCGCCACTCACCGCCGCAGAAGCCAATGCCGCCATAGCCGAAGCCGTAGTTAACGCCCCCGTAGAAGCCGACATGCGGACCCCAATAGCCGCCATGCCAGCCGTAAACGCCGCTGGCAAAGCCCCAGTAGCCGGGGGTCCAGAGAAGTCCGGCAGTGGGAGGCTCTACCCAGACACCGGGAACCCAATAGTAGCCTGCGTCGCCGTAGGCCCAGTAGCCGGGAGTCCAGAGATAACCAGGCGCGGGCAGCGGGGGTTGCTCGTAAACAGGCAGCGCGGGCGGCGCAATGTTGATGGAGACGAAAACGCCGGCGTGAGCTTGTGCGATGGGCAAAATCAGCATCGGCACGGCGGTTGAGGCGGCGAAAACCAGAGTGCGAAATCCTGAGCGCAAAGACATAGTCGTTCCCTCATGTGGGGAGGCAAGAGGCCTGAAAAACCTCCCGCGCGATCCCGGTTCGTATTGTTACGCTCACTGAAACCCGGAATCAAGACACTTGTTGCTGCAAACTTTGGCTTAAGCCTGGAATCCAGCCTCTAGGAAAGGCGAGAATGGCATAAGCATCATTTTATCTGTCATATACGCAGAAGAAGGGATGGGTAGGTATATTGCTCGGGGTACCTGATCTGGCAACCAGAAACGGCAGGCGGCCTGCCTCGCTCGAATTCTTAGAGAGCTTCTGCCATCTCTTTGAGGATCGCCTCGGCGGCCTCGGCGGGGTCGGGAGCCTGTGTGATGGGGCGGCCTACGACCAGATAGCTGGCGCCCAGGCGGAGGGCTTCGGCGGGAGTCGCAATGCGCCTTTGGTCGGCAATATCGGAGCCGGCGGGACGAATGCCGGGTATGACCAGTACGCCCTCGGGGCCGGTCAGGGCGCGCAGCGTAGCGACCTCCTCCGCGGAGCAGACGAAGCCACGAATCCCTGCCTCCAGGCTCATGCGGGCCAGCAGTTCCACCTGCTCGGAAGGTGAACGATCCAAGCCAGTCGCCTTCAATTGGGCCATGCTGGTAAGCATTGTCACGGCGAGCAGTTCGGGCGGGTCTTCGACGCCGTCCAGAGCGGCCCGCGCGGCGGCCAGCATGGCGGGGCCTCCAGCGGCATGGACGTTGACCATTCGTACGCCCAGCCTGGCCGCCGAGCGCACCGCTCCGGCCACTGTGTTGGGAATGTCGTGGAATTTCAGGTCAAGAAAGACGGAGTGGCCGCGCCTGACGAGCGGACCCAGAACGGCAGGCCCGGCGGCAGTAAACAGCTCCATCCCCACCTTGAACCAGCAGCAGTTGCCTTCGAGCTGGCCGACCAGGCGGGCGGCCGAGGCCGCATCGGGCACGTCGAGGGCCACAATGAGGCGCTTGCGCGCCTCCTCCAGTGGGTCAACTGGGAGAGACGCGACGGGCCAAGCGGTTCCGAAGCTGGGATTCAACCGCTCTGGGATGGGCATATCTGCATCCTAAAGCATGAGGGGCCGCGGCGCTTGCGCGCGGGCCTCAGGCCTGTGCCGCCAAAGAGGCTGAGTGGACCGCGCGAACCATGATCTGGTCGTGAGCCGGCAGAAAGCGGCAAAGGTATTCGATGGGATCCTCAGCGGCGGCCATGCGGCTCAGGTGATACTTCCACACGTCGGGCTTGATGGTGCGCCGGGTAAATGGCTTGCGGGTCACCTGCACCACGTCTCCCTGCGAGTTGACCCGGGGATAGGTGATGGAGGGGATGGTGAAGCTCATATGCGCGCCTGACCGCCAGAAGTGAGAGGCAAAGTCGTGGGAGAAGAGCAGTGTGTAATGGCGGCCTTCTCCAGCCAGCAGCGTCAAAGCTGCCTCAGCGCCAGGCCACAGCGGCTGAACATGCAACTGAAACCAGCGGCGGAACTCGAATCCGTTAAACTGAGCTTGATTGAGCAACAAACGCAGCATCTCTTTACGATTCATGTCACCAATCCTTAAGGCAAGAATGAGAACCAAGGTTGAGCAGTGCGCCGGGGGGTGCGCAATGACGGAAACAAGAAGACTTGGCAATCCGAGTGCGTCTTCTGAAGATGGTTAACGTCAAAGAGGCGGAAGTTTCCTTTTATTAAGAACAAAAAGGAGCGTCAAGGTTGAAAACGGGGCCGTTTTCGATGTGCAGATGGGGATTGGGCGTTGCAGTGCTGGCCGCGGCTAGCCTGGGCTGGGCTGCCGGGGTGCATACCAATCCCCTGAACCGCGACCCGCTGGTCCGCGACGCCTTCGATCACTTCTACAACCTGGACTATCCCGGCGCCATCGAGCGCTTTGAGCGCTTTCACGCGGCCCATCCGGGCGATCCGCAGGGAACTGTGCTGTTGCTCGACGCTGTGCTGTTCCAGGAACTCTACCAACAGGATCTGCTCGACACCACGTTCTATGCCAACGATGGCTTTCTCACCGGCCGCCACGCCACACAGGAAGACCCAAAAGCGCGGGATCGCATCCTGGCGCTGGCCGATGAAGCCATCCACGAGGCCGATTGGCGGCTCGGCAGAAATCCCAACGACGTGGACGCTCTCTATGCGCGGGGCTGGGCGCGCGCCCTCAAGTGTACCTACATCGCCATGGTCGAGCGGGGCTATGGCAGCGGGTTCAGACTGGCCACCCAGGCCAAGGACGACCATGTGCGTTTGCTGCAACTCGACCCGGATTATATTGACGCCAAGCTGGTGGTGGGTGTCTATGATTACGTGGTCGGCGCGCTGCCCCTGCCCTTCAAGTTTCTGATCGGATTCATTGGCATCACCGGCTCTAAGTCCAGAGGTCTGGAGATGCTGACCGACGACGGCAACCGCGGCATAGTGACGAACGTTGAAGCGCGCACCACCATTGCTCTCTTTCTGCGCCGCGAGGCGCGCTATAAAGAGGCCATCGAAGTGGTACGCGGACTCAAGAGCCAATATCCCCGCGACTACCTCTTCTGCCTGGAAGAAGCCAACCTGCGCAAGGATGCGGGCGAAGGCATGGGCGCGGTGGTGGCGTATCGCGAGATTCTTGCCGCCAACGCCAACCCCGGCTATTTTTATTCAGCGCGCATGGAGCTTGCCTACTTTGGCCTTGGCGACGCCCTGCGTGGGCAGCGCCACTTCGGCGAGGCCGCGCAGTCCTACGAACAGGCGGCCTGGACCAAAAACGTGGGGCCGGAACTCAAGATCCGCTCCCTGCTGGCAGCCGGCGAGTGTCGCGACCTGAATGGCGAGCGCCAGCAGGCCGTCAAGGATTACCAGGCCGCCATTGACAACGGCCCCAACACCTCCCGCGCCGACACCGCAAGAAAGCATCTCCGCAACGCCTATAGCGGGAACTGACGGCGCTTGGATGTCCAGTGCGCATTCTTGCTCGCGCCCGAAACATGGAACCGCCCTTGCCTGGTCTCCGTATCTTCAGAGGTGGTTGGTTTTTCTGAAGGAGCGATGGGATGGCACTCTATTGCAGTCGTTGCGGAACTGGGTTGCCTGAGACCGCGCGGTTCTGCTCGATCTGTGGCGCAGTGGTTGCCGTGGGTCCGCCCATGCCCGGCAGGCCGTTGGTTCGGCCGCTGGTGGGGCGCAGGCTGGCCGGGGTTTGCCTGGCGTTGGCGCAGGCTTATAACTGGGATGTCGCGCTGATCCGTGTTTTCACGGTGATTGGCTTCTTCTGCTCGGGTGGGCTCGTCTTCGTGGCCTACATTGCCGGCTGGGTTGGGATTCCCTCGGAGGAGTATCCTGCTGTTGTATGAACAAGACCTTTGAGGGTAACGGCGCGAAGCTTGGTTTTCGCGATACCGGGGCGGGGATGCCCGTAGTTTTTCTGCATCCCACGCCGCTCGATCGTGAATATTGGCGTCCGATGATTGAGGACCTGGGCGGCATTCGCGCCATCGTCCCTGACTTTCGCGGGCATGGCGTTTCGGAATTGGGTTCGGACCTTCCGCTGGGAGGCTTCACGCTGGTTCCCGACGCGCCGGTGCTGACCATGGCGCAACTGGCCGACGATGTTCTTGCTCTGCTGGATCATCTCAAAGTGCCAGAGGCCATCTTTGCCGGCTGCTCCATCGGCGGCTATGTGCTGCTGGAGTTGTGGCGCAAGGCGCCGGAGCGGATGCAGGGGTTGGTCTTTGTCTGCTCCAAGCCGCAGCCGGATGCGGAGGCTAACCAGCAAAAACGCGCTGCCAATATTGCCCAGTCGCGAGCCGGCGGGACCGC